>ERZ795058.2504-NODE-2504-length-21500-cov-4.760737_pt1 | contig 21500 bp, 19 predicted proteins | sample MGYA00375142_ERZ795058 | MGnify/ENA primary metagenome ERZ795058 (study PRJEB30187, sample SAMN05720210) | activated sludge metagenome | isolation source: anaerobic digester from wastewater treatment plant | place: Japan | collected 2015-04-20 ... | reverse complement strand
ATTAAAAATCTTATGGGAGTCCCTTCAAAGCCAAAGGCTTTCCTTATTTGATTCTCCAGATATCTTTGATACGAGAAATGTAAAAGTGATGGTTCATTTACAAAAAGAGCAAAGGTCGGCGGCTTTACGGAAACCTGTGCAGCATAGTATGTTTTCAGTCTTCTCCCTCCGGAAATAGCAGGCTGATTCGCCAGCACCGCCTCATTGATGATGTCATTAAGCATACCTGTGGTTATTCTCATGGCATGCTGTCCGGACACATGGTTTATCATTTCGATTACCTTGTTAACCCTCTGCCCGGTCAAAGCAGAGACAAAAAGCACCGGAGCATAGTCCATAAAGGGAAGTTCGTTGTTGATAGCTGATTTATACCTGTCAATAGTCTTGTCATCCTTATCGACTATATCCCATTTATTTACCAGTATTACTACCGCTTTGCCCTGCTCATGTATGTAACCGGCAATCTTGCTGTCCTGTTCGCTTACGCTTTCTATGCCGTCTATAAGCAAAAGACATACGTCTGCTCTTTCAATGGCAGTCAGAGACCTGATAATGCTGTACCTTTCGACTGACTCAAAAACTTTGCCTCTCTTTCTCATTCCCGCTGTATCTATAAATACATAGTTGTAATCCCCTATGGCAAAGGGCGTATCAATGGCATCCCTTGTAGTGCCGGGTATATCGCTGACTATTACCCTTTCCTCCCCAAGTATTCTGTTGACCAGGGAAGATTTTCCCACGTTGGGTTTCCCGACAACAGCAACCTTGATAGTGTTTTCATCATATGACTCTTCTCCTTCCTGAGGAAGGTTTTTTACTATTTCGTCCAGCAAATCTCCAAGGCCCAAGGCCTGACCTGAAGAAATGCCCATAGGCTCCCCTAATCCCAGATTATAAAACTCGTATATATTATCATTGTACTTCGGCGCATCAATCTTATTGACTGCCAATATTACCTTTTTCCGGGTCCTTCGAAGCATATCCGCCACTTCCTGATCAGAAGGGGTTATACCCTCCTGACCGTCCGTCAGAAACACAATAACCTCCGCTGTATCTATGGCAACCTCCGCCTGCTGTTTCATCTGCTTCAGCAGTACATCTTCGCTGTATGGCTCTATTCCCCCAGTATCAACCAGGGTAAAGGTATTATCCAGCCATTCAACCTCGGCATATATCCTGTCTCTGGTAACCCCCGGATAGTCTTCTACTATGGATATGCGTTTCCCTGCAATTTTGTTGAAAAGAGTTGATTTTCCGACATTGGGACGTCCTACTATCGCTACGATCGATTTAGCCAATATGTCCCACCTCCTATGTTTGGTTCTCTCGCGAATATTCTTTTAAACAGACAGTACTTTCTTGACAAGGTCGCTTCCGTCTTCCTTGCATACTGTTATCCTTGCGTTAAGTTCCTTTTCCAGCTGCTTGACATCAAAATTGTCAAGCAGTATTGCCTCGTCCCTCTTAAGCATGCATTCGGGCATGAAAATATCATTTCCGGTATTTTTACCCTTCATCTGGTCTATTATGTCCTTTCCTGTAAGCAGGCCGGCTACCTTTATGCCATGGCCAAAAAAATCATTGGTTATTGGAAAAATATTTATATGAAGGTCCTCAATGCCGATTTCTATTTTCGATACCGCTTTTGCGAGAATTGGCGCGGCATACTCCCCTGTTATTAATGATATCACTCTTTTCCTTTTATTATAGCCCCCAAGCTCTTCGAGGGCTTCAAAGATTTTCTCATTGAAAAGGGTTATTAATCCTACACCGTTTTCCAGCTGGCTGAAATCTTCATACTCACCATATTCAGGTAAATCCTCCTCCGAAATCAGGTAGAATTCATCAGAGGGAAACACAAATCTGGTCTTAAGCTCAGCAAGAAACCTGCTCTGCAACTCCTTTATCTGTTTGACCGCCGCAGCTGCTTTCTCCTTATCAAAGCCTTCAAGCTCATAGAGGCCTTGCCTGTATTTGGTTATCCCGACGGGAACAACTGAAACACAGCTCAGTTGAGGATAAAGCTCAGCCAAATCATTAAGAGTCTTTATAAGATTCTCTCCGTCGTTCACCCCCGGGCAAAGCACTATCTGGGCCTTTATTTCTATTTCGCCTTCCTTCAGCCTTTCAAGATAATCCATCAGCCTTCCGGAATTATTGTTGTTCAGCATCATTTTCCTAAGCTCGGGATCTGTCGTATGCACAGATACATTTATCGGGCTTATGCGATATTTGATTATCCTGTCTATCTCCTTGGTGCTGAGGTTGGTCAGTGTGACAAAATTACCCTGCAAGAAAGACAGCCTTGTATCATCATCTTTGAAATACAGAGTCTCCCTCATTCCCGGAGGCAGCTGATCAATAAAGCAGAAAATGCATTTATTATGACAGGTTTTAGGCTTGTCGATTATCCCATCAAAAACAATGCCAATATCCTCATCATACTCCTTTTCTACCTCGTAAATCCATATCTCTCCGTTTTTATGCTCTATCTCCACTTCCAAAAACTCGTCGGTGGTAAGGTATTTATATTCAAGAATGTCCTTAACGCCCGCACCGTTTATACTTATAAGTTTGTCCCCTTTTTTTATGCCCAGTTCCTCAGCTATGCTCGAAGGACGTACTTCTATTATTTCTGCGCCCTCATTTTCCAAAACAGTATCCTCCTTAGAAATAAGCGTTTCACACTACTGAAATATTATACTACAAATCCCATTAATCATTCAAATTCACATGTTCACTTGTCACTGAATAAATAATGCGCTCACATATATTTGTCACATGGTCGCCTATTCTTTCAAGATATCTGCTGATTAGCAAGAAGTAAGTAGCTTGGTGAATAGTCTTGGGGTCCTCCATCATCATGAACAGCAATTCCCTGAAAATCTGCTTGTACAGTCCGTCTACCTCATCATCCAGCTTGGAAACATTCCGCGCTTCTTCAACGTCCAGATGAACATAGGCATCTATAGCCCCTTTTACCATATTGATAGCGATCTCTGTCATCCTTGGTATATCTATAAGCTCTTTAATATACGTTTCATTTGCAAGTCTTATCGTAATTCTCGCTATATCTACCGCATAGTCTCCTATTCTCTCGAGATCTGTTATTATCTTAAGCGCAGTGGCAATAATCCTGAGATCCTTGGCCAGCGGAGACTGTAATGCGATAAGCTTAAGGCACTTGTCTTCCACTGCATACTCCATATCATCTATCATATCATCATCGTCAATGACCTTCTGCGCCAACTCGATATTCTGAGATTTAAGAGCCTTTACAGAATTGCTGAGGGTCTCCTCAACCATACTGCTCATTTTTAGAAGGGATACCTGAAGTTCCTGCAGTTCCTGATCAAATATATTTCGTGTCACACCAACACCTCCATTTGCCTGTTTATTTTATCCGAACCTTCCGGTTATATAGTCCTCTGTTCTTTTATCCCTTGGCTTGTAGAATACATTCTCCGTCAAATCACATTCTATTATCTCACCATTCAAGAAAAATGCGGTATATTCAGAAATTCGACCTGCTTGCTGCATGTTATGAGTAACAATTATTACAGTATAATCCTTCTTCAGCTTACCCATTAAATCTTCTATTTTTAGAGTAGAACCCGGATCAAGGGCTGATGTGGGTTCATCCATAAGAAGCACCTCGGGTTCTACTGCAAGCACTCTGGCAATACATAATCTTTGCTGCTGCCCGCCGGATAAACCCAATGCCGGCTTTTTCAGCCTGTCTTTTACTTCATCCCATATTACGGCATTTTTCAAGCTCTTCTCAACTATGTCATCCAGTTTCCTCTTGTCGCGAAGTCCGTGAACCCTGGGCCCGTACGCAATATTATCATAAACCGACATAGGGAAAGGGTTTGGCTTCTGGAACACCATACCTACTCTTTTTCTTAATTCTATCACATCATATTTCTGTATGTCAGCACCGTCTAATGTAATTTTTCCGCTTATCCTTACTCCGTCAATCAGATCATTCATCCTGTTAATAGTTCTTAAGAATGTTGATTTGCCGCAGCCCGAAGGGCCAATAAAGGCTGTTATCGTATTTTTAACTATGTTTATGCCTACATTTTTCAGAGCATGGAAGTCTGTATAATATAAGTTCAGATCATTTACCTCAATCTTATTTTCAACCATCTGTCTCCCCCTTGTTAAGCTTTTATTAAGCGCTTTATCAGCCTGTTTGCAGTAAAGTTTATTATTAAAACAGTAATTATCAGAACTGTTGCCGTAGCATACATATTATTCTTTGATAATCCTTCGGATGCCAGTATATAAAGGTGTACTGCCATTGTTCTTCCGGGTCTCCATACGGAATTCGGAAGGCCCAGCGAGCTTCCTGCCGTATATATTACCGCTGCTGTCTCCCCTGCCACTCTCCCGATACCCAGAATAACTCCTGTAAGTATTCCGGGAATTGCGGCAGGCAGCACCACCTTGTATATTGTCTGCCATTTGGTTGCTCCCAATGCAAGACTTCCTTCTCTATATGACCTGGGAACCATTATTATTGCTTCCTCTGCAGTTCTTATTATAGTGGGCAGTATCATAAGCGTAAGCGTAAGCCCCCCTGATAGTATTGAATACCTGAATTTCAAAAACACAACAAAGAAAACATAGCCGAAGAGCCCGAAAATTATTGATGGAATACCCGCCAGTGATTCAGTGCCGAACCTTATAAGCTTTATTACCGGACCTTCCTTGGCATACTCCGTAAGGAAAATTGCGGCACAAATTCCTATAGGTGCTGCAATTACCAGAGAAAATAATGCCAGATATATTGTTGTTATAATTATGGAAAATATGCCTCCCTCCTTACCCATTTCTGCAGGCTCCTGAGTAAGGAATTCTAAGCTTAAATGTCCGATACCATTTATTACAACATTTCCGACAATCACTATGAGCACTATTATCGTAATTATTGCTGATGTCCAAAGGAATGCAAAGGCTATCCTTTCATTTTTCCTGATCCTGATTACACTATTTGAAGTATTATTTATGTCTGACATACTATTCACCTACCTTCTTGGGAACCAGGTTCGCAGATAAGTTAAGCAGCATAATGAAGACAAAAAGCACAATGCCTGTAGCAAATAAAGCCTTCTGATGCTCTCCGCCGGCATAGCCCATTTCAATACCTATATTGCCTGTCAGAGTCCTTACGGATGATAGTATGCTTTTGGGCACAAGCGGACTGTTACCAGCTATCATTATTACTGCCATCGTTTCCCCGATAGCTCTGCCCATTCCAAGAATAACTCCCGCTATAATTCCTGAACGTGCAGCCGGAACAATTACATTTTTTATCGACTGCCAATGGGATGAGCCCAAAGATAAGGATGCTTCCCTGTAATCCTTGGGTACAGACCTAATAGCACTCTCTGATACATTGATTATTGTCGGCAGTATCATTATTGCCAATACTATACTTCCTGCCAGCACGCTAAAGCCCTGATTATTAAACACCTTCCGGATAAAAGGCACAATAACCGTCAATCCATATAATCCATAAATTACCGAAGGTATTCCTGCCAGCAGATCAATACCGGACTTTATGATCCTAGCTATCCTTGGGTTTACAAGCTCTGCCAGAAAAACAGCACAGCCGATTCCTACAGGCACACCCAGTATAAGCGCACCGGATGTAACAGCCAATGACCCGATAATCATAGGGTATATTCCATAAATCCCCTGTGTCGGTGCCCATTTCCGGCCTGTGATAAATTTTAAAAGGCCGACCTTCTCAATCACGGGATAGCCCTCGTTTATTATGAAGTACGTAATCAATACAACCCCAAGTATGGCTATTGTCGCACTTAAAAACAGTATAAGCTGTATCACCCGTTCATAAGCCTTCATATTCGCTCCCCTTTTCGTATATAATATATAGGGCAATTAACTAAGGTTTCTACTTATTTTGTCGCCTTCAAGTAGCTGTGCTTAGCGACTATTTCCTGACCTTCATGACTTAGTATAAAATCCAGGAATTCCTTTGACAATCCTTCAGGTTCTGCATTTGTAAGCATCAGGAAGGGTCTTGATATCTTATACTCTCCGGCATATATGTTTTCTTCCGTACATGCTTTCCCTTCAACACTTATCAGTTTAATATCGGTTTTGTCTTTTGCCGAACCGAAGGAAGCGTAGCCTATTGCATTGGGATCACCTGCCACTGTTGTCATAACTGCTCCTGTTGAGCCCTGTGTTATCGCAGATGCAACCGTATTGTCCACCTTGCTGCCTCCCTCTTTTACTTCAATTCCTGCAAGCTCTATGAATGCACCTCTTGTACCGGAACCTTCTTCTCTTGTTACAACTGTTATTTTGCCCTCTTTGCCTCCGACACCCTTCCAGTCGGTAATTTCACCGGTGTATATCTTCATTATCTGTTCTATTGAGAGATCTGTGATATCGTTAGCAGGATTCAGTATTACTGCTATCCCGTCAACAGCTATTTTGAATTCTTTAAGTGACTTTTCTTCTTCCTTGAGATCTCTTGAAGACATTCCTATATCTGCTACTCCGTCAATAGCCGATCTTATTCCGACACCGGAACCGCCGCCCTGTATATCAATTGTTGCACCCGGGTTATTTGCCTGAAAAGCTTTTGCAAGTTCTTCGGCCAACGGCTGTACTGAGGTTGACCCATTAACAGTTATGCCGGCTTTTCCGCCTGCACCTGCCGGTTCTTTAATATCAGCCGGCCTTCCGCATCCTATGAAAACTCCAATAAGCAATACTGCCACACAGAATAGTACTAATGCTTTTTTTATTTTCATCCTATAATTCCTCCCTGAATACTATCAGATTATTTTTTCATCTTACAGTTAGAATATACAATAATACTGTTAAGAATAAATAAAGAGAAGGTTAAAGAACTATGAAGCAAATGTTAATTTCATGTTAAATACATAAAAAAACCGCAATCTTGCGGTTTTTTACTGCACTGGCAGTATTATTTTAAATTCAGTCCCTTTTCCCACTTCACTTTCTACTTCTATTTCGCCATTGAAAAGAATGACAATATGCTTGACAATTGCCAGTCCCAGGCCGGTTCCTCCCACGTTTCTGGATCTTGCTTTGTCCACCCTGTAAAATCTTTCAAACAATCTTGGTATCTGCAGCTTTGGTATTCCTATCCCGTTATCCCTCACCTTTATCACTATTTTGTCAACCGACGCTTTATCCCCCTGATTGTATGCCTCTACCCGAACCTTCCCGCCTTCCGGTGTATATTTTATTGCATTATCCACCAGATTAATCAGCATCTGTTTAAACTTATCAGTGTCTCCCGTAAGATTTTTAATATCTTCCTGTACATCCGCAGACAACCCTATATTTTTATTGTCGCTCTGGCTTTTCAGCATTGACAGCACTTCATTTATGATATTATCTACTTTTATTTCTTTTTTTATTATCTTTGCCTTTCGCCGTTCCAGATCCGACAAGGAAAGAATATCGTTAATAAGTCTGTAAAGCCTGTCTGCTTCATGCTCAATTATATTCAGGAACCTGATCGCATCTTTTTTGTCGTCTATACCCTCTGTTCTAAGAGTTTCAGCAAAGCCCTTTATTGATGTCAATGGAGTTTTGAGCTCATGAGAAACATTGGCAATGAACTCCGTTCTCACCCTTTCCAACTTTCTTAGCTCTGTAATGTCCTGTATTGTAATGATAATCCCCTCAATATCATTTTCATCGGTCTTCTTTATGGGATTTGAATAAAGCTTCAATACTTTTTCATCGGGATCATCCATAGTTATCTCGGTATCAAAGAATTTTCTGTCCTTCAATATTGTTTTCAGGTAATTATCGATAGAATTGTTCCTAATAACCTGAAGGAGATGCTTTCCTGCCATATCTCCGTCTGCTATATTTAAAAGTTTTTCCGCTACAGTATTTATAAATAGAACTCTTTCTGCACTGTCTATAGCAATTATTCCATTAACAACACTGGACATGATAGCCTCCAGCTTTACGTTCTTATCCTGAAGACTCATTATCATTTCATCCAGCTTGAATGCCATATTATTTATGGAATTTACCAATATTCCTATTTCATCCTTGCCTGCAATGTTTATTCTCTTGTCAAAATGGCCTTCTGCAATTCTTGATGCGGTATATGTGATCTCTTTTATTGGTCTTGTTATGTTTATTGACATTTTATAACCAAGAAGCGAAGCTGCAAAAATCCCTATTAATACTGCAATAAAGACATTGGTATAAAGACCTTTAATCAAATTGTTAATTTCATACAGCGGTTTTGACAGTCTCACTACTCCGATTATATTATTATCTTTAAAAATTGGCTGTGCCACGTACATTAAATCCACCTTAAGGGTATAGCTATACCTTATGGATTTCCCGGTATTTCCTTTAAAAGCAGCTTCAATTTCCGTCCTTTTGGAGTGATTATCCATGTCCGGATAGCCCTTCTCAGTGTCTATAATTACATTACCCTGTGAATCTACTATTGTGATTCTGGCATTGGTGGTCTGCTTAATCTTATTGATATACGTTTCTATATTGTCACTGTTGCTTAGCAAGCTTTCTCCTACAAGCTCCCTTACAAGGCCGGCCTCTATCGTCAGTCTTTCTTCAATACCGTTGACCAGGTTCTTTTTTACTATTCTTGCAGATAATATGCCGCAAATAACGACTCCCAATAGTAGTACAATTATTGTATTAAAGAATATTCTCCTCTGCATTATATTTCACCTTCGCTTATGAATCTATATCCTACGCCCCTTATAGTTTCTATTCTCCTGCCATTGCCTTCGTCATCATTGATTTTTTGTCTTATATGCCTGATGTGTACATCAACAGTTCTGGTCCCCCCTATATATTCATATCCCCAGATTTTATCCAGCAAAAAATCCCTGGTCAATACCTTTCCTTCATTCTCTATCATAACCTTTAAGAGTTCAAACTCTTTAAGAGTCAGTGCTATCTTTTCACCGTTCTTTCGTATCTCATATTTCTCGTTGTCGATTTCTATGTCCTTGACTTTAAGTACTTTGCCGCTTTCTTCTCTGTCCTGCTCATCGATTCCGTCATCACCTATTCTCCTCATTACCGCCCTTATTCTTGCTATCAGTTCCTTTATGCTGAAGGGTTTTGTTATATAGTCGTCAGCGCCAAGCTCCAATCCTAATATCTTGTCCAGCTCTTCACTTTTTGCAGTAAGCATAAATATCGGAACCTTCCTTGTGAATTTTTCCATTCTGAGTCTTTTACATACCTCCAAACCGTCAAGTCCAGGAAGCATAATATCCAGAAGTATCAGGTCAGGAATATTGGCAATAGCTTCCTTCAAACCATCGACTCCGTTGTCGGCAACTATTACCCTGTAACCATTCTTTTCAAGGTTATATTTTATTAGCTCCTGTATATTGGTATCATCCTCGATTACAAGAATCCTTTGGTTTGTCAATCGTATCCCTCCTTACTGCCTTTTCACCTTAGCTCCATGATTGCCGACATGCTCCCCGTTCGACCCTTATCCCTTCTATAGGAGAAAAACAAGTCTTCATTGCACATGGTACATAGCCCGCTGACCGTTATATTGCCCTCCGGTATCCCCTGCCCCATAAACATAAGCTTATTGGCTTTCCATAAGTCAATATAATATTTGCCTTTCCCAACCGGCATAATAAACTCATTCCAATTATCAAAGCTTTCCTTAAACTGCCCTGCAACCTCCGGTCCGACCTCAAAGCAATTCTTCTCTATAGACGGTCCTATCCCGACCAGACAGTCCTCCGGCCTTGTTCCATAAGCCTCAGTCATTTTCATTATTGTCTTAGCACCGATTTTCAGCACCGTCCCCCTCCAGCCGGAATGAGAAACTGCAACTGCCTTGTTTTTTGTATCAAGGAAAAACAGAGGCACGCAGTCTCCATAGAAGGTTATCAAAGGTATCCCCGGAATATTGGTCATAAGCCCGTCAGTATCTTTAATATCACTGGCTATGGTAATTCCTTTTCCTATATCTGCTTCTTCAACAATTCTGATATTGTCCCGGTGCGTCTGATCCGAAAAAACCAGCCTGGTATAGTCAATCCCCACTGCACTGCATACCAGTTCAAGATTCCTGCGTACATTTTCCACCGTGTTCTCATTTGTAACAGAAGTATTGAGAGAGCTGCACACCCCCTTGCTCACACCGCCCACTCTGGTAGTAAAGCAATGCCTCACCATACCGCTCTCTTCAAATGCAGGAATAACAAGATATTTCAGCTTTTCTTTCTCTATCAATTTAAACATTTACTTGCCTCCATTAAGTGCCTTATCCATTTGGCAGGTTATTTGTTTTAAATCAGTTGTTCAATTATGTTATGACATAAATTGTATCATATTCAATATAAGAAATGGAGCAATTTGTTTTTCGTAGCTTTCTCCTCACTTATTCTTCGATAACATTTGCTATTCACAAATATGTAATATTTGCTATAATGTAATCAGATTAACTTAGGAAGTGAGTTTATGCCGGTGGATATGCAGAAAATCCTGGACCTGGCAGGTCCTATCCCTTTTTCAAATATTGAAGACTCAAAGGTTGTTGTTGAGAACTTTTGCAGTAAAGATATAGCTGTAGTATCTACCAACAGAAATACCAATATATCTCACGGAACCCACGTCCATGACAGCTTTGAGTTTACTATCTGCCATACCGACATACCTTCGATCGTTGTGGACAGTAGAATACAGGATGGGCCTAAAGGCGCATTGATAGCTTTCAATCCCATGCAGGAGCATGGATTGTTGCAGGATGTTGAAGGCTTTAACCTTAGCGGCATACATATAGAAAAAAGCATTGTACAAAAAGTTGCGGAAGAAATATACGGTTCTCCGAATATTGTTTTTTCCAATGATATCTTTATGGTAAGCCATGACATAAACCTTCTTACTGGTTTATTTTTGGAGGAACTGAGGTTCAAACAAACCGGCCAGGAATTCATGGCAGAAAATCTTGCACTGCTTATTATCGGCTGCATGATAAGAAGTATAAGGCATAACCTTCCCTCCAGGCCCCACAATAAGCCTAAAGGTTATAAAGAAAATATCAAAACTGTGATTGACTACATGAATGAAAACTATGCTGCCGGGGTTTCATGTTCTGAATTGTCAAAGCTGATAAAAATGGATAAATATGGGTTTATAAGAGCTTTTAAGAAGCAAACAAATAAAACCCCCTACGAATATTTACTTGATCTGAAAATTGAAAAGGCAAAGAAGATGCTGAAGGATGGAAAATACTCCATTACAGAAATAAGCATGTTGTGCGGTTTCTCCAGCCACAGCCATTTCACCACAACCTTCAGGAAAAAAATTGGCATATCTCCAACCGAATACAAATTGGGTCTCTAGCGCCTCAAGGCTTTTTGTGCAATTTTTTGTAAGTCATTATCAATTATTTGGAAGAATTCTCAAAGATCTGATGTTACAATGTTTATAATTATGTGGCTGATAATAAATAATTTAGGAGGGAAACATAAGATGAAAAAGAGAACATTAAGTATTATTCTGGCACTATGTTTAGTCATGTCTGCATTTTTCAGCATTCCCGTTTTTGCATCAGGAAACATAACTTTGGAAAAAACCGAATATACAACCGGTGAAAAGGTAAGAGCAACGGTAAGCGGGCTAACCCAATCTGAAATCGATAACAATGCAGCGGTATACTATGAAAAGCAAGGCACGAGATACGAGAACTTTGAATGCATCGAATATGTTATGTATCTTCCTGCAAATAATGTGTGCGAATTTGATGCCCCGCGTGAACTGGGAACTTATGAAGTAGCATTGCTTGACGGTGACATGAATCATATTGCCAGTGCAACTTTCAAAGTTGTTGTACCAAGAGCTAAAGAAGGGGATATTAAAATATCAAAACCAGAAGTTAAGCTCAATGAACCCATGTCAGTTACAATTAAAGGTCTTACCAAAGAAATGATCGATAATAACGCGCATTTTGGAATATGCAAGGCAAATGAGAAATTAGAAAATTCAGGTGAGACTGAATTTATTATGTATCTTCCGACTGACAACACATATCAATTCAAAGCTCCTTCTGAATTCGGCAAATATGAAGTCAGGGTGTTTTCCAGCGGCATCACAAATACTAATACCCACGAAGCCGTCTTCTTCGGCTCTGTGTCTTTCGATGTTGTATCCAGCAAAGCTAAACCCGGAGATATAGTTTTATCTAAAACATCCGTACAACCGGAAGAAAAGATGACTATTACAGTCAATGGTTTAACCCAAGGCGAAATTGACAATAACGCTTTCTTTGGTGTTTCAGCCGCAAATGAAAAATTAGAGAATACTGTTGTCACTGAATACATAATGAACTTTAAGATAGGCAATGTATATGAATTTACAGCACCCTACGAACCCGGTAATTACGAAGTAAGAGTTCTCTGTGCAAATGTAGATCCAAGCCTGTATTCATATGCTTTGTTTGGGACAGTTCCATTCACTGTAACCGGGGCACAAACCGATGAACTGGCCGCGGGTACAGAAGGATTGTCCACATGGGCTGCAGGGGAAGTTAATCAAGCCGTGTCTGAAAACCTTGTTACAGATAAGGTCCTGTCTGAATTTCCCAGGAATATCACCCGTGAAGAATTCTGCGAGCTGGCTGTACTTTTATATGAAAAACTGACAGGCCGCAAGGCAGAGGCAGGCTCCAACCCCTTTACGGATACAAAAAATCCTGAGGTGCTTAAGGCTTATAATCTGGGTATAGTTAACGGCACATCTGCTACAACCTTCTCGCCAAATGCAGATGTAACAAGGGAGCAGATATCAGCAATGCTGTTCAGGGCACTTCAGACCGCAATGCCCGCTTTGCAGGCAACAGGCGAATTCAAAGTGAATGTATTGGATCAAAATGAAATATCCTCCTGGGCAATGCCGGCAGTTAAATTCATGAATTCCAAAGGTATAATAAATGGCACCCCGGCATCCGACGGATCGGTATATTTCCTGCCAAAGAACAATACCACAAGGGAAATGGCTATAGCACTGGTTGTCCGTGCATTCAATGTGTTTAGCAGTTTTTAAGCTGTAGATGAAAATCTCCTCCGGTTCCCGGAGGAGATTTTTTATGCGCCGGGCACCCACCTCTCCCTGACATCTGATTCCATATCTGTGATTCTTTTTTCCAATTCCCTGATTTTGTCATAAACGGGGTCCGGAATATCCGTATGGTTCAAGTCCACATAGTTTACATTTACCCCGCCTTTTCTTACAACATGTGCCGGTACACCCACGGCTGTGCTGTTTGCAGGTATGCATCTCACTACTACTGCTCCTGCTCCTATTTTTGAATTATTCCCGATTGTAATAGGTCCGAGGATTTTGGCACCCGAGCCGATAGTCACATTGTTTCCTACGGTTGGATGTCTTTTCCCTTTATCTTTTCCCGTCCCCCCCAAGGTTACCCCCTGGTACAATGTAACATCATCCCCAACTTCGGCTGTTTCACCTATAACTATCCCCGATCCGTGGTCTATGAAAAATCTCTTGCCAATCTCCGCTCCGGGATGTATCTCGATACCGGTAAAAAATCTGCTGATCTGTGAAAATAACCTTGACAAAAGGAATAATCTCCTGCGATACAGACAATGGGCAATTCTGTGGGAAATAACCGCATGCAAACCCGGATAACATAATATGACCTCCAAATAACTTTTGGCAGCCGGGTCTCTTTCGAAAATTGTCTTCATATCCTCTTTCAGCTGTTTAAACATACCTATCACCCTTTACATATATTATTTGTTAGCGACAGGGCAGGTTCTAAACAAAATGCCTCTTCATACATACCTGCATATGTATGAAGAGGCATATACTGCGGTTCCACTCTCCGAATACTCATAAAGGGTACAATCATACCCCTGCACTGTAACGGGTGCACCCGTCATATCCTACTGAAGCCATGGATGCAGCTTGTTCGGTCAAAAGCTCCTGAGCGCACTTTCGGCACATATTCCTGGAGCTGCTTTCAGCTGCCGGAGCAATCCGGCCCAGCTCCTCTCTGGAGGAATATTAGTGTACCTTAACTTCCCAATCAAAGCCTTTGTCGTAATTCCTACCATTTCACTATGTTATAATAATAATTGGTTTTTTATCTGCTGTCAAGGTTTATTTTTTTGAATTTTACTCTTTTACCGGGTTTCAGCTCGCTGTCAGGGTCAACAACCACTATTTCACCTTCGGAAACACCCGAAATCACTTCAATAAAGTCATCATTCTCCAACCCGCTCACTATAGTCCGGGGTTCAAGCCTGCTGTTTTTGACAACAAACACGGAATCCTTCCCATCTATTTTAAATACCGACTTATCCGGCACATACAACGTATTTGATTTTTCCTGCACTGCAATATCTGCGTCAAGGGTGTAGCCGGGCTTCAGCTCCGAGCCGGCGTTATCAAACTTAATCCTTACTTCTACTCTCTGTTGTTCTATTCCCAGGGACGAAACCCTTCCCTCAGCCTTAGGTGCAATATAATAAACCTCTCCCTGTATTTCTTCATCATTCAGAACATCACCGGAAATAATCACATTTTGTCCCTTCTCAATTTTAGCGATATCGTCAACCAAAACATCCGCCCTTATGTATGCAGAGTCATAATTTCCTATTTCATACAGTAAAATCCCCGGCATAACTATTTGGCCTTTTTCCACATTCTTTTCAAGTACGGTGCCCCTTATCGGGGAGTACACATCAGTCCTGCCCTTATCATACAACAGCTCCTCTACCTGTACATTTGCAGCAGTTACATTGGCTTCGAAAACCTTTATTTCATCCTTGGACACTCCCTCTTCCAAGATATCAAGATTGTATTGTGTAATTTTTACTGCCTGAAAGGCATTCCTGAAACTGCTCTCCGCCGCAGTAAGCATTGTCTCCGCATCCTTAAGGTCTTTTTCCGGAAATGCGCCTTTTTCGTGCAGCAGTCTTAGTTTTTCGCAGTTGTCCCTTTTATTGCTTAAATCCTTCAGGGCTGCATCTTCAGCTGCTTTTGCCTGTTCAAGCTGGGCTTCAGCAAGCATTATATGCTCCGGCTTAATACTGCTCTTCAAGCTTTGCAGCTGACTTTTGGAAGCCCTTTGGGCTGCTTCAGCCTTGCTAATGGCAAATCTTAGATTATCCGAGGATATTTCAAGAAGCTTATTGCCTGCTTCCACCTCATCTCCCTCATAAGCATTAATTCCGTCTACGAAACCTTCTATCCTGGCATAAATCTTCTCTGCAGTATCAAGCTCAACCTTACCCTGGAGCTCCACCAGTTCTATTATATTTCCTCTCTTTACTGTCTCAACCCTGACCTCGGGCGCACTGTTCAGGTTAAATGCCATTACTGCCGAAGCTGCTGCAAATAAAAACGCAGTCCATTTCATTGCAGACTTTTTATCCAAAATTCTTTTTAGCATATATACACCCCCAAATTCTCATAAATGTCAATTCTCCCGATCCTTTAATACTTCAACCATATCCAGGCCCGAAATGTTCCTCTTATTTGCATACTGCGCAAGTATGGCAAATATGAAGACACTTGAACAGGTTATTATATATGTTTTTGTGCTTATTATCACTTCCATGGCAAAAAGCTCGTTGCTGAACATACCCGCCAGAATATTACACATGAACCTGCCGAACACTATCCCCGGGAGCAGGGAAATTATGCCGTTCATCATGTTTTCCCTTAATATGGTGCTTTCAACCTCTCTGCCGGTATACCCCAACACTTTTAATGAAGCAAGCTCTCTCCTTCTTTCCATAATATTGATCACAGTTGTGTTGAAAACTATGGCAAAACCCATAACGGTACCAAAGAATATCATAAAGCCTACAAATGTATACATTAGGTCCAAAAACTGCATAAAATCATAATACCCATCTACTCTTGCCTCTACAGTCTCAATTCCCGGCATTTCATATAGCTTGTCTATAACCTCTTCTTCCTTACCGGCCTTTACGCTGATGAGGGCACCGGTAGTAAATACCCCTTCCTCTGCAAGCTCCCCAAGCTCCTTCATATTCATATAACAGCTGAAGCCCGCATACTGCTTGACTATTCCGGCAATCCTGACATCTTTCTCCAGCACTTTGCCCAGGTATAGCTTTACCTTAACCGTGTCCCCCGGCTCTATTTCCAGTTTTTCAGCAATTGTGTGGGCCATGAGCATGCCGCTGTCCGGTACTCTTACAGGCAAACTTCTGTCATCCGCAAGATGGTAAAAGCTGTTTTCTTTAATAAGTCCCACAGCAAGGGAACCCTCTGTCTTCCAATCCTTTTCTATCTCAATAGGTATCTCTGATAACGGCTCCGCCCTTTGTATACCGGCAAGACTTTTCAGCTCATAAGCATCATAGTATGGGGTCGGTCGGGAAAATATCACCTTATAGTCCTGCTTTTGAAAAACGAAAAAGCTTTGATTCAATATATACTTTATACTGTCCATAAAAAAAAGCGAGACCATGAAAAACATGATGGTAGCCATCATGCCTACTATTGTAAATAGTGTCCTCGTTCTGCTCCTGAACACATTTCTGATGCTCATTTTCCATCCGAAATGCAGCCTGTTCCAAATAAAGCCTACGCTCTCCAGGAAAATGCGTCTTCCCGACTTCGGGGATTCAGACCTCATCGCGTCCGCAGGACAAATGCTGAGAACCCTTTTTGCGGAATTGTAACCTGCCAGAAGGCAGAATCCTATGCTTATAAAAACCCCAATCACAAGAATATCCCAATAGATTTTGATTTCCATCACGGGTATGCTGAATATCTGATTATACAGCCCGGTAAATTTCACACCTACCAGAAGCCCTGCAAGGACAGCCGGTATTGACCCGGTAAATGCTATCAAAATCGAATACAATATATAATGCCACAATATCCTTTTATCCGTATAACCTATTGCCTTCATAATCCCTATGAGTACCCGCTGATTGCTGATAATCCTCCTCTGCATTATGTAAATGATTGTTGCTGCAACAGTAAGGAAAAGCGCAGGAAACATAATTGCCATTTTCTCCAGTTCTGAAATCTCATTGTCCACCATTGCATTGCTCTGCTGGTCTTCCCGTTCTGTCCCCGATATATAGCCATAAGGCTGCAACATGTCTTCCAATTCGTCAGTAATTGCTTTTTTATCCGTATCTTTCTCAAATATGACATGCACCTGATTGTACATGCCTCCGGAACCAAGTATGGATTTGGCTGCGGACTCCTTGATATATACTATCCCGAATTTCTCCGGAGAAGGCGAAACCTCCGCAGGGGATTTCATTGCATAAATAAATTCAGGGCTGTCTACTACTCCATCAACATTAAACTCATGAATTTTCAGATTAATTATTGCTTTTAGCTTGCTGCCCTTCCTCAGCCTGTAAAAGTCGGCAAACTTTCTGCTCACAAGGCAGGAATTCTGGTCAGTGTCATTGAAATATCCGCCGGATCTGAAAACGAGTTTGTTTATCGCAGGCTGCCCATAATCAGGCAATGAAACAAGCCTTACCGTGATCCTTTTGTTCTTGCCCATGTCGGCTCCTACATCTGCAGAAACCCTTCCTATGGCATCTTTCACACCTTTAAAGGCTTTCACTGCCTTTACACCCTCAGGGGATATACCCTGCAGCTCCGCATAATAATCCAGGAAACTGTATTGTTCATAATAACGTGTTACGGAATTCTTCAGGTTTTGATAGGACATGTACGAAGCGGAGAACATGGTTATTCCTGCAAATATCACGGCTGCTGCAGCAATAAACTGCCCTTTGGACTTGAATACTTCCCTGATTATCATCTTATTCAGCTTTTTCATAGCGTCACCACTCAATCATATCAGGGTCTGCGGGGTTGTCATTGATGTAATTCTCCACTATCTCGCCGCTTCGCATTTTTATCACTCTCTGCGCTATTTCGGCAATGGGCTGATTATGGGTAATAATAATTACTGTTTTGCCGGTTTCTTTATTTATGTCGCACAGCAGCCCCAAAACAAGCTTCCCCGTGGTATAATCAAGAGCCCCCGTAGGTTCATCGCAAAGCAATACATCCGGATTCTTTGCTACCGCTCTGGCTATGGCAACCCTCTGCTGCTCTCCGCCGCTCATTTGGGATGGAAAATGGTTCATTCTCTCCTTCAGACCGACCTTTTCGAGAACCGCTTCTATATCCAGAGGGTTATCGGAGATTTCAGCCGCCAGCTCAACATTTTCTTTAGCTGTGAGATTGGGCATCAAGTTGTAGAACTGGAATATGAAGCCGATATTTTTTCTTCTGAAAAAGGTCAGCTGCTTATCGTTATATTTGCTTATATCAGAAGAGTTAAAAAACACCCTCCCCGAGGTCGCCTTGTCCATGCCTCCAAGGACATTCAGCAGAGTGCTTTTGCCTGAACCGCTTGGGCCCAGAACCACTACCAATTCTCCTTTTTTTATATCAAATCTTGCCCTGGTTAGTGCTTTTACCTCAACCTCGCCCATCTTATAAATCTTCGATACGTCCTCCAAGCTGAATACTGCGCTCTCAGCCATGAGTACACCCCTTCCGGAATAATTTATATTACCAGATTAATGAACCTATCCATATATTTGCCTATAATACGCTCCATGGCCGATTTGTTGATGCCCAGCACCCTTTGGGCAATAAACACAACGGCCTGGAGCCTTTCAATATATATATCCCTGCCTTCCAGATATATATTTAAATCCCCGAGAAAATGAGATCCCATCATCAAAAAAGTAACAACCTCTTCTGGATACTCTATATCGAATATCTTCTCTTCAATACCCTGTTTGACAATCTTTATCACTAAGGGAGTCGCATATTCAATAAATTTCCTTTCAACCTTTTCGTGCAGCTCCATATTGTCCCTGGTATGTAAATTGAACATTACCCCTTCATTATTCTTTATCAATTCAATACCCTTGTCAAAAATCATTTCGACCTTTTCCACGACATCAAGCTTTTCATTATCCACTATTAACACGAAGCTTTCCATAAACGTGTCGAGAAATTCCTCGGCAATAGTGCAGAAAACACCATCCTTGGATTTAAAATAGTAATAAAAGGTACCTTGGGCAACTCCTATACTTTTGACGATATCGCTGACCGCAGTATTCTCGAATCCTTTTTCATTAAAAAGCTTTTCAGCCGCATTAATTATCTCACGTCTTCTTTCATCAGGATCCTTGCTTATTCTTGCCATTGGTCTCCTCCTTAGCATCATTACTGACTGATGTCAGTCAATTTATTTTATTATACTATACTGACTGACATCAGTCAATAGGATTTGGAAAATTCTCTGCATAATAGCTTTCGGCTTTCTGGGCATAATTGCATTCCGCTATTTACATCCATTTACATATATGTTAAACTATATACACGGGCATTTTGCAGGATTTCTGCAAGGTGCTTTATCATAACGGGATTTTAATAAGGCAGGGAATGTATGCCCGCAACTTTTGGTAGCAGGAGACATTTAATATCCCTGTTATATTATTTGCTTTTTAATGTCAGTGTAATATTGGGGGTGTCCGACTTGTCAAAGGTAGTTGTTTCAAAGAGAATATATGAAATGCTTGTAAAACACCTGACAAAAATTGAAGAAGAAAAGTTAAGTGTAATTGAAAAATACTACCCTGTATGGACTAACGAACGGAATGATTTTCAGGAACTTATGGATTCCTACATCAAAAATATTGAAGATATTATATATAATGAGGTTACTGTCGACAGCAAGGCACCCGATAACTGCCCTTTTGTAATAATCGGAAGCCTGGTTACGCTAAAAGACCGGCAAACGGATGAAACCGAAGAAATGCAAATAGTATCGCCCTTCATGGGTGAAATAGACCTTAATGTAGATAGTGCATCATATTTATCACCTATGGGAAGAGCATTCCTTCTGAAGAAAATTAATGATGATGTTAAGGTGGAAACTCCTATGGGAGTATTTCATTACATTGTTGATGGCATAGAGCTGCCTACGGATATGTTTTGATTTATGGCCTTATTATCTCACTTCCTCCTATTCCATAAGCAAAAAACCTTTCTTTTCGGAAGGGATTCAGGGAGGATATGGGAATTCCTTCGCAAAACGCTAAAAAGTTGATACCATTGATACCGCTCAGCTTTTCATCTATATCATCCAAGGAAAACACTATTTTATAATTATTGCAGCTTTCTTTATTTCTTCTATTATTCAAAAAGTCGTCAAGCTGGCCCATTATATACCGGGTAAGAAGAGCTTTTCTCCCCCTTGTATCCAACCCAATGTCTCCGGCTCTTATCCATGTTTTATTCCCAATGTCGTAAATCTGATCGGACAATGTGAACTTATAGCTCTTTCCCCCGTAATTAATAACGTATTCCCTTTCACCTGCCGGATCGTAGGAATACCAATTATCATCAATGTCTGCAATCATAAGCCTGTCGTAGAGTATTATTGCTTTCATAGGCATATACCGCTTCAGTTCTTTCTGTTTGTCCGCATCATTCATATTGAGGTTCCTGAAAAATAATCTGTAGAACCATTTAACAGCCTCATCCCTGTCAACCGGCATATTATTGCCGTCTTGGGTTCCGACTCCATACCCCGTTCCCTGATTATAAATAAATTTACCGGTATTGTATGCCCTATAACCGGAAGCCGCATTGGCCCCGGCATCTAATGCTCTCTTGTATCTTTCTGCCATTATATCCAGATTGTCTATTCCCTTGCCGATAAAAAACAAGCTCCATGTACAGAATATGAAAATGAGGCTCCAGAAAAACGATTTCACAATATCACTTCCTGTAAATCTTATTGGATGTAGACCGATGCTTTGCCAAAGTACCTGATATCCGCCTCAGACCCCGATTTTGTGCCATAGGGAGTGATACTGTACAGTCTCCCCAAAGGATGTTCATTGCGGCTCTCGGTATAAACGTTTATAATATCGTAACCCATGGAGCGCAAATCCTTTCCGATAACTTCATCACCCACAATTACTTCAGGGGTGTCCCCTGCGCCCGTAAACCTTTCCGCCGTCACAATAATATCAAATACCCCAAACCTTGAGAGCTTGTCCGCCATCTCGTTATAGACAGAGCTGTATAAAGCACCCTTTTTTGCAGCCACCTGCGTGTATTGATATACTATATTCTCTACTGTCTGCTGCCTTATTCTGAAGTCCCTGTCCAGAACGGCATGAAATGAATACCACATGAATATCGGTATTACTAAAAGAGATGCCCAAAACTTTTCCATACGATAATTCTCCTTTTCGGCATCCGGTATTTTATGAGATTTTTGTAAACCTTATCTTTGTTATGGCCCCAGTATCTCTTATTATTGTTTTTGCATAATACTTAGAAGGCTCAACCTGTTCCTCAATACCATCGGCGTTTTCCAAATAGTCTTTCCCGTCAACTGAAATATTTATAGTATTTCCTGTTTTACAATAATACCTTACCGTCTGTATTAC
>ERZ795058.2481-NODE-2481-length-21658-cov-33.584826_pt1 | contig 21658 bp, 16 predicted proteins | sample MGYA00375142_ERZ795058 | MGnify/ENA primary metagenome ERZ795058 (study PRJEB30187, sample SAMN05720210) | activated sludge metagenome | isolation source: anaerobic digester from wastewater treatment plant | place: Japan | collected 2015-04-20 ... | reverse complement strand
TTATTTACTAGCAGAAAAAAAGACCATTATGTTGCAATGACATTTTCATCTAACATTATCAGAGTGGTAAAGGAAGAAAAATAGAAATTATTTTTTGAATATTTTCCCGATGTTTACCCATATGTATCAGTAGGAGGAATTTATGCACAAGAATGTAGGTTTTTACAAAGAGGAGGAAATTGTCCTGATGCTCAACGAAAAGAAAGTGTGTCAGCTTTCTAACAACGCGAAGTATATAATCCGCGAGATTTTCGAGCATCCCGACGAAGAGGCTGTTGTCTATGCCAAACGGCTGGATGAGTTCATCAAACCAGATTTTTACATCAGGATAGGTAAAAATACTCATTATATCTCGATGAAAAGCGGCAGCAGCAATACGCTCCATCAAGAATATGTCAAAGAGTTTTGTATATATTTGCGAGAAAGAGGCATTTCGAATCGGACGCTGCAGACCATTTTGCTTTATCAATTTGGAGACGGCACGCTTGATGGCACCGGCAAAGAGCGGTTTCCCTATGAAAAACTGCGCTTTTTGCTGGCGGATCGCTTAAAAGAGGCAAATCTTGAGTTAAATCGCGACAAAGAATTCGTCATAAGCATTATTAACCGCGTCGTCTTTAAAGGAGCGCGGGAGGAAAACATTGAAGCTGACTATGTTTATCACGGCGATAAGGATTACGGGATTCTCGTTTCAAAAAAACAGATGATAAAACATTGTCATCGCCGCGACTGGGCATTTATCGACAGTTTGCATATCGGACCGATTCTTCTCAGGCCTCATGCCCGTTATGTCGGAAAAGAAATTAAACGCGAAAAATCCCGGCAGCGACTCGAGTTTTATTGGCCCAACTACTATGCCGATTTAGACTACATATCGAAACGCTACGATGGTTAGCCCGGATGGTCGGAGGAATCCTGTCCCCCAACCACAAAAAAAGAGCCAAATGGCTCTTTTTTTTGCAATTGGTTGCGGGGGAAGGATTTGAACCTCCGACCTCCGGGTTATGAGCCCGACGAGCTGCCAGACTGCTCTACCCCGCGACGTGTCTTTAGCCATGTTATATTAACAAGTGCAAAAGCAATTTGCAAGCGATATATTTTATATATTTTACTTTTTTGACCACTTAGGTATAATGATATGCACATTATGGAAATCGCGTTTTACGTCCTCATCGGCGTCTTCGGCTTAGCCTCCTTCATTCACTTAATTTTTTGTTTGCTCGAGAAAGAGGCGTGGCGAAAGGCGACCAAACCGCTGACGACTTTACTGCTTACCGGCGCAATTCTAATTTTGACTCTCACATATCCGGAAATGCCATTTCCCAAGTATGCCATCTGGCTCGCGGGAATCATGTGCGTCTTTGGCGATTTATTCGCTCTCCGCATCAAATCGCGACCACTTTTTATCACCGGCTCCATCTTTTACACCGTCGGACACATGCTCAATGCATATGTTATGGTCTCGATGCTAAGCTACACGATGCCATGGTGGATTTATGTCGCTATCGCCGGCGCATCGCTTGCCTTCTCGGGAGCACTTTATCCGTTATCGCGCCTTCTCTTTGGAAAAATCGCCTACATTATCAACTTATATTTGTCATTGCATCTTATTAACATCGCTTTAGCGATTCTTCTTTTAGTTGATGGCAAACCGATTATCGCAACGATGATTTTAGTCGGCTATGCCCTTTACTTTCTATCGGATTTTTTACTCGTCTATTCCGCATACGGAAAAGATATGCGCCGCCGCGATTTTTACATCATGCTCTTATTTTATGCGAGCCAGCTATTGATCATGCTCGGACTCGCAAATACGCTTCTTATTATTTCCCAATAATTTCAAAATGATAAAGCCGGGAGCCGAAATCGCCGAGGACGCGAACTCTTTCGTCGTAGCCGACACCGGCCCATTCCGGATTGAGCTTAATCGCTCCGTGATTAATCATGGCCCCGGTAACGACATAACTTTCTTTTTCGCCCGGCATCACTTTGTGATGAGCGATTTGATTCACTAGAAAACCGTTTTCGTTGACGCGAATAGGAAGGACCATATTAATTAAGCCTCCGAACTTCTTGATGTTATGGTCTTGAGGACGGACATTCATCGCATATCTTTCATCTTCAAGGAAGTCGATGCCCTGCAATATCGTCGTTTTCGGATTCGGTTTTTGCAGGCCATTAAAATAGCCGATGATACCTTCTTTTTTGTCTTCGCTAAGAACCATCCACACCGCCGCATTCTCGTCATCGATTAACTGCATCTGATAGAAAGCGCCATATTGGAGAAGACGGCGATGTTTTTTATAGAAAGAAATCTGCGATTTGACAGCCCTCGTCTCGACCTCGTCAAGATGACTTAAATCGAGCTCATAACCGAGGACGCCGAAAGACGCGACATTGAAACGCGTGTCAATCGGCGTATTTCTTAACAGCTGATGGGATGGTGAGGCACTGACGTGGGCTCCGATGCTCGACAAGGGATAAGCAAGGCTATACCCGCTTTGAATGTGAATGCGCTCATAGGCATCGGTGTCATCGCTGGCCCACGTCTGAGGCATGTAAGCGAGAATTCCTAAATCGAACCGATTGCCCCCGCTTGAGCAGCCTTCAAACAAGACATGCGGATACTTGTCGGTAATCCTTTTTAAAACATCATATAGGCCGAGGACCTGGCGATGGAGCAACTCTCCAGCCTTCGTCTTTGACGAAAAGAAGTCGGAAATGTGACGGTTATAGTCCCATTTGACATATTCGATATTAGCCGAACCTAAAACCTCATCGAGGGAATCGACAATGTAATCGCACACCTCTTTTCTCGAAAGATCTAATACGAGTTGATGGCGTCCTTTAGAAATGCCGCGTTCGCGATTGCCGATAATCCAGTCGGGATGCGCGCGGAATAAATCGGAATCTTCGCTGACCATCTCCGGCTCGAACCACAAGCCGAACTTAAGACCTAAATCATTGATTTTTTTAGCGAGCGTGCCTAAACCGCGCGGCAACTTTTTCTTATTTAATTCATAATCGCCCAAAGCCTTGGTGTCGTCATCGCGGTTTTTAAACCAGCCGTCATCAAGAACAAAGAGCTCGATGCCGATTTTCTTCGCCGCGCGAGCCAGGCTTAAGAGTTTGGTCTCAGTGAATTTAAAATAAGTGGCTTCCCAGTTATTCAGAAGAATCGGGCGTTCCATCATTTCAAAAGCTTTCTTAATAACATGATGATTAACGAATGAATGCATATTTTGCGAGGCGGAATTCAAACCCCTATCGCCATAGGTCATCACAGCATAGGGTGTAACGAAAGCCTCGCCTTGCTTGACTTTAAAGTCAAAGCAATAAGGATTAATGCCTATCTGGACGCGCACTTTACCATAATTAGAGAGTTCGACGAGCTCTTGGTGATTGCCACTATACATCAAATTGAAGGCATAGACACCACCGCTATTGAGATTTGCTTTGTCTTCCATGAGCATGAAGAAAGGATTATGACGGTTTGAACTCGCCCCCGTCTTCGAATCGTTAACATAGATGCCGGGTGTCACTTTGCGAATCGTTTTTTGCGCTTCGCTGATCCAGCCTCCGTAGAGGTTGAGGAGCGAAAAATCGCGATTGATTAGATCGAGCTGCATCGACATGAGTCTTTCTAAGTATAGGGGGGATTCGCTATTATTAATTAATACAACATTGCGGGCAATGACATCGCTGTCCGCAAAGACAAGATAATGGAGTTCTAAGGCGACTTTGGCATAATCATCGCTGAGAAAGATAATCAATTCTTCATCAGCCTCCCGCGGTGAGGGAAGATTTTCTAGCGGCTGGATGTCTTTGCGCACTTCATGATGCTTATAAGTAAAATCAAAAACATAGCCATCCGCGCTTCTAATTTTAACCGAGGGTTCCCGGTAATCGCCCTTGCCGACACAACTTGTTTCTAGCGATAAAAGATCGAGGGAGAGAGCTTTGTTTTTATCTTCGTCATAAATGACAGAACTGCCATAGGCATATGGCCATTTTTCGATGATCGCGCTCGAATCATCCAGATTTTTTAGCCTTGCTCCGTAATATTCATTTACTATGTGATTAATCTCGTTGACGCGCAAGACATAGCTGGTCTTGCTCGTCTCAATATGAAAGAGTGTTTCTTTGCAGGTTATCATAATCGTTCCTCGCATAATATTATATAATAAGTGAGCGACCTTGCACCTACGGAAAGGAAGGAATCATGAAACAGCCTTTGAACTTCGCTTGGCGTTATATGCCGTGTTATAAACAAAGTTTTTTAAATGCCTTCCCTGAAGAAGCCGAAAAGATTGATTTACCTCACTCCAATGTTGAATTGCCGCGCGCCTATTTTGACGAAGATATCTATCAATTTATCTCTTCTTACGAGAAAGTGTTCGATATCGAAACAAGCCTAAAAAACAAGACGGTTCTTCTTACTTTTCACGGCGTGATGCTCAAAGCAAAAATATATCTGAATCACGCCTTTTTGGGTGAATATGTCTCTGGTTATCTCCCCTTTACAATTGATGTTTCCGGCATCGCCAAAGCCAAGGATAATCGCCTCGTCGTCATCGTCGACTCTCATGAAGATAATAGCATTCCCCCTTTTGGCGGTGTCATCGACTATCTGACCTTTGGCGGCATCTACCGCGAAGCCGAACTCGAAATTAAACCGAATATCTATCTTGAAAGGGTTTTAGTTACCGCCGATCGGCAGGGAATGTTAAAAATCAACCCTCATCTCGGCGGAAACCGTTCCTTAAACTACGAGATTTCGCACAAACTTCTTTTTAAGGATGAAGTCATCAAAGAATTTAGCGAAAACGAACTGCAAATCGAACATCCCCATCTCTGGAACTTGGATACGCCGCATTTATACACACTTTTGACGACGCTTAAAACGACGAGCGGCAATGACCTCGTCGTCACGCGATTCGGTTTTCGCTCCATTCGCTTTGAAAAATCTGGTTTCTACCTTAACGACAAAAGGATAAAACTCATCGGCCTCAACCGCCATCAATCTTACCCATATGTCGGCTATGCAATGCCTAAAGGCGCTCAGGAAGACGATGCTGATATTTTAAAGTATCGGCTCGGAGTCAATATCGTCCGTACCTCTCACTATCCGCAGTCGGAACACTTTTTAAACCGCTGCGATGAAATCGGCTTATTGGTCATCGGAGAGATTCCCGGCTGGCAATATGTCGGAAAAGACGAGACTTGGCGCAACCACTTTCTCGATTTCGTAAAAAGGATGATTCTAAAAGAACACAATCATCCGAGCCTCATCGCCAATGGCGTCCGCATCAATGAGAGCCAGGATGATCATGAACTCTATGCCGCTTCAAACAGCCTTGCCCGCGAACTCGATCCCGGCCGCCCGACCCTCGGCGTCCGCAACTTTAAAAACAGCGAATTACTCGAAGATATTTATGCCTTCAATGATTTTTCTTCGGAAGATTTGTCACACGGACTCGATAATCCAAAAACGGTTGAGGCCGGCAAAGCTCCGATTCTCGTCACCGAATACCTCGGCCACATGTATCCGACCAAAGCTCTGGACTCAATGGAGCGGCGCATTCACCATGCCTTGCGACACGCTAAAGTCATCGACGATAATTTCGCCTATGGCAATCTCATCGGTGCCATCGGCTGGTGTTTTGCCGATTATTATACGCATCGCGATTTTGGCTCCGGCGACCATGTCTGCCACCACGGCGTCCTCGACATGTTCCGCAATCCAAAGTATGCGGCTTCTATCTATGCATCGCAAAGCGATGATAATTTCGTCTTTGAAGTGCTGTCCAATCTGACACCCGGAGATTTTAGCGAGGCGATCGTCGGCGTCACCCACGTCGCCACCAATGCCGATTACATCGAACTCTACCGCAACGATGTCTTCGTCAAAGCCTTCTATCCCAACCGCGCCAAATATCGCCACATGCCCCATCCTCCGATTGAAGTCGATGATTATATCGGCGCCTCTTTCAGCGAAGCCAAGTTTAATAGTCGCGATGCCGAACGCATCAAGGACGCCCTGGCTTATGTCGCTCTCCACGGTCTTAATAAATTGCCGTTTAAACACAAAATACGCGTGGGATTAGTGATGTTTAAACATAGGATGTCGTATGATGAGCTCGTCGACCTCTGGAATAAGTATGTCGGCATGTGGGGCGCGAAATTGATGGTCTTCAAATTTAAAGCCTATAAGGACGGAAAACTCGTGGCCAGCAAGATGTTTGGCCAGTCGACCGAGTTCAGCCTCAAGGCCAGGGCGAACAAAAATGTTTTACTAAACGCGGATACTTACGATGTCGCCCGCGTCGAAATCGGTTTGTTTGATCAATATGAAACGCTCTGTAATTACTCAACCCTGCCATTATTTATAAAAACTAGAGGACCGATTCAAATCATCGGGCCGAGCATTATCACGCTTAACGGCGGAAGAATTTCGGTCTATGTCCGAAGCCTCAAACAAAGAGGCAAGGCCGCCCTGGAAATCTCCGGCGAAGAATATGGGGCGAAAGTCGAATTCGAAGTCAAATAAAAAATAGCGGCCAATCAGGTCGCTATTTTAATTATATTATAATTACTTAACTTCTTCTTGCGGTGTTTCAACAGCAAGAGATGCGCGTCTTTCGTCCACTTCTTTGACGATCTGGGCGTATTTCTTTTCATCGATATTGTATAGGAAACGGGTGATGAGATAGGCGCCGACATAAAGAAGGAACGGAAGAAGAGTCATGACAGCCGCAAAGATAATCATATCCTGATTGCCGTTAGCGATGAGCTGATTGGCACCAGCTTCGACATCAACGGAATCGCCGAGACCTTTGGCGACTTCAAGCGATGAGATGCCTTCGGTGACGGCGAGGGCGCCGCTGATAAAGAGAGTGACCCAGACGATGCCCTGCTGAGCAGAGCTTGCTAGCTTGGCGGTCAGCGGCCTGAGCGAGAATGCCACCGCTTCTTTTCTTTCCCCGGTTTTCCACTCGTTATATTCAATCGTGTTTTCCATCATGATTAAAAGGATTAGATAAAAGATGCCCTGTCCGGAGAAAATGACGATGCCGAGGACATAAAGCAAGATTGGAAATTGAACGCCGAGGGCCGGAACACCGTTAAACGGCGCGCCGATGAAGAAGAAAACAACATGGCCTAAAGCCATCATCAAAAAGCTGATCAAGAGCAGTGTGCTGCGCTTTAGAAACTTAATTAAAAGTGGGAACAAGAATTGAGCCAGAATCGTTCCTCCGGCATACATGATTGTAAACAGGAACTGAATATTTCCGCCTTCGCCGGCGTCATTTCCATAGCCGAACATGAAGTAGAAATAGTTGAGACCAAGGCCATTAAGAATGTTCGAGGCGATATAGTAGATGAGGATGACGATGACAATCCAACGTAGTTGATCGTTGGTCTTCATCAGGCGGAACATATCCCCGAATTTCGTCTTTTGCGAAATTTTTTCCTGCTCGAGATTACGGGCCGATTCTTTTGCAAAGAAAACAAGAATTAACTGCGAGAGAAGAAAGACGACTGAGACGACGATAGCGATGATGCCATAGTTTTGGACGGCATTATTGGCGACCGTCAAAGGCACAACACCGCCGACAGCGAAGGCTCCGATGCTTATAAATATCGACATAATCGTCGTGATTTCGTTGCGCTGTTTTTCGTCGCTTGTCAAAGCCGGAAGCATCGACCAATAGCCGATGTCGTTCATCGTGTATGTGATGTCCCAAAGGAAGTAGAAGACTCCGAAAAGGGCGACATAAGCCCAGCCTTGCGGGCGGGCTAAAAACAAGACGAGCATGACGGCGGTATTAGTGATCGCGCCAATTAGAATCCAAGGTTTATATTTACCCATCTTAAAGTGGCAGCGCTCGATGATGAAGCCCATAATCGGATCATTAAGGCCATCCCAGATGCGGGCGATGATGACGATGATGGAAATGACGCCAAACTGGGCGAAGTAATCGCCTCGACTATAAACGTCATTAACATAGCCAATCGGAGCCGCGAATTGAATATAGGCAATTAAGAATAAGCTGATTAAAGTATAGGCTGCATCTCTTCCCATCGCCGTCGCCGAATAAATCCATTTGGTCGCACGCGGGACGATTTCCCCGGTAAAAGTGGAGTTAATTTTCATGAGTCTGCTCCTTATTAACTAATGTTTATTGTAAACTTATTATCTAAAAAGAGACACGAAAAAATCGCAAAATTACCAGCAATTCCTGACTTTTTCGGCAAACCCGAGGATGTCTTCAAAATATACCTGCTTGCCTTCGATGACAAAATAGCCGTGGAATTTACCGAATACCTGATGCTGAATCGACTTGATGATGAGAACATTCGTGTTGCTGAAACGGTCTAATATCGGTTCAAATGTCAGAGAAATATCGCCCGTTTTGCTGCGAAACTTCCATGGTTTAAGGAAATCATCATTTCCATTGCTGGCGATTGGAATATCAAATTTAACATCTTCAAACTTATAAGCCTTATCATCGTAAAAGAACATATTTTCGCTGGCGGCACTTGTGTCGCCAAAACCATAGCCGAGATTGAATCCGATCTTCTTGCCCTTGTAGGTACCGCTCATCGAAGACCAGTACCAAGTGTTACTATATGTCCACACTCCGCGACCCCAGTCGAGAACGCCCCATGTGTCTTTTGATAAATCGTATGTCTCATCGCCCACTTTGGCGTAACCGTTGGCTTTGAGTAAATTGATCTTCTGATTGTAATAGAAGTGTTTCGGTTTATTAAAAGGCGTGGCAATCACCATTGAATCTTTGATTGTTTCCTCGAGATATATGTCGCAGCGAAAGGGCTTTTCACCATCGAAGTTCTTCATCTCGCAGACGAGGTGACGCCTGCCGTTTTCATGAGTGAAATGGAAGGAAAAATTCTTGGTGTTAAAGATGACATCGCCACTTGCTGAAGAAGAGGGCATCATGATTTTCCCTTTGGGAAGCAAGCCCATCACGTTCTTGGTTTTGTCATAGGCTTTGTCGAAGTTAAAAACCGTCGCTCCGACGAGCGACATATAGGCGTTATCGGCCACCGTCAGAGCTACGCCGACATGATTGTTTCCGACATAGTAGTAATCCCATTCTTTGATGCGCATAGCAGGCGCTTTAATGGCGTCGCGAGAATATTTTTTGATTAACGAAAAAGCATAGCCAGATTCTGTTAAGTTGCCTTCCTCGTTTAAAAGCGGACCCTGGTCTAATAAATGCTGCATAGAAAACCTCCAATGATTTGCATTTCTATTTTAGCAAAGTATTAGAGAGCAATAATATTTATTGATAATTATTTGCAGCAAGAAGGGTCATCGGCGCAATCACAGCCATCTTCGCATTCGCAATTATCGCCACAATCACATCGTTCGCCGCAGGAGCATTCGCTTTCGCTCTTCATAACCTTGTTAATTAATTCTTTTGCCTGCATGACATTGAGTGCTCTGCCAACTGAAAGTATTTTGCCATTAATGGCAAGGCCGGGTGTTGACATGACACCTAGCTTCATGATTTCGTCAAAATCAGTGACGTGTTCGACCTCAACTTTGAGGTCTAACTCTTTAACGGCTTGAACGATTGCTTCATAATTTGAAGTTGATTTTTTGCAACATCCGCCTAAAGCTTGAATTTTCATATTTTTCCTCCTATATGAAAAAGTACCCAAACAAATTAAATAGATAGCCGATAGCAATAATTCCGATGAGAACAATGATTAAAAAAGCGATAAGCAACTTGGGTTTAACGGCTTTCCGCAGCATGATTAATGACGGAAGAGATAAAGCTGTCACACTCATCATAAAAGTCAAGACTGTGCCGAGGCCAGCGCCCTTGTTGTAAAGGGCTTCGGCGACCGGCAATGTCCCGAAAATATCGGCGTACATCGGTGCGCCAAGAAGGGCCGCCAAAGGCACTCCATACCATTTTTCGGATCCTAAAATGTTTTCAATCCATTCTCTCGGAATAACATTATGAATTGCCGCTCCGATCGCCACGCCAATCAGCATATAAGGAAATACTTTTTTAAATGTTCCCCACATTTGGTCGCGAGCGTAAATTATGCGATCTTTCCTTGTTAATTCCGGACTTTCTATCTCGACGCTCTCGCCCTTTGAAACAAAGTCTTCGACATGTTTTCCCAGTCCGGTTTTTTCAATAATCGTTCCGCCAATGACAGAAATAATGAGGCCAGCGACGACGTAAGCAATTGCGATTGGCCAGCCAAAAACCCCGACCAGAAGCATTAAGGAGCCAAGATCCACCAACGGACTTGAAATGAGAAAGCTAAACGTTACTCCAGTCGATAGACCGGCGCGTGTAAATCCAATGAAAATCGGGATAGAAGAACAACTGCAAAAAGGAGTGACGGTTCCGAGTAATGCCCCGATAATATTGGCGCCGATTCCGTGATACTTGCTCAATATTTTCTTTGTGCGTTCGGGCGGAAAATACGATTGAATGTACGATATTACAAAGATTAAAAAGCATAATAGTACGGTAATTTTGAAAATGTCATAGACAAAAAACTGGATAGACGATTGAACTTTGTATTGCCATGTCTCTAAACTGTGTACGCCACTGACGGCTTGCACAATTTTCCATATCAAATCGTTGAGCCACTTCATGCCCAAAATCTGCGAACTAATAAAATTCCATGGCGCTTTTGCGGCATCCCAAGAAACAATAATGCCAACCAAAATGTTAGCGGCCGCTAATAGTGCCACCACACTTGAAGCGATAATAATAGTTATTTTTCGTTTGGTCATTTGCCTATCACATCAATTGAGCATGCACAGTTTTCTTCGGTCGTCTCGGAAGGAATAAGAGTGATCTCTTGAATAAAAGTCGATAATTTGTATAAGGAATGCGGAAGAAGGCGATAATGCCGCCATTTACCATCTTTGCTGCAGCTGACAATTTTCGCGTTTGTTAAAACCTTCATATGATGCGATAAAGTGCCTTGCGATATATGCAAGCAATCGAGAATCTTACAAGCGCAAAGACTGCCTTTTTGAGCAAGCAGGCGAACGATCGCAAAACGCGTTGTATCGCTAAGTATTTTCATGAGTTGAATAAAATGCTCATCATTTATTTTTGCCATACATAAACACTATTCTAACACATTGATGGTTGTCAATATGTTATACATCTTATTATATAAAAATCGGCTTAAATAAATAAAAAATCATACCCGCGGATATGACTTAAGTATCGTGAATGGCGGAGGCTTAGGGATTTGAACCCTAGCAGGACTTGCATCCTCTATCGGTTTTCAAGACCGACCCCTTCAGCCGCTTGGGTAAGCCTCCACGTCTGGTGGACCAACTAGGATTCGAACCTAGAACCTACCCGTTATGAGCGGGGAGCTCTAACCGTTGAGCTATTGGTCCGAAAATGGTAGCTGCGGGGGGATTTGAACCCTCGACCCACCGGGTATGAACCGATTGCTCTAGCCAACTGAGCTACGCAGCCATTTCGTTTGGTGGAGATACGGAGAATCGAACTCCGAATTCAAGCTTGCAAAGCTAGTGTTATCCCGTTTAACTATATCCCCTAAAACTCCTAATCAGAGCTTGGATAGTAATGGTCGGGATGACAGGATTTGAACCTGCGGCCTTCTGCTCCCAAAGCAGACGCGATACCAAGCTACGCTACATCCCGACACTGGCGCGCCCGACAGGAGTCGAACCCGTAACCTTTAGATTCGTAGTCTAACGCTCTATCCAGTTGAGCTACGGGCGCGTGTCCGCCAAGATGGCGGCTCATATAATATAAACCAGGCAGTTCACATTATACAAGTAAGAAATAAATGGAGGTTCCTATCGGAGTTGAACCGACGATCATTGAGTTGCAGTCAATTGCCTTACCACTTGGCTAAGGAACCAGCGCAAGTAATTATAGCAAATGGCTTTTGAACCTTCAATAAGTAATAAATTACTTCAAAAAATGTCAGCGCCGTGAAGAAGCGGCTTGCTGGCGGCGGGCGCTCCGATTCTTTTTGGCGAGGTTCTTGCGATATAAAAAGAAGCCTCCGACCCCGGCTACGGCGAGGACACCGACGACGATGAGAGCGATTGCCCAGCCCGGTAAAGAACTGGCTTTAAATTCTTCCCACATCGCCAAAATATAGCGATAATTATCGCCGAAATCGCGCATCAAAGAAAGGCGCGGAATCATGTCCGCTTCGGGATATTGGGCATAGAGCTGACGGCCGACGCTATCTTCTTCGATATAGATAATCGTCTCGGTATCGACAGTGTCGCCAAAGAAATAGGTCAAATCATAGGCGATGTAGTCATCGGTGATGTCGTTGGCGAGTTTCCACTCGTCAATCGGCGTCTCCCACTCATCTTCGCGAACGTCATACCACTCATGAACAAGGGTGTTGATATCTTCACCGCCGATAAACGAGCTGTAGCCGATATAGTCCATATTTTGAGCGGCATTGACCGGATCCGAGACAAAATTTAAAAACTTCTGAGCCAATTCTTTATTTAAAGAATCGCTTTTGGGCATGACCCAGCCGTCAAACCAGATATTTCCACCGGTTTCCGGCATGTTGTAATAGAGCTCGGTTTCGGTTTCTTCATCAGCCTGATCCATCGCGTAGACGGCATCGCCGCTCCAGGCGAGATTAATACCAATTTTACCAGTGACAATGTCTTGTTTTCCCGAATCGTTTTCAAAGCCGTAAATATTTTCTTTAAGTTTAAGAAGTTCCTCTTTGACGGCGGCAACCGTCTCGGCATCTGAACGGTTGAAAATATCAGTCAGCTGTGCGTTGTATAAAGCGGGATCATATTCGGCTTTCGCTTCGTCAAGATATGTATCCTGCAGAGTTCTGATTTCTTCGTCGTAGACACGCATGATGCCGACCGAGTATGTGTCGCGCATTGAATCTTTGACCGAAATTGTATCCTTATAATCGACATTCCAAAGGGAATTCCAGTCTTCCATATCACTCATCACATCGTCGGAAGATAGACCGCGGTCCGCAAAAGTCGCATATGTCGGATTGTATAAAATACCAAACGTACCCCACATATATCCAACCGCGTATTCCGAGACCGAATGAACTTCTTGGGTGACGCCGTTAGTCGCCTCGAGATTATCAAAAATTGACTTTAAGTAAGGCGAGGCAAACGTTTCGTAATTGGGAATGTTAGCCGCCGCATCATCAAGCGGTTCGAGCATGTCGTTAGCAATCATCTTCTGAATCATGTAGTCACTCGGACAGACGAGATCGTATACTGATTTACCCGTCTGCAAGGAGTTGAGCATCGTCTCGTTGGTATCAAATGTGTCGTAAACGACATCGACTTCAATTCCTTCGGTGTCCATGATAAAATCTTCAAATTGATTGACTAAATCTTTGGCCTCATAGCCGTTCTCGGGGTCGTTGAGATAAATGTAGTCTTCCCAGTTCAAGATGCGGAGAACTTGACTACCGCCTTCATGCGGTTGATTACCGCTACAGGCGGCGATTAAAAGCGCAGAGAATAAAACAGCTGATGTTCCGGCCAATGTCTTCTTAAAATTCATGGTTTTCCCTCCCCTTGCGAATTTTTTTCACATTTTTGGTTTTGTTGCGATAAATAGTAATACCGACGACGACGAGCAAGACAACGATGAAGATAATGAGCGTCAGCGCCCGCATTTCCGGCGGAATCGGCCCGCGCTTAATCTTGGCTTGGACGAGCGTCGATAAGGTTTCGATGGTCCCTTCTCCGTTAAGGAGACCCGTGCCTCTGGTAAAAGCCGTGATAATAAAATCATCAAGCGACAATGTCAATGACAGCAGAAAGCCTGATAGGATACCCGGCATAATCTGCGGAATAATGACTTTCCACAAGGCTTTTTGCGGAGTGGCACCCAAATCAAGAGCAGCCTCGTATAGATGCGGATCAAGCTGCATCAATTTCGGGCGGACCGAGATGTAGACAAACGGCACCGACAAGACGACATGGCCGATGAGCAGAGTCCAGAAACCGAAGATCGATTGTCCGCGAAAGATGACGCTGCCGACAAAGACGAATAAGACGGTTAAGGATAATGCCATGACAATTTCAGCATTGACAATCGGAATCTGAGTGACGCCTTCGATGGCTTTGAGGGTGCGCTTGCGGCTGTAAAAAGCTCCGATGGCTCCAGCGGTTCCTAATAGCGTCGAAATCGCGGCGCTGATAAAGGCGATGATAAGGGTGTTGCCAAGAGCGACCATAATCTCCTGACTTTGAAAAAGACGAGCGTACAAGTTTAATGAAAAACCTGTCCAGACGCCTATGTTCGTCGCCTCGGTAAAAGAAAATGCGATTAAGACGAGAATCGGAAGATACATCAAAAACAATATGAGATAGACATAGATGCTCGCGAAGAGTTTTTTGCTTTTTACCATAGGTTGCTACCTCGCGAGGCAAAATCATCTTTATTAAAGCGACGGGAAATGAGCAAGGTGACGCCGACAATCGCCAGCATGATCAAAGCCATGAACGAGCCATCGTTCCACTGCGAACTTGAGAAATTAAGATAGATTGAATTGCCAAATAGCGTTATTTTTCCTTCGGAAAGAACATCAGAGATGACATAGCTTGACATCGTCGGCATGAAGACCATTGTCGATGCCGAGACGATGCCGGGCAAGGACTGCGGGAGGATTGATTTGGTAAACACTTGAAAAGGGTTGGCGCCGAGGTCCGCTGCCGCTTCAATTTGGCTCTGATCGAGTTTAAGCATCGTCGAGTAAAGAGGTAAGATGGTAAACGGCAAGAAGTTATAGACCATGCCGATCATAGTCGCCAAATAGGGATATTGTCCGCCATTGATGCCAAACCACGTGAGCAAATCGCGAGTGGCGCCCGTCCGCAACACGAAATTGATCCACATCGGCATGATAAAAAGCAAAACTAAAACGGTATTTGTGTTGTATTGCTTGCGGGCCAGAAAATAGGCGAGAGGATAGCCGATGATCAGACACAAAAGGGTATTGAGGATACCGATGAAAAAGGAGACGAGCAAAACATTCAGTTTGGTCGTCGAAGAAAAGAAACGGACGAGCGAATCAAATGAAATTTGCCCGTCGGCATTAGAGAAGGCATAGTAGACGATCAAAAGGATCGGTATGATGACAAAAAGCGCCAAGAAAAGGCTATACGGGATGGCCAGATATTTACGCTTAAAGTTCATATTTGGCAATATCTCCTTTGACGCGAAGCAAGATGTGCTGCGGGGCGACGTTGATGGAAACGACATCGTTTTCGTTAAATAAATACTGGGTGTCGACGACAAAATCTTCTTCCTCTTCGGTGCGGACCGTGTACTGATAGTGGTCGCCGATGTAAAGCATGGAGACAACCGTTCCCGTCGTCTGACCCTGGCTGATATCATCGGAGAGTTCAATATCGCTTAACTGAATCTCGGCGACGACTTCGGCATCGTTAAAGTCGTAACGCACGCCTTTTTTGCTGACGACATAGCCATCTTGATCAAGCGTTGATTGAGGGACGAGTTTTGTCACATCGCAATCAAAAGCGATATTGCCGATGACGACTTGATTGTTTTTGTTGATCCAGGCGTCATAGAAACTGTTAATCGTGAATTCTTTCTTCATGACATGGATGCTTTCCGAATCGATGATAAGGGCGATCGGTTCGGCCTCGGGAAAGTCCTTCGTGCTTTGCACGACAACTTCATTCTTTCCGACCATCACGACATACTCAAAATGCACGCCTTTAAAAATTTTATTGACGATTTTGGCTTCGACCATGCCTTTGCCGCTGGCGACGATTTCGACGTCTTCGGGGCGGATGACAACATCGACTTTTTCGTTGAGCGGATAATCGTCATCGCACGGGAAGTTGGCATTGATAAAGCGCACGACTTTTGGTCCGACCATCGTCGCATTGTAAATATTCGAATTTCCGATGAAGTCGGCGACAAAAGCATTGGCGGGTTCATTATAGATGTCCATCGGTGTACCGACCTGCTGAATGACGCCGTCTTTCATGACGACGATCGTATCGGACATCGTCAGGGCTTCCTCTTGGTCGTGGGTGACATAGATAAAAGTGATGCCCAATTTACCATGCATGGCCTTAAGTTCGAGTTGCATATCTTTGCGCATCTTGAGATCGAGAGCTCCTAAGGGCTCATCGAGTAATAAAATCTTTGGTTCATTGACGATGCAACGGGCGATGGCCACTCTTTGCTGCTGGCCGCCGGAAAGCGTCTGCACATCGCGGTCTTCGAGTTCTTCCAGGTCGACCATCTTTAAGGCTTTGGCGACTTTTTCGTCGATTTCCTCAATACTCAGATGACGGCTTCGGACTTTCTCTTCGCCGTTTTTATCGGTGTAGGTCTCGTTAATCTTTTTAAGTTTTAAACCAAAGGCGATATTATCGTAGACATCAAGGTGGGGAAAGAGGGCATAGCGTTGAAAGACAGTATTGACCGGACGTTTATAAGGGGGAAGTACGGAAATATCCGTGCCGTTGAGCAATATTTCTCCGCTTGAGGGCGTCTCAAAGCCGGCAATCATGCGCAAGGTTGTCGTTTTTCCGCAGCCGGATGGCCCGAGGATCGTCACAAATTCTCCGCGCTTGATGTCGAGATTAAAAGCATCGACGACGAGCGTGCCGTCAAATTGCTTAGAAACATTTTTTAGGCTGATAATAGTTTCATTTTTAGACATTGATTGTTCACCTCGCTAGCCGTGTTTATTTCAAGGCGAACGGGCCCGAAAATTTTCACGAATAAAATATAGAAGAAATCGCGTGAAAATACAACAAATTTTAATCGAGAAAAAATGAAAATATTTTCACCCTGTTTTTTGAAAGTTCGGTTTCTTCAAATTTATTCGACGGCATCGCAATATTTGTTTAACTTAGTAAGCGTTTTTTTCCGCACCTTTTTTGAAATTGTTTTCGGTCGCATAAATTCAAAAGAAGTCTTTCTCCTTTTTTTCTGACTTTTTTACGGCATTTTTCCGGGCTCCGTATCACGCACTTTCAAAAATCGAAAAATGTTATTTGTCGCATATTTAGCAAGCGATGAATATAATATTATCTCGAGGGACATTTATGAAACGCCTTGGATTAGTAATCACCGCCTTGAGCATAACCGCTTCGCTACTTGCCGGCTGCGATGTAAGCAAGAACAAAACTCCGCTCCTGTTTGGGACGCTCGAAGATGAACTTGTCGCTTTAAGTTATGAGCAGTACGTCGAAAAAATAGAAGACAAAGATAATTTTTTGGTATTTTCGACGCCGAATTCGCCCTGCACCTGCTGGACGAGTTTCCGCGATTCAATCCTGATGCCTTACCGCAAAGCCAATAATCTCATCGTCTACACCGTGCATTTTTCCGAATTCTTTGACGATGATAACGCCAAGCGCGATTCGTATGGCCTTGATTTTATCAGTTCATCACAAACCTTAGGCCTTTTTAAAGACGGCGTCATCAAAGAAAACCGCCCATACAACTCAACCCACAAGATTTGGGGCAGCAAGGACTCATTTGCGACTTATATGAAAGAGTTGATCGTTTTTCCGACGATCATCGACATCAACCTCACTAAGCTTACGAACTTATATGCCCAAGATTCGAGTTTTACCGTCATTTATTATGATGATGAGACGGAATCGACATATCTTCGCGAAAATTTTCTTGAAAGCTATGCGCGCGAAAACGCAGCCACAATGAACAATCTTTATCTATTAGACACGGATGTTGACGGCATCAAACTTAAAAGTGGTGTCTATGATGAAAACCAATGGCAAGGCTTTAAAGACACCTATGGTCTCTCCGCGCTTAATAACGCCACTCTTGGCTACGGGACTGGCTTTGTCCCGACCGCCCAATATGTCGAGCCAAACGGGATTGACACGAACGGGTCGATTATCAAAGCACAATCGGTTTATCTTAACGATGTGCTGACGATAAGCGCGAATCCCGCCCTATATGAAGTGACCGAAAGTTTTTATTCTCAGGAAAGAGAAAATTCTCTTTCATACTTAACCGATTTTGTCGGCGATCCAATTTTAGTCGCTAAAGAAGTTCCTGCCGCCGATGTTGATATCGATGGGGCAAATGTGACTTGGAAGCACGAGAAAGCCGCCCTTTATCATGATCCGCTCATAAGAGCGTTTCTTGATTACAGCCTGCCGCTTGCGACAAGCGTTCTAGAATAAGAAAAAGTGCGACCGCATAAGTCGCACTTTCTATTTTTACAAGCCCAATTCGCGAATACTATTTTTCAGATGCTCGCTCGACTTGACCAGATCGTCAATTTCCTGCTTCGAAAACTTCGGTGTCAAAAGCCGTGACGCTCCCTGCCGGTTGACGATGGAAGGCAGCGAAAGATAAACGTCATAAATGCGTCCGTCATAAGCATCTTCAATCAACGAGGACACGGTCAGAATGCTATTTGTGTTATTGACGATCGCTTCAACGATGCGGGCGACGGCGAGAGCGACGGCATAGTATGTCGCGCCTTTTTTGGAGATGATATCGTAGGCGGCGCGTTTAACTTCGTCGAGTAATTCTTCAAACTTCAGCTTGCCGTGGCAGGCGCAGCGATTGCAGCTCGCACAGTAGTCTTCCAGATTGACGCCGCCGATCGTCGTAATTGAAAAAGTGGCGACTTCGCTGTCGCCGTGTTCGCCGACGACGTAGGTATGGACGTTGCGCGGATCGACGCCAGTATCTTCGCTGATTAAGTATTTCAGGCGCGAAGTGTCGAGGACCGTCCCGCTTCCGATGACACGGCCGGGGGCCAGATTAAGTTTCTTGTTTACATAGTAAGATAAAATATCGACAGGATTGGTAACGACCAAGACGATAACCTCTTCATCAAGATAAGGACGAATGCCTTCGATGATTGAATCGAACACTTTGATGTTTCGTTTAAGCAGGTCGATGCGCGTTTCGCCATCGCGCTGAGCGACGCCGGCCGTGATGATGATGATGTGGGCATCTTGACAATCTCGATAGTCTCCGGCCTTTAAAATTTTCGGCGAGACAAATGAGATGCCGTGCTGCATGTCCAAAACATCGCCTTCGGCTTTGCTTTTATTTATATCGATGATGATGATTTCGTTAACGCTTTGACCTTGCAAGAGAGCAAAGGCGGTCGATGAGCCGACGGCGCCGTCTCCGATGATGACAACTTTGCGGTTTTCCATAGTAAATAACCTCCGCATAAATATTAAAATATTTGGAGGTCATTTCATAACGATATGATTATAAATCGGCTATTTCGTAATCTCTTGTTTAATGCGGTCAGTAACTTCCTGGGCCCGCTTGTAGAGATCTTCAATCGGTTCGCCGAGGAAGAACTTACCATCTTCGTATAAAATACGGCCATCGATCATCGTCATCTTAATGACATCTTTTGCGCCGCTGTAGACGATATTTTTTTCGATGTTATTGAGCGGCTGCATGCTCGGGCGCTTGAGGTCGATCATGATAATGTCGGCGAGTTTGCCAACTTCGAGGGTATCCGCCTCATCTAAGCCCATCGCCTTGGCTCCGCCGACGGTCGCCATCTTCAAGACTTTATAAGCATCGAGAGAAGTCGGATCCATCGTCTTAAGCTTGGAAAGACCGGTTGCCAAAAACATCTCGCGGAAGAAGTCGAGGCAGTTGTTGCTGGCCGGACCGTCAGTGCCTAACGAAAGGTTGATTCCGTAGTCATAAAACTTCTGAATGGGGGCGATGCCGCTGGCCAGCTTCGTGTTGCTGCTCGGGCAGGAGACGAGATGGAGATTGCGGCGCTTAAATATCTCCATGTCCTGATCAGTCAAATAGACGCCGTGAAAACCGCCTCCGCCATAGTTAAATAAACCTAATTTCTCAAAGTAGACGGCCGGTGTGTCACCATGTCTTTCAATGCAGCCGTTGACTTCATTTTGCGTCTCGCTGATGTGTGTGAAGACGGGCGCTTTGAGTTCGTTAGCTAATTTAGCTAAAGATACGAGCATCTCGTGAGTTGAGGTATATTCGGCATGAAAACCGAGCCGGAAATTGACGAGCGGCGAGCGGCCGTTGATCGCCTCGTAATTCTCACGCAAACCTTCGATTGATTCTTTAAAGGAGGTCGGAGTGCCGAGAATGAGTGTCCGCATGCCAAAATCCATTGAAGCGCGGGCGATTTCTTTGGGGAAATAATACATATCAAAATTCGCGGTAATACCGCTGGTCAAATATTCGGCAAAAGCTAATTTGGACAGATGATAGACATCGCTCGGCTGAAGTTTTGCCTCGATCGGAAAAACCCAGTTGTAAAGCCAGTCGCGAAGCGCTAAATCATCGGCGTAACTTCTTAAAAAAGTCATCGCCGAGTGCGTATGGGCGTTTTTAAATCCGGGCATCAAAACATTTCCGTCACATAATATGACGCGATCAAAGGGACCTTGTCGCGAACCGTTATGACCGAGATAAACAATGCGGTTTCCGTCGACGACGAGATCGCCGCGGAATAGAGGCTTATCGTTCATGCTGAGAATGCGGGCATCTTCAAATAATATGCGCATTTCAAATCCTCCTTATAAATATGCTCAAGAAGCAAAGCATATCATTGTTTTTTCGGTTCCGGAAGCGGACGAAGTTTTTCTTTGGGAGCGCCGCATACCGGGCATGTTCCGTCTTCGTTTGGCACGACGATCTGCCCGCATCTAAGGCAACGATATTTTTGCATAGGAAAATCTCCTTATAAGATAAGTATAGTATACGACATTTGCGGTGATTTTCTAAGCATTATACTGCGGCAGTTATGAAAGAGCCTTTGTGTCGACTTTACCTACTAAAGTCTTGGGAAGATGATCGCGATAGACAATTTCCTTGGGTACCGCATAAACTCCGCAGCGCTTCAAAACTACCGCTTTGATCTCATCGTCGAAATTTGAGGCCTTGGCCGCATGATCCAGAACAACGAACAATTTAATGGCATTCCCGAGCTTTTCATCAGCGATGGCCACCGCCGCGCATTCGTGAACCGAGCCCATATCCATAACCGCGCCTTCAATCTCGTTAGGAAAGACATTGATGCCGCTTACCTTAATAATGCGTTTTAACCTTTGCCGAAAGTAGACAAAACCATCTTCATCCAGACTTCCGTAATCGCCGGTCGCAATCCAGACTTGTCCATCTTTGTCCCGAACAAACGGTTGATCCTTTTCGTCTTGCAAAAAGCGATAGCCATTCATCATTGTTTCGCCGCGGACATAGAGCTCGCCGTCACGACCGAAAGGCATGTCGCGTTTAGTGTCGAGATCGACGACTTTCATCGCGACATTGGGAAGGATTTTGCCGACTGTTCCCGCTTTGTGAAAAAGGTGGTTATTGACAGAGCAAACCGTGACGACTTCAGTCAGGCCATAGCCTTCATAAAGCCGGGCGGATGAACCATATTTTTCCATCAGATTATTGAAGCGTTCAAAAAGGGACGGGGCGACAAAGTCTCCCCCGACAAAACAGATGAGCAGATTTTTAAGGGTCGGACCGCGAAAGTGCTTATTCCGCAAGAGCGCTTCAAATAAAATCGGGACGCCGATGATAAAGGAAATCTGTTTCTTTTTTAAATATTTTACCACTTGTTCTGAGTGAAATTTAGGCATGAGTGTATTGCAGGCGCCAAA
>ERZ795058.2474-NODE-2474-length-21723-cov-5.958372_pt1 | contig 21723 bp, 17 predicted proteins | sample MGYA00375142_ERZ795058 | MGnify/ENA primary metagenome ERZ795058 (study PRJEB30187, sample SAMN05720210) | activated sludge metagenome | isolation source: anaerobic digester from wastewater treatment plant | place: Japan | collected 2015-04-20 ... | reverse complement strand
AGCCTGATACTTGATATAAATTACTACTACCTCTAATCTCAAGCATATTCTTAGCAACTTCAGTTCCATAAATAGCATTAATTACTTCTAATAAATTTCCACTACCAAAAGTTTGAAGTAAAAGTTTATCATTGTTGATTAGTTTAAAAGCAATATCTGGTCTTGCAAAAGCAATCTTCATCACAAAATCTGCGATATAACTTAACTCTACATATTCATTTTTAAGATTTTGGAGTCTAACAGGAGTATTGTAAAACAAACTTCGTACAGTAATTTCAGTACCTTTTTTTTGCGCAATCAATGCTTCACTCACTAACTCTCCACCTTTTAAAGATAGCAATAATCCTTGAATTCCATTATCTGATGTTTTCATCTTAAAAGATGAAACAGCAATAATTGAAGGTAAAGCTTCACCTCTAAAACCTAAAGTGTCAATATGATATAAATCAGCTTCTTCTAAGATCTTACTTGTATGGTGAGGAAGTATGGCAAGTTTTGCTTCTTGCTCACTCATACCCGAACCATCATCAGAAACTTTGATTTCTTTTAAGCCAGAGTTTTCTAAAGTAATCGTGATATTTTTAGCCCCAGCATCAATTGCATTCTCTACAAGTTCCTTTACAACTGAATAACAATGCTCAATAACTTCTCCAGCTTTTATTAAATTGATTAGATGTTTATCCAGTTGTTTAATCATTTTTACTCCTTTATTTCTTTAACTTTTTTTGTAATTCGGATAATTTATTTAAAGCATCAAGCGGTGATGTTTTATTTAAATCAATTGTTTCAAGTTCTTCTAAAATATTTTTCTCCAGTTCTGTTTTAGAATCATATATTAATGGCGCTTGATAGTTTGCTAGTGAAAACTTTTCACTATCAACTGCTTGAGCTTCATATTTATGTAATAAATCAGTTGCTCTTAAGATTATCTCTAATGGAAGTTTTGCTAATTTAGCTACATTAATTCCATAACTTTTATCAACTGCACCAGGTAATACTTTGTGCATAAAGATAACCTCACCTAAACGCTCTTTAATACTTACATGAATATTCTTTAATTTCTTTAAACTTTGATCTAAGGCAGTAAGCTCATGATAGTGAGTTGAAAATAAAGTATAAGCATTAATATTGTTATGAATATACTCAATAATACTTTGGGCTAAACTCATACCATCATAAGTTGCTGTTCCTCTTCCAATCTCATCTAAGATTATAAGTGAGTTAGATGTCGCATTTTGTAAAGCTTTATTTACTTCTAGCATCTCAACCATAAACGTTGACTCACCAGAAATAATATCATCACTAGCACCAATTCTAGTATAAATAGCATCAAATAAGGGTAATACTGCTTCTTTAGCACTAACAAAAGAGCCAATTTGCGCCATGATTGCTATTAATGCTATTTGCCTCATATAAGTAGATTTACCACTCATATTCGGTCCTGTAATTAACATAATTTTTTCTTCATCCATTACTAAATCATTAGGAATGAAATTATCCTCTGCTTGTTCTAAAACTGGGTGACGGCCTGTAATAATCCTAATTCCTTCTTTTTGGAACTTAGGTCTTACATAATTATTTTCTTTCGCAACTCTTGCTAAAGATTGAAGCATATCAAGTAAAGCAATATCTTTGCTTAAAGCTTGTAAGCTATAAGTATATTCTTTAAATAAATCCCTCATACTTACAAACATATTATATTCTAAAGCCATCATCTTTTCTTCAGCACGAAGAATCATTGCTTCTTTTTCTTTTAACTCTTCGGTAATATAACGCTCTGAGTTAACTAAAGTTTGTTTTCGAATATAACCAAACTCATCTTTTACTAAAGGAATATTACCTTTACTAATTTCAATATAATAACCAAAAACTTTATTATAACCAACTTTTAAGTTTTTAATATTCGTTCTTTTTCTTTCTCTTTGTTCTAACTTTAATAGATAATCTTGGCTTTTATCGTTTAAATGTCTTAACTCATCAAGTTCTTCATTATAACTATCTTTAAAGATTCCACCTTCTTTAATAGTATAAGGAGCATCTTCATTAATAGCATCATCAATTGTTTTAAAAATAAAAACAAAGTCATCTATTTTTTCTAAATTAGGAAAATGTTTTAAAATCCCAATCTCTTTTAATAATCCTTGTAAATCTGGCAAATCTTTTAAAGATTGTTTTAATTGTAAGAAGTCTTTTGGATTAGCATTATCATAGGCAATTCTCCCAACAATCCTCTCTAGATCATAAATATCATTTAGAATAACCCTTATATCATCAGCTTTAATAAATGCTTTATGTAAAGCATCAATAATATCATATCTTGCTTCAATTTTTGCCTTATCAATTAAAGGAAAAACAATATTCCTTTTTAAGAATCTTGCTCCCATTGCTGTCTTTGTTTTATTTAAAGTATAAAACAAAGTATTCTTCTTGTTTTGAAATCTAATTGTCTCTAATAGTTCTAAATTACGTCTTGAAGTAAAATCAATCTTTAAGTAACCTGAAATATCATATTTGGTAAAGCTTTGCATATGAATCAAAACTTTTTTTTGTGTACTTACGATATAATTTAAAAGTCTATTAGCACACTTTTGCTCTTCTCGATCTAAATCTAAAGTTAACTTCTTTAAATAAGAGATGTCTTCTTCATCATCAGAAAGAGAATAAGTAATACTAGCTACTTTCTCTAGAGGAGCAAAAATACCTAAATCAAATGTACTTGAAACAACTATTTCTTTTGTCTTTAAATTTAAGATTTCTTGAAGCAATAACTCTTCATTTAAAGGAATATCTGTTATGTAGTTTTCTCCAGTTGATAGGTCAGAATAAGCAAAGATAAAACGATTCTTTTCTTTAGCAACAGTTGCTAAGAAATTGTTATCTTCTTCAGAAATTATACTCCCTTCGGTAATCGTACCAGGAGTGATAACTCTAATAACTTCTCTTTTTACAATCCCCTTAGCTTCTTTAGGATCTTCAACTTGTTCTACAATCGCAACTTTATAACCTTTAGAAGTTAATCTATCTAAATAGCTATCAATAGCATGATAGGGAACACCACACATTGGAACGCGATCTTTCATCCCTGCATCTCGCCCTGTTAACACAATATCTAACTCTTTTGATGCTACAATTGCATCATTAAAGAAAAGCTCATAAAAATCTCCTAACCTATATAAAACTAAAGTATCAGGATAATTTTCTTTAATCTCTAAATATTGCCTCATCATAGGCGTATATTTTGTTTTGTCAATTTTTGTCATATTATCACCATTTATCATATTATATCATAAATAAGGTCATAATAAAATAAAAAACCTCTCCTAACGAGAGAGATTTTTTTATTAGGAAAGGCTTTTTACGTTATTACTTTTGGGTAATAACAAATTGCAATGATTTTACTTGTAAAACGTCAAGAGAGGCAAAGGAATAAAAAATTGTTTCTTCTTCACTTGCAGATGAAGCAAAAGCTTGTTTTGCTTGTGCTGCAATTGATAAGCCATCAAGTAACGTCATTGCACTCATAGGAGTATCTACATTAACGGAATTTACTTCTTTGGAAAATTCTAAAATTGCAAATAACGGCATATCTAAAGGTGTTAGACCAGTTTCTGGGTTTTTATTAAATAAAGCACCTAAAGCAGTTAAATCATCAGTTGTAGGCATTGAACTTTCAATTTGTGATGCAATACCTGTAAGTTGATTAATTAAGCCTGTACCTTGCTCATTAGAAATTGTATTAATAATAGTTTGAACTTGAGCAATAACTGCTGGATCTGAGCCAAAAGCATCTTGATTAGCCACCATCATTGCTTGATATTCAGCTAACTTTTGGATTAAAACACCAATTTTAGTTCCTAGTGTTTCAATATTATTTAATAACTTATGAAAATTATCAAAAACTTCTTTTACATCATTATCATATAAAGCATAATCACTTCCCATAGAAGCAATATTGTTTTTAATTAAAGCAACATCTTCTAAGATACTAATATCTAAAGCTTCAATTTTAGGAATTAAGCCTTCTAAAGCAGTCTTAGTAGCAACAATCTTTTGATATTTTGGATCATAACTTTCCATTCTTGAAACATCTGTTCCTACTTGAACAATACATTCTTGAATAGATGTCATAATTTCAGGTGCAAAAGCTTCACTAGCTGCTACTGTTACTGCTAAGTATGAAGCAAGAATTTGACCTCTTAACTCTTCATCAGCGATTGATGCAACTGGTGGGGCAATATTTTGAATTGCTACTCCTAATTGGTCTAATCCAGAAAAGTCCATTGGATTTTCTAGTACACCTTGTAATGCTCCTTTAATTTGCGTATTTAATAAATGGATAAATGAAAATTCCGACATCCCTTCTGCTAGACCACCAAGCATCAAGATTACCATTGCCTTTAACGCTTCTGGTGATAATTCTTCACCAAACATATTTAGATTAGCAAATATATTTTCCAAATCAATTGAACTCATATCGATAGCTTGAAGGCTAATTGTAGCATTGATTCTCATAAATGAATCAGTTTTAATCGTTAACTCATAACTAGACTTTGATCCTGGCATCCCAAAATAAGCTATCGTTCTAACTGAACCTGCTAGAACAGATGTCATTGCTCCATCATCATCAATTACTTCTGCTTTATCAATATCAATCGGTACTTGTACTTGTGCTACAAACTGTTCTCTTATTTCTTTTGCAACTGCTTCATTAGGAGTAATCTCTAATTTAATTTTAAACGTTCCAGCTTTCCCAAGAATTTCATTTAAAGTTTTTTCTTCTTCACCTAAATAATAGGTAAACTTAAATTTATATGGTAATTCATACTTAGTTTTATCTAACTCTAACTCATAATAATATTTATTTTTAGCATTTTTAACTGGTATTTTAATTAAGTTACCTTCTTTTACTAAAGGATTGTTTTCTGATAAGTTAGCATTAGTTCCTAAAGTACGAGCATTAATTGTATAGTAATTATCAGCTTCAACATTATCTAATACTGCTACTACTTTTAAAGAAACAATATTTCCTTCTGCATCTAAAACAGCAAAAACTGTTTCTTCTTGCATCTTATCTTCAATTACTTTAGTTTGTGAAGGAATAAATGGATCCTTTTTTGCAACAACAGGCTCATCATCTTTCTTACAACTTGTTAGCATGAAAATAGATAAAACCAGTAATAAGATAATTACAAATCTTTTTTTCATATATTTTCCTCCTTGTTCTTCTTTTTATTAAATGTTAGCATTTGAATAGGTTTATCTAAAAGTACTAATAGTGCTGGTAAAGCAACCAAAACTAATAAGCCTGATAGTAATACACCACGACCAATTAGAAGTCCCATTTCTGATACACTAGGTACATTACTCATAAGCATCTCTACAAACCCTGCCGCAGCTAACACAAAACATGAAACTAAAATTGTATTAACTGACTTTTGCATTGCCAAAGATAGTGCTTGTTTTTTCTCCATCTTTTGCTCTCTAAATTCCATATACCTACTTGTGAGTAGTACGGCATAGTCAATCGTTGCCCCTAGTTGCAAGCTTGATACAACTAGATAACCAATATATGTTAGCGTCTTGTCTGTAAAGTAAGGAATTGCAAAGTTAATCCAAATTGCTGTTTGAATAACTAAAACTAAAACAATTGGAATCGAAATTGACTTAAAGATTAAACCTACAATTAAGGCTATTATAACAACAGAGATAATCTGAACAATAATTCCATCAGCAGTTACCGTATCTTTAATCTCCGTAATCGATGATGCATAACCTAAAGTATAGTAATTATCACCAAAGTTTTCTTTACAGATGCGCTCAATATCTTCTGCGACTTGATACATATCTTCTGTTTCATCCATTACTTTAATCGAAACAATCATTCTCGCATACTTATCCCCAACAAACCTATCTAAATACTCAGCAGGTATCATATCACTAGGAATAGTTTTAGGAATTGATGTTACGATACTATCAATACCATCTATTAATTCATGATCTTGTAAAACTTCAGCTACTGCTACAGCCTCAGTTTTTGCATCTTTATCATATAAAATAACAACTGGTTGGAAATATCCAAACTCATTGGTAATTGCTACATCTTGAACAACAACAGGATCATCTTCTTCTAATACTCCCTGATCTCCATAAAAGAATTTTGTTTTAGATTGGAAAACAACAGCTATTCCCATAACTACTAAAAAGATTGCTACAATCGGGAATCTTCCTTTATGAATCCTTCCCCCAATTTTCTTAAAGTTAGGAACAAAGCTTTTATGTTTACTCTTTAAAAGCCACTTATCAAAAACAATAAGTAACATTGGCATCATAAACAAGGCAACTAAATAACTAATAAAGACAGCTTTTGCTAGGTTAATTCCAATATCAGCACCGATGCGATAACGCATAAAGACTAAAGCTAAGAAGCCAAATACAGTTGTTAAGCATGATGCGGTTACTGAACCTAAAGCATCTTTCATTGAACTTACAGCAGCTTTCCTCTTATCCATCCCCGCTTCCCTTTTTTCATAGTACCTATGAACAAAGAAGAGCGAGTAGTCGAGGCTCACTGCAAGCTGCAATGCTGATGCCATTGCCATTGTAATAAAAGAAATATTAGGCATAAAACCATTAACACCTAAATTAATTACAATCGCAGTTAATAAACTTATTAAAACTACAACTGGTTCAATCCATGATGTAGAACCAATGATTAGAATGATTAAAGCAACAGGAACTACAACTGCCATAATATTTAAAGTTTCTCGCGCCGTTAAATCTCTTGTAGTTTTGGCCGACATTGCTGGTCCACGATAATTAACCGTAACAGCTTTCGTTTTTAAATAGTCTTGCGTTTTATCAATTGCTTGATCGGTAACTAAACTATACTCATCTTCATTCATCTCAATTGTTAGTAAGTAATTACCATCTTTATAAAAACGATTGACTAAAGGATTACTAACAGCATCAACTGGTTGTTTTAAATCCGCTACATCACCTAACCAGTTAACACTTTTTACTCCTTCAATTTGCTTTACTTCATCAACAATCTCAGCTACTTCTTCATTATTAGTATCCGAAATCATAACTTGAAGCATTGTTGTTAGTCCAAACTCTTCCTCAAAAACCTCCATTGATTGTTTTGTCTTTGAGTCTTCTGGAAGGTATAAAGACATATTGTAATTTACCTTTGTCATGAAAGCAAAACCGATTGAAGCAATAAGTAAAACTACAAAGACGATAGCGGTAATCGTCATCCCCTTTTTTGACACTAGTTTTCTTAAAATCTTATCCATATAACCTCCTTAAATCAAAATTTCAAATATATATTTCAATTACTACTTTCAATATAACATAAAATGTGATATAATGAGGTATGAAATATAATTTGATATTTAATTTCAAATGGCATTAGGAGGTATAAAATGACAAGAAAAGAAAGTATTATTCAAACAACAAAAGAATTATTAAAAACAAGGACTAATCTAACGATTAAAGACATTACCGATGCTTCAAATATCAATGTAGCAGCAGTAAACTACTACTTCGGTAGTAAAGAAAACTTAGTAAACATCGTTTTAAAAGAAGTAATTACTGAACTTAAAACTAAAATCTACCATGAACTTTTAATCCCGAGTAATAATAAAGGAAAAAATGACGATACAGAATTAATGATTAACAAAGCAGTTGATTTAATCTACGCTTTTTCTGAAGAATATATTGGTGTTATCTATCTTTCTTTTATTGGTAGTGAAGGAAATGATAGTTCCGCAAACATTTTAGTTGATGAATTTTTAACTGACAGTGTCTTTTTAGAACAACTTTTCAAAGTATTTTCTGAAATAACTGGAATAACAGACAAAACAAAACTAGCTGCTAAATACATCATCTTATTCTCTTCTTTTGGTGTTCCCCTATTCTTACAATCAATTATTCCGACTATAACTAACACTAAATTCAAAGAGTATCGTGATGCTTATGTAAAAGAACTTGTGAAAGTATTCACAAATTAAAAAAGGGTTTTATTAAACCCTTTTTTATTTATACTTGTTCTTCTAACTTGTGATTTCTTTTTTTCCTTACCTGATCTAAAGGTATGTAAATAGCTGGTCCAATTAAGACTGCTAATACAATTTCTGCTAGTGAGTTCCAAGATAAAATGGCAAATACCACTTTTTCAAATGTCGTCTCCGCAATATCCTCCACTGTTTTCGTATAATAATGACCAGTTTTAATTGCTCCATAAAGTAGTGTTAATACAATAACTGTATGAATAATTGTCATTATCCCAAAAGTGAAGAATAAAGCTAACTTTTCTTTGCCTTTAAAAGCTTTAGTTAACCACTTAAACATAAATGGTGCTAAAACGCCAATTAAAGCTCTTGGTAATACACTTACCAAAGGGTTAGTAAATGGTGCATTAGCAGGTCCCATCATAATGAATGCTTGAATCATTGACGTAATGCCAAATGTTAAGCCTAAAGCAAGACCCCATTTCCACCCTAAGAAGATTGATCCAATTAAAACAGGAATGTGTAGTAATGTTGCATAAGCAACACCAGGTATGATTGGGATATACCCAACAGATGGTACAAAAGCCATCACAATAATAATAGCAAATAAAATTGCTCCAAAGACAAAATCTGCAAGATTATATTTTTTCAATTTTCCCTCCTTTTAGGCTTAAAATCCATTAAGTCCCATAGTCTAATAATCTTTTCTTTATTATAAAAGTATGTTCTTAAAAATAAGTAACATCTATTGTAATTCGAAAACAATGCCTTCGATAATTATATTATCTTCAGGTGTAGCACCTAATTTCTTAAGCTCATCTTCTATTCCTAATCTTTTTAGGCGATAAGCAAGTACTTTAACACTTTCATCGTTTTGGAAATTTGTGGAATCAATATATTTTTCGATAAGTTTACCTTTTACTTCATAAGTTCCATCTTCTAATAAAGTAATTGTATAAGGTTTTTCTTCTTTCTTGAATGTGTATTCTACAACTTCTTCTAAAGCTTCTTCTTTTAACGGAACTGTTTCTAGTAAATCGGCAATCCTATAAACTAAAACATCTAAGTTTTCAGCTTGGTAAGCAGAAATGCCAATAACATCATCACCTAATTTCGTCTTTAATTTAAGTAAATTCTTGTTTGCATTAGGTAAGTCCATCTTATTAGCTACAATAACTTCAGGTCTTGTAACTAGCTCAGGGTTATACTCAGCTAGTTCTTTTTTAATTAAAAGATAGTTCTCATAAGGATCAGATTTATCTACAGGATCAATATCTAAAACATAAACGATGATTCTACATCTTTCAATATGTCTTAAGAAATCATGTCCTAAACCAGCACCTAAACTAGCCCCTTCAATTAAACCTGGAAGATCAGCTAAAACAAAGCTTCTTCCATCTTTAGCTTCTACTGCACCAAGATTTGGAATTAAAGTAGTAAAAGGATAATCGGCTATTTTTGGTTTTGCTTTTGATAAAGCAGAAATAATCGTGCTTTTACCTACATTAGGCAGTCCCACTAAACCAGCATCAGCTAAGAGTTTTAACTCTAAACTAATGTTTTTCGTTTCACCACGCTCACCTGCTTCAAAGATTTTGGGAGCAGGATTTTTGCTTGTAGCAAAAGCAGCATTGCCTCTTCCACCTTTTCCACCTCTTGCAATCACAACTTCTTCTCCATCTTTAGTAATATCGGCGATTACTTCACCACTATCAAGATCTCTAACTACTGTGCCAAGTGGTACTTCAATAATAACATCTAAAGCATCTTTTCCAAACATGTTTTTAGCTTTACCATTTTCACCTGAATCAGCTTTAATAATTTTGTTGTATTTTAAGTCTAAAAGCGTAGTTTTATTTAATGAGCCTTTAAAGATAACAGAGCCACCTTTGCCCCCATTACCTCCAGCTGGTCCACCTTTAGGGACGTACTTTTCTCTTCTAAAAGCAACCATTCCTTTACCACCATTACCAGCTACTACTTCGATATTTACTTGATCAATAAACATTTATATCACCTACTTAAACGTTAAAAAAATGCACTTTATATTATAAGTGCATTATTTCGTAGCGTAAACAGAAACTTGCTTTTTATTACGTCCTTTACGCTCAAACTTTACATATCCATTAATTAAAGCGAATAATGTATCATCGCCTCCACGACCAACATTTTCCCCAGGATGAATCTTCGTTCCTCTTTGGCGATAAATAATTGATCCAGCGTTTGCATATTCACCATCACCCATTTTAGCACCTAGTCTCTTAGCAATAGAATCACGACCGTTCTTAGTTGATCCTCCAGCTTTTTTAGATGCAAAGAATTGAATGTTTAATTTAATCATTTTAATGCCTCCTTTATTTTGATGTTTTTAGGATAATCTTTACTCAAATCCTCTAATAATACTTTTAGATTATCCAAAACTATTTTTGTATGAGAACTACTCTCTTTTACTAAAATAGTTATTTCTGGTTTTTCTTTATCTTCTGTATAAGAAAACTTTTCGTTATTTGCTTCAAGTAAACGAATACTATAAATAACAGCAGTCGATACAGAGCTACAAACAATATCTAAGCCTTCTTTATCATATAAAGAATGACCAGAAACCGATACTTTTTTTATTTCCTTATTTTCATAAGTAAATTTAACTGTAATCATTTACGCACCTAAAGATAAAATTTGAACTCTAGTATATGCTTGACGATGTCCTTGTTTTTTATGATAGTTTTTCTTTGCTTTATATTTAAAAACAATAATCTTTTTACCACGACCTTGTTTTAAAATCTTACCAGTAACTTTAGCACCCTTTACATAAGGATTACCAACTTTACCATTTACAAGCAAAACTTTATCAAAACTAACTTCAGAACCTTCTTCACCTTCGATTTTTTCGATATGAATTACGTCATTCTCGGCTACTTTATATTGTTTACCACCAGTTTCAATAATTGCATACATAAGCACTACCTCCTTTTCTATTTTTTAAGACACGCCTTGTAAGGTAGATTTTTTAAAAATCATTTATAACCTAAACGAAGTGCGGTGCACCTATATAACTCATATATTATACCATCAATTCATTAAAATTGCAAGGTTTATTTCAAAAACTCATCGACTTTTATCTTATAAGTTCTACGTCTTCTATGTTGTCTTGTCTCAAAATACTTCCATTGCGATTGAACTTTAATATTAGTTTCTAACTCTGGCCCTGTTTCAGCATATTTAGCACCATACTTAATTGCCTCTACAATCGCTTCTCTAATCATTAACGCAGCAACTCCTGTAGATTGATATTTGGGTTCTACTGCAATAAACAATAAATCTAAAAATTCAACTGTTTTTAAATCACGCAAAACATGCATAAAGCCAAATGGGAATAACTTACCTTTACTTCTTCTTAAACCCTTATTTAAAGATGGAATCATTAAACCAATAGCTATTACTTTATCTTCTCCATCTACTACTACATAAACAAAATCTAAGTTTAGTAAAGGAACATAGGAAGCTGCTATCTCATCAATTTGTTTTTGTGATAAAGGCACAGTTCCGTATAAAGGAGCGAAAGCTTCATTAACTACCCTAAATGCCTCATTAATATAAGGGCCTACTTCTTTTTTCGATTTAAACTTCTTAATCTTTAAATGATAGCGAGATAAAACACGATCAGACATTCTATTTAATAAGTGAGGGATTTCATCAGGAACTTTGATTTGGTATTCAACCCAGTCTTGATCCTTCACAAATCCTAACTTTTCTAAATGTTCTTTATAGTATGGATAGTGATATAAAGTAATAAAATTACTCATTTCATTATATCCTTCTACTAATAGTCCTTGTTTATCCATATCGGTAAAACCTAAAGGACCCATTAGAGTATCCATTCCTTTTTCCTTAGCATACTTTGCAACTTCCATCATCAATAATCTTGTAACCTCTAGATCATCAATCATATCAATGTGTGAATAACGCATAAACTTACCACCAGTTTTCTTATTATATGCGTGACTTAAAATGGCTGCAACTCTCCCAACAACTTCACCTTTTTCATCATAACACAACCATTGTTTAGATTCACTATAATCATATGAAGGATTTTTCTTTGGATTGAAAAAATCTTTTTCTGATTCGTAGATATCAGGAATAAAATACTGACAATCTTTATATAATTTGTTTGGGAACTTGACAAACTTTTTCATTTCTTTTTTTGTGGTCACTTCTTTAATCATATACATAAAATCACCTCAAGTAGTGTTATTATACTATTTTTTAAAAAATTTGTAAAGAAAATTAAATTATCAATCTTTTTATGTTAATTTTAAGACTCAAGTGATAAACTATTAAAAATTAAGAGGTTTAATATGGCTAAACAGAAATTAACAAAAGCTCGCAGAATAAAAATAATAGCTACAGCTATTTTCTTACTAATCATTTTTGGTTCATTAATTGCGGCTGCAATCTTATTTAAAGACCCCATTTTAGAGTCAATTGATTTAAAATCAATTGAACCTATCCAAACTGCTTTTAAAAATTTAGGGCTCTTAGGACCAGTTGTAACTGCTTTACTTCTCATTGTAACGATGTTAAGTTTTGTAGTCCCTGTTTCTTTTATCCAAGCAGTATCGTTTATTGTTTTTGGTAATTTAGTTGGTTTTCTAACTTGCCTTGCTGCAATTATCATTGGTAATACTATTTTATATCTTGGCATAAACAAACTAAACAAGGAACTAGATGCAACATATACCAAAGAAGAAAGAGCAATTAATCAAAAGTTAAATCAATTAAGCGATTCTAAAAGAATAACTTTCTCGATTTTTTTACTTTACTTTGTTCCAGGAATCTCTGTTGGTTTAGTTGCAAGTTTAGCAATCGGTGCTAAATTTAAATATTTAAAATATATTATAATCTCAACTATCGGTAACATTATTAACTTACTTTATGTAATGCTATTTGGCCTTACAATTACAGAAGATCAAATGCTACTTGCTTTAATCCTAGCAATCGTTTATTTTGTTATCTTTACAATTTTATTTATCTTTAGAAAGAAAATAATCAATCGCATTTTAAGACCAAAAAGAGATAATGATTTCTATCGCAACAACTTTAGAAGAATGAAAGTCTTGTATTATATTCTTTTAATACCTGTTGTTAAGTTGTTCTTTGCAAGAAGGTATAAATTTAAAATTAAAAAATTAAATTTCAAAAAACTAAAATCTCCTTTTGTAGTGTTATTTAATCACCCATCGCCTTTAGATGTAGCTTATTCTTACGCCGAACTTGGATTTAAAAATAGACCGGCATCTTTAGTTGCTTCATACTACTATGCAGATAAAAAATTAGCTAAGTTTTTCTATGGTTTAGGGGGAATTTCTAAACACTTATATGCTCCTGATCTTGGAGCAATTAAAAAATCCTTAAAAGCTGTAAAAAATGGCTGGCCAATTGGTATGGCTCCAGAAGGCAGGTTAAGTGCCTATGGCTGTTTGGAGACAATCACTGATGCGACACCTAAATTATTAAAGAAACTAAATTTACCAATTGTTTTTGTAAATATTAAAGGTGCATACCTTACTAAACCAAAATGGGCTCATAACTTTAGACGCGGAAGAGTTGATGTTACTTATGAGTTAATGTATGAAGACTTTGATTTAAATCAGTTATCAGATCAAGAATTATTAGATGTAATTATCCAAAAACTAGACTATGATGACTTTGCTTGGCAAGAAGAAAACAAAGTCTACTATAAAGGTAAAAAGTTTGCAAATGGGCTAGAAAACATTTTATATCACTGCCCTGTTTGTAAATCAGAATTTACTTTAGAAGCTAAAGATCACGAAATTACTTGCACTAAATGTAAAGTAAAAGTTCATTTAGATAATTACTATCAATTTACTTCTGATAGTCCTTTAATTCCTAAAAACATTAGGGATTGGTATTTACTTCAAAAAGATCTAGCAAGTAAAAAAGTTAAAGATCCAAACTTCAAAATGGAATCTAACACTGTCTTTAAATTACCAGATCCTAAAGGTAAAGGTTTTAGTAGTGTTGGTAACGGAAAAGTTGTTTTAGATCATTCAGGTTTAAAATATATTGGAACAAAAGATGGAAAGCCTTTTGAAAAATTCTTTGAACTTCACTCATATCCAGTTATTTTATTTGGTGCTGGAGTTGATATTGAATTTTATAGTGATAATACTATTTACTTTTTTGAACTAGAAAACTTAAAAGAATGTGCTAAATATAGCATTTACTGGGAAGCTTTATATAATGACTATTTAGGAGGAAAGAACAATGGATGAAAAACAATTGCCCGAAAAAGAAATGACTGAAAAACAGTTTCTCCAAATAAACAAAAGATCATCTTTCACTGCTTTATTTATACTTGTTGCAATATTATTTGCATCTTACTTCCTAACACTTCTAATTCCTCAAGGTGAATATGTAACAGTTGGAGGAATAAGAGAATACCAATTAATTGAACCAAGACAAAGCTATAGTTTTGGGAAATTCTTACTATCACCATTTTTAATCTTTGGAAGTAGTCACGGAATTACTATTATTGCAATTTCCCTATTTTTGCTAATTCTAGGTGGTTCTTTTAACGTCATTGATAAAACTGGAGGAATTAAATCAATTCTTTCTTGGTTAGTAACTAAATTTAAAGATAAAAGACTTACATTAGTTTACGCTGTTATTTTATTCTTTATGTTATTTGGCTCTTTGTTTGGTATTTTTGAAGAATCAATTACTTTACTGCCAATTATAATTATGCTTGCCTTATCAATGGGCTGGGATACATTTACTGGTCTTGCTATGTGTTTACTAGCTACAGGCTTTGGTTTTTCATCGGCTATTACTAACCCTTTCTCAGTTGGCCTTGGTAGCCAAGCAATGGGTATAAGCTTAGTAAGTGGAATTTGGTATAGAATTTTAATCTTTATCATTATGTATGGCTTGTTATGTTTATTTGTAACTAGACACATCAAACAAATTGAAAAAGACCCAACAAAATCCCCAACATACGAATCAGACTTAATAAAAAAAGAAAATCTAAAACTAGATTTAGCTGAAAAGGATGAAAAACAAGGCTTAACTTTAAAAGTATATGCAACACTATTCATTACTTTACTTGTAGCAATTATTGTTTCATCAGTCTTAGGCTCTTTTATAGATGCTTTAAGTGGACTATCAATTCCTATTATTGCCTTAATCTTCTTATTTGGTACAATCATTTCACTACTAGTCTTAAAAGTACCATTTAAAGAAGGTGCTAAATATTTCTTTAAAGGAGTTTTAGGCATTTTACCTTCAATCCTTTTAATTGTTTTAGCTGGTTCAATTAGATTAGTATTAGAAAACGGAAAAGTAATGGACACAATTATCCATGAACTATCAACTGCTTTAAGTGGTGGAAGTCCGATTCTTGGAATATTATTTGTTTACTTTATTACTTTAGTAATTCAATTTTTCATCGGTTCTGCAAGTGCAAAAATCATTTTAATTATTCCAATCATCTCTGCTATTGCTACAAATGTAGGGATAACACAAAATATTGCACTACTATCATTTATCTTTGGTGATGGTTTTACTGATTTAATTTATATTACAAATCCTATCCTTCTAATCTCACTTGGTGTTGCTGGATTTAGTTATGGCAAATGGCTTAAAAAAACTTGGTTACTCCAAGTCATAGTTTTAGTTATAACAACCCTACTCTTAATTCTAGGGCATTATATCGGATATTAAAAAAGGCATCAATTGATGCCTTTTTCTATTTCTTAGTTAGTTTATCAATTAACCAACCGACGATATTATTATGATATAACCAAGAAAAGATTCCAAATTTAGATGTAGCAAGTTGATTAGCTACAAAAGTATCTACAGCTGGAATTGACTTTGCTAAAATTGTAAGTAACATTAAAAATAATGAAACGATAATTACTGTATTAACAACGCTAAATACGGCTCCTAATACTTTATCAATTACTCCTAAAATACCCCAAGTTAGAACTTTACTTAAAATCCATAAACCTACTGTTAACAGAATTGATAAAACAATAAATAAAATTACATAACCAATTAAACTAGCGATAACTTTCGCTAAACTAGGTGCTAGTAAGGCACTAAAAGTAGTATCAGCAGGAATATTACTAAAATCTATATTTTTTATAACTAAGTTAGCCGCAAATGCTGGTAATCTTGTTCCTGCTAAAATTGCTGCCATTTGTTCTTCTGTTATCCCTGCAGGAACAGTTTGACCAAAAATATCTCCTTGTCTTAAAAGCCAGCCATCAATTCTTGGAAGTAAGCCGTTGTAAAGAGCCCCATCTGTAAACCACGAACCAATTATAGGAAACAGTAATCTAGCAAGAAAAATTGCTAAAACAAAAGCTACTAAACCACGTGCTTGCTTAGCAAAACCGCTCACTAAACCAACGATTAATGAAACAATTAATGCAAATAAAATGATAACATCAAAAATCATAAATGTAGCCTCCTATTACTAAAATTATACCAAAACATATATTCTTTTTCAATATCTAATAATTTACTTTTTCTCTTTTTTTTCTTTTCTTGCTTGATAATATTTTTCAGTTTTTTTGATATACTCTTCCCTTTCTTTATCTTTTTTTCGCTTTTCTTCGATAAGTTCTCTCATTGTTTTTTCAGGATCAGTATAAGGAGATTTTATAACAAAAAGCATTGTAAAGTATAAATAAACACAAATTGCAGTTGAAAAAACCGCTTGCCAGATTGAAGATGTTCCCCATTTAATATATAAAAAAACCATAATCAAAACAACTAATAATAAACTTATAAAAGCCTTCCAAAATAAAGCTTTATCATATTTATAAAAAGAACCAATAAAAATAAACAAATATAAAACAGTAACAACAACCGCCAAATATGCACAATAGTTATGAATATCAGAGATTACCCTTTCAAATGAAGGAATAAAAGGCACTAAAACTGTAACTAAATATAAAAATACCATTATACCTAATAATATATTCAAAAGTATACTTCTGTTTTTAAGTAAGGTATTTACATACATAACTACAATTCCAAAAAAAGTAAGTAGGGATATTCCCCAAATTATTAGCCTATTTTGCTCACCAAACCTCCCCGCAATCTGACTAAAGGTTAGTAAATAAATATCACTAGCATAAGCAAATTCAAAAGAAATATAAGGGATAATAATTAAAGCAGCTATCCCTAAAATAATTAATAAATTATCAGTCTTTTTCTGATATTGACTTTTTTTCCTTTCTTTTTTGTTCATATGTATCACCTAAATACTTAATCAATTTTTCCTTATCATTTTCGACTTTGTTTTCTAAATAAGCAGAAAACAAGAAATCTAAAACCTTCCCAATTTCCTTGTCTTTATATCCTAATTTAATTAAATCATTACCATCTATCTTTAATTTTTTTAACGAAATAACAGCTTCTTCTTGTCCTAACTTTTCTACCTCTTCTAGCTTTTCATTTAAAAAACTTACATCACGGTCAATACTTAATTTATCAGCTTTTAATAAATAAATTAACTTTTTCGTATTTACTAAACCGATTCTACTAACTAATCTCTTAAGATTAGCTTCTTCTAGTCTAATCATATGACGTTCAATTAAGATTAAAACATCTTTTATAACTGCTTTTGGATATTTCATTCTTTTTAAGATAATAGATGTAAGATCAGTCCCGACCTTAGCATGACCATAATATCTTGCAATACCATCTTCCATCTTTCTTGTTTCTGGTTTACCTAAATCATGAAACAAAGCAGCTAATCTTAAAACTAAATCACTTGGGACTAAAGAGACAACTTTTAAAGTGTGAACTAAAAGATCATCTTTATGGTGAGGGTTACTTTGATCATAGCCTTTAAAAACTGCTAGTTCAGGAATAAAGATAGTAAAAATCTCAAAATATTCTTCTAAATATCTACTAGCATTGTCACTTAGTAAAACCTTATTAAACTCTTCTTGAATTCTTTCAATGGCAATTTTTTTAAGTAAAGCTTTATTTTCAAATAAAGCTTTTTTTGTTTCACTTTCAATTGTAAACCCAAGTTTGGAAGCAAATCTAATTGCTCTTAAGATTCTTAAAGCATCTTCCTTAAACCTTAAGTTAGGATCACCAATAGCTTTAATTTGCTTTTTCTTTAAATCTTCTAAGCCACCAACTAAATCAATATATTCTTTATTAAAACATAAAGCATTAATTGTAAAGTCTCTTCTTTTAAGATCATCAACTAACTTCTTAGAAAACTCGATCTTTTCTGGCCTTCTATAATCTAAATATTCACCATCAGTCCTAAATGTAGTAACTTCTATCTTTTTACCATTAATAACTAAGCTAATTGTTCCAAAGTCTTTCCCTATTTTATAAATATGATCTACTTTTTTATTAAATGTTTTGATAATTTCATCAGGCATAGCATTAGTAGTTAAATCAAAATCAAAAGGCTCTAACCCTAACAAACTATCTCTAACAGCTCCCCCAACAACATAAGCTTCGTAACCTTTTTCTTCTAAAATTTCAAGAATAAACTTAACTTCTTTAGGTAGTTTCATTACTATCACCTAATAAATCTTTAATAATAAATTCAGTAATTAATAAAGCAGCTGCAGTTACTAAATAATCAATTGTACCCATTTCTTTATTTAGTGGTTCTTCTTTAGAATATAAGACTGGAATATCTTTTATTTTTAAATCCCTAACCATTTTTCTATATTTTCTTGCTAGTGGACAAGTATCTGTTTTAGAAATATCAACAATCTTCAAATCTTTGATATTTACTTTATTAGCAACTCCCATTGAAGAAATAATTGGAATATTTAATTCCTTAGCTTTCATAAGAATTGCTAGTTTCGCCTCTAAATCATCTACCGCATCTACAATATAACAAACATCCTTTAAATCAACCTTATGGATAGTATCCTTATAAATCTTTAAATCATATAACTTACAACTGAGATTATTATTAATCTTCTTCATTAAATGATAGGCAGCATCTGTTTTCTTTAACCCAAGTGTTGAATAATTAGCAATTTTTTGCCTATTAAAGTTACTAGCTTCTACTTTATCATAATCAACTAAAACAAAACTATCTATTCCCGTCCTTACTAAACTTGATAATACATTACTTCCTATTCCTCCAAGACCAAAAATAGCAATTTTCTTGTTTGCTAGCTTGTTATAGTTATCAATGCCAATTAAAGCAATTAGTCTTTTGAATTCTTCCATAAGTTTATTCTCCTATTAATATTATAACATAAAACATTATAAAAAAAGAATAAAAGATAGTCCTTTTATTCTTTGATTTTAACTAATAATTCATTTTCATCTGCAGGGGCAAAACCTAAGTCAAGGTAAACACTAGCAGTTTCTTTTGATCGGTATTTTAGATTACAAAAAATCTTTTCAACTTTCGCATACCTTTCTAATACTTCCTCAATTAATAGTTTCTTTGCATCGGTATTAGAATACTCATCTAAAGTAATCATATCTTCAATGTAAATAACATACTGAAAGTCCCCAACAAGTCTTATCAATCCTACCATCTTTTTACCATCAAATAAACCAAATGTTACTGAGTTTCTAAAAGTATCATATAACCTATAGTCATTAAATAAGTATCTTTCATATTGTTTTTCTTGATAAATTTTCTTTATATTAATTACTTCACCTACATTAATCTTCTTTACTTTTAATTCCATAATCTACCTCTTTATACAACTATTTTACCAATTTATCCTTAAATTATCAAGATTTACCCTAAAAAACATTCGTTTTTAGCCTTCTAAACAACTTTAGACAACTATTTCCCTATTAAACCTAAATAAACCGCTCAAAAAGCAAGTTTTAAGGGCTTTTTGGACTAAAAAAGTCCATTTTAGCTTTTTTAACACTCTTTTTCTCATATTTTATTACAAAAAAAGTATAAAAAAGGCTTGGCCTTGGCCAAACCTTTTTATCTTTATTATCTAGCTAGGATCTACTAACTCTAAATAAGCATACGTATAATCTGCAGGAAATAATGCAATCTTAGTAACTACTTCTAAGTATTTTGGTATTACCCTTGGATTTGCTGCTAGGATAGACTCTAATGTAGCACCGCCAGCAATTTGTAATGTTTCTTGTTTTGTTAGGTTATAGAAACCTGCAAGCATTGCAAGTTGACCTGCGTTTGCTTGTGGTACCCCATTACTCATTAAGTAAGTAACTAAATCTAAGAATCCTTCAGGTGGGCTGTATGTTGCGATAGCTGGATATAAGAATCCTGCATTACCACTTGGATCTCTTGGGTCTTGATAGTTTGTTGGGACTAAGTTAGGATCATAAGTTCTATGCCTTGCTTGTGTTCCAGTATCTAAACCTTCTTGACCAATATGGATAGAATACTGTGCACTAGATACAGTTGTATTATCTTCTAACTTTAAAAATGCATTATTTAAAGATGGTGCTAAAATAATTAGATTCATCTTTTCGCTCATTTGTCCTGTTAGTTGATCTTGTTCTTTCTTTAGAATACTTCTTCCAGCTCCTGATACATGCCCTTCAATTGTAGATTTCATAGCAGCTACCATAGTTGACATAGCATAAGCATTAAACCACGCTTCATTACCGTTAACCCAGTTATTGATTGTAGTATTCGCATCAACTGTTACATGAACATCGAAAATTTCACCTACTTCTGGATGAGCATCTTCAATATGAATTGCAGCTCCTCCTGATTTACCAATTTTAGAATTAGTAATTGTAATACCAGTACCTCCATGCATGTAAACACTATTAGCCCATGAATCATCTGCTTGAACATAATCAACTTTCATTAACACTTGTTCTGCTGATGCATCGTTAGTCTTTAAGCCTGAAGCATCGTTATATAAAGCAATTAAAGCATTAGTAATGTTTACATTATTAACACTTGCTGCACCTTCCATCGCATAGATTCCATTATAACTACCTGAGTTTTGTGTCATCTGTGCTTCTTGTGACTTAATCTCTTCTGGTGATAAGTTATAGTCAATATATGGATAAGATGTATTACTATTAATAGTTAAATTATTAATTGTCATCATATTATCATTATAATGAACTGCAGCACTTGGATTATATCTACTACCATCACTTAGAATCTCATGTCCATTAATTAACTTATCTTTAAACATTTCCTTTACGAAATAATGTTCTGGAGAACTGTTATAAACATCATATTTAAAGATTGATAAACCAACTCCAAATACTGGAAATCCTGTACTTAAAGGTAGGTATGATGAATATGCAGCACTCATATGAGGTAGGTTAGAACCATTAATTGTTAAGTAGTTACCATTAATTACAATATTATCTCCACTTGTGTTATAAGAAACACGGCGGTAAGGATCACCAGTAACTGCACCACGGTGATAGTTAATTGGTGAGCCATCTGGATTAACTTGATTTGGCAATAACTGTACTTCAATATTGTTTTGAATATTAATAGTTTGAACACTCATATTTCCAAATAGTGTTTTAAGCTCGCTATTTGTATAAGCATTATAACCATTATTTACATGAATATTATATTCTAAACTAGACCAAGTATGTTCATTAGCTTGATATTTAGGCTTTACAATAACCTTAAAATCATGACCTACAGCATTATTAGTAAACTTGAAAACATTCTTTTTACCTGTAACTTCTGCTAGATAATGCTCTAAAGCTGATC
>ERZ795058.2469-NODE-2469-length-21736-cov-18.536322_pt1 | contig 21736 bp, 29 predicted proteins | sample MGYA00375142_ERZ795058 | MGnify/ENA primary metagenome ERZ795058 (study PRJEB30187, sample SAMN05720210) | activated sludge metagenome | isolation source: anaerobic digester from wastewater treatment plant | place: Japan | collected 2015-04-20 ... | reverse complement strand
TTATCCAGCAGGCGTTGCTACAGATCGAGAGCCTATCGTTCCAACTGCGGCAGGCCGTTGCCGCGACCAAGGCCGGGCAGTTCATTATTTATGGGTTCGGCGGGATTTCCATTATCCAGCTATTTTTTAACGGCGTCATCTGTCCGTTTTTCCCGACGCTGACCGCGATGCCAATTGCCTCCGAGCAATGGTATCTCCTTTTCGGCGTAATGGGGTTGGAGAAGCTGCTGGAGTTCAAAACGCGAGGAGTAAAACAGGAGGGATTGAAATGAACATGGTTAAACTTTGGCTTGCGTCCTTGCTTCGGAAGGTCGTTTTCGGGGCATCTCTGGCATGGTTGGTCGCCATTTTCAAGGACAGCGGCGCGACCGAGGCCGACATCAACCGCTGGATCGAGATCGCCATTACACTGCTGCTCATGGTCGGCGCGGCGGCCTGGACTGCGATCAAGGAGTGGCTGGCGAAAAGGAAGGTGGGGAAGGCGTGAGCGACAAAGACTGGCTTCAACAGATCATAGATTGGATTCTCGGAATCTTCGGCGGCGATGACGACGGCGAGCCTGATGTCCCGGCGCGGCCATTGCCAAACTCTCCCGGCGAGATGGTCGGCTGGGGGCCGACCTACTGCTGGTGGCAGGTGAGTCCGTCCGACACCGAGACGCTCGCGGCGGCCATGGAAGACGCCGGGCTGAACCTGTGCCCGATTGAGTTGTTTGGGTTCGGCCGGGATAAATGGTGGAACAGGCTGCCGGAACTGATGACGCTTTTCCACGACCGCTACCAGATTTTCAACCGGCATGGTATTCGGATTGACCTGAAGCTGATAAATTGGAATTGGGGCGAAGGCCATGCCGAAAATGGCGACATCAAGTCCTGCGACAGACGCCTGAACGATTCATGGTTCCAGGATGTCCTCGACGCGCTCAAGCCGTATTCCGACGGCCTGATTCTCCAGGCCTGCGCCGAGTGGGGGCCGGGGTCGCGCAACGGCGAGTGCTGGAAGAAGGCCGAGCGTTGGTGCGAGACGGCGGCGCGACAATGGCCGGGGCTGAAGAGTTGGAATAAAACGGCGACGCCCGCCTCCGCGCCTGCGGGGCATATCCTCGACTATCACGTCAGCCGCCTCGACGGGCTGGGGCCGAGGACAACGAACAGGATTGCGACCACGGATACCAGTATGATCCTCAATACACTCGGCGGGCTCAAGGGGCACCTGGGCAACCACGGCAAATTGCGCGAGCTGGTCAAAGCCTGCCGTCGTCAAGGTTGCGGTTTCAGCGCTTATACTTTTTTCGACGCTCTCGACCTGCCGCAGGATTTGGCCGCGATTGATGTTATCGGCCAGGCGTGGCGGGGGTGACAGCCTCTTATGCTGCAATCGCCGCCGCCCTGCGCGCAATTCTAAGGGCGGACCAGTCCGTCACCCCCGCCGAACGCATCCGCCTTATAGTGCTGTTTCTGAATCCCATCATTCATCCTTTCCCCCTTCTTTGACGCATAGCGCGTTGTTCTGCTTACGCCATGTTTTCAGGGCGTCGTTGAGCAAGCAACGGCCCACCCAACACCCTTGCCGGTAGTCGGGATGATACCCCTTACTGCGGGCTATCCTCGTCAATTCACGCCGGACCCGCAGAACAAGAGGGTGCAGCGTACATTCGTTCCGCTTCGCTTCACTCATGCCGCTGACCCTCCGCTCGGGCAGGTCGGAGATGGAGAACGGTTTTCCAAACCCGGTCATTGCCTCTCCTTTCCCTTGACGCATAGCGCGTTGTTGGGGCTACCATCCCGGAGCGTGCTTGCCGTCACCGCTGGCCCCTTGCAGTGCGGCCTGAACACCAGCACGACCATCCTCATGCTCGTCTCGCGACCGGCCTCGTCGGCAAACTTCGGTCTGCCGCGCATGTAGCGGATCTCCGACGCCCGAAGCGCGTAGCGGTGCCACCAGTCAGAATCGTGGTAGTTGCCAGGTATGATCACGACCACGGTTGCGCCACGCTGGGCTTCCCTCCACGCCTTCTCCACCCATCGGCCTTGCGTGGCGTCGAACGGTGGGTTGCACCAGCAGACGCCCTCCCACGGCTGGGCAAGCCCATCCGTTTCGGGCGTGAAGAACCGGGAGCATTGCGCGTTCCACGGCAGGGCGCAAACGTCCGTCTGAAAGCCGAACTCCCGGTTCAGCGTGCCGAACAGGTCCGGCGGCGTCTTCCATTCGATCTTCATTTACCCTCCAATCCAAATCCAGAAGCCCCAACAAGAGGCTGCACGGTACGGGCTACCGCCCGCCCGTGAGCCTCGGCGTTCAACTTACTATACACGATCGCTGGCCTTGCCCATTGCCGCGCCCACCGCATCCATGACGGCTCCCGTTGTCCGTTCCGATCCCGGTACAGCATCGCCATCGGCGTGAATCCAGCATCCAGCGTTTCTCTCATGCGCTTCTCCGCTCCTTCCATCGTGTCCTTCGGCCAGCCGCACAGCACATAGGCCGACAGCACATGGCTGGCCGTAGTAAATCCAGCCTCGCGCAACATCTTCCCCGCCTCGCGCAACGGTTCCAGATCGTCGGGCGTGTCGTAGGCGAAGTAGAGCCGCTGCGGTTTCAGCTTCCGCAGCTCCTCGCAATGCCAAGCCTTGAGGATCTTCGCTTCCAGCCCGCCCGTGAACTTCGGGCGTTCGGGTTGCCGCGCCAGCATGGCGAACACCGCCCGAACATGGGCCTCCGAGCAGGCAAGCAGGTTGTCGTCCAGAATGTCGTACCCGTCCTGAATTGGAAGCTCCCGCACCGTGCCGCCTTCGCGTTTCCAGACCGAGCAGAACCAGCACTTGTTCGGGCAACCCCTGCTGGTGATCGTGTAGCCCTTCCGCACGAACCGCCCCGGCGTGAAGTCCTCTCCCTTCGTCATCAGCGCTGGACCGCCCATCTGAACAGGCGCGACGAACTTCCATTCCGCCGCCAGCTTCTCCGCAAGAGGCAAGTCCCAAGTGAACGCTACGGACAGATGAACCTCGTCGGCCTCGTCGAACAGTCCCGGTCCGACGCCGATCCTCACGCCATCATCATCCGGCGTTGCCTTTGTCCTACGCGGAAACACTCTTATCACCCGTTTCATTATCAGCCATTTGGAGTCGAACAACCGGGTGCAACACTACGCACGGAAGCCGTGCGAGGTTGACCCGTGGGGTTGGCAATCAAACCACGGTCTAGCGGCTCTTCTCTCCCCGTGGACGGCGTAGTATGGGGTTGCCCCCTCCACCGCTCAGCCGGATTGCCAACAAATCGTTTCACAACTACCTCGCTTCGCTCGGAGCTTGAGCCCCGGCGTTGGGCGATATGATCTTCGCCGCCTCAACCGCCTTCTGCGCCCGGTCCTGCCATGTTCCGATGTGGCCTGGACACAGCGCCGCATGGATCTCGTCCAGTTGCGCGACGAGCCACCGGCAGTTGATCCCCAGTTGGTCTGCCCTCCGCGCCTCACTCTCGACCTTGGCGAGATACTCACGCTCACGGCTGCTCAACATTCGCCAGTTACCGTCGTCGGGACGCCCCGCAGAAACTGGAGGGCATTCTCCATTCGCTTCGCTCATTCCGAAACCCTCACTTCCTTGTTGGCAATCATGGCCTTCCTCCTGTTAAACTGCCTTGCCATCTTACACCTCTTGTTTTAATGGCGGGGTAAGTTCCCGCTCAAGCGCAATGAAAAAGTCTCCGTCCCGCTTTACGATCTGCGCAGCTATCCCGGCGGCAGTGAGTCTTTCCTGTTCAAGTGCCAGCCACTTCGCCCACGAGACAAATCCATATTGCGACTCGATCTTCGTGAAGGGATCGTCCCACTCCGTTATCCGCACCATCGTCATGTTAGCCTCGTTGTTCCACTTTGGTTTGCAGCGTGGAAGGTCTTGTCACCTGCCGCTAGAAGGTTCGCTTCGTGCGTCACAATCAAGAACTGAATCCCGAGCCGCTGGCTGATCTCCTTGAGCATCATCGCTGCCTTGTCCTGCAAGTCAGCGGAGAGGAAACGGAACGGTTCATCCATGATCATTACGGCGCGAGGTTTGGGACGTTTCAAGCTCCACAAGGCAATGCGTAGCGCAAATGCCGCCACGTCTATCACGCCTCCACCTACCGCGTCCATCGGGCTGAGCAGGTTTCCATTCTCGTCCTGGAGCAGCAGGTCAGCCTCAGATCGGTTGCGACGGGTCTCGAACTTGAGGACCATCTTGTATGGATTCGGGAACACGGCTTCCAGTGCAAGCGTGACGAGTTCGCTGATGTGGACTTCCAATTCCTGTTGAGTCAGCTTTGCAACCTGCTGGATGATCTCCAGCGCACGGGCGATGTCTTCCTGCGCTTGCGTTAGCGTCGTCAGCTTTTTCTTCGAGCAGGCAAGTTCGGTCTTGAGCTGATCGCGCCTGCCTGCCTTCCGCTGAAGGTTGGCGCGAAGGTTATCAAATGCGACGCTCATTTCTCCATCTCCTTCTGGAGCGCGGCAAAGGACGCCTGCATATTGTTCCGCAGATGCTCCACGTGCGCTCGCATGGTGCCCAACTTTTTTTCAGCCTCCTTTGCATCCGTGGTGTGAAAGATTTTTTCCATTTGCTTCATCAGCGAGTCCAGCTCGCCTTCCGTTCGCGCCTTCTCCGCCTTCAAATCGTCCAAGGTGCGCTGTAGTTTGAGTAACGCCTGTATTTCTCGTTCATTTTTCATCACCTACCGCCTTCCATGTTATCTCCTCGACGCCGGATCGCTCCTCATTCTGTTTGAAATGCCGCTCAAGATTCTTCTCGAAGGACAGCCGGTCTTCATACTTTTTCTGGGCGCGGGAAATGTACGCATCCATCCGCGCATCCCTAGACTCCCGCTCGACAGCGTGATTGGCAACGATCTTCACCACGCCTTTCTCAACCGGGAGTGGGATGCGTTCGATCATTCCGTCATACCACCCATACACGGCAGGCTCAAAATAAGCTTGATCCGACGTCATCCGCAGCAGCGATCCCGGATTTACCAGCCAGTTGCCAGCGGTGAATTGTTGATGGTTGTCTCCGGTGAGGATTAGGTCATATTTGCTGAACTGCTTTTTCATTGCTCGCGAAGGAGATGCTTCCGCGCCCGGCCATGGCTGCAATCTTTCACAGGTCAGGTGATGCCACAGGAGCACCTTCAGCAGGTTGTCGTCAGAGGGATTTTCCGCTTGCTCCCCGAAGGCATAGCCATAGACCGTTCCGAACCGATCCCCTGCCCGCCGCAGGAACGCCCGTCCGCCGCCAGACAGGACAGTTATCCGCCCCGCTTCCTGAAGGGTGTGCAGCCCCGTCTTGCCAAGCTCCGCGAGGTTGTGTCCCGGAAGGTCGTGCTGGCCGGGCACGACTATCGTTTCGTCGGGCAGGTACTTCAGCGCCAGACTGATCAGCCACGGAGACGGTTTCCAATGGTCGAACAGGTCCCCGGCGTGAAGGAGGATCGCCTGATGTTTTTCACACAGGGATCGAATGAAACGAAGCTTGTTTTCCATTGCTGCAACATACTCGTCTCGCTCACGGCAGGCGGGGATGTCGTCGCGTAAGTGCCAATCGCTGGTAAGGATCAGCCGATACGCCCGCACAGGGGACACCGATCTTTTGATTTTTCTTTCCATAACTCTTCCTGTTTTTCCAATGCGTTCGCGGTCTGTTTCAGCCGGGCAGCTACGCAATTCACCTGTTGGAGGAGGGTCGAGGCATCGTCAAGCTGTTTCTCCTGCTCGTTGAGTTCTCCGATTACATTTTTCAGCGAGTCCAGCCCCGTTTCGATATTGGAAAAGTCTGTGCGCAGCGACGAGATGCGAGCCTTCACCTGCTTGTATTCGTCCAGAACCTCCATTCCAGATTCGGCGAGACTGTCCAGCGCATCCGCTTTCCGCTTCTGTTCCGCAAGCTGATCTGCTCGCGCAAGCCAGTCGTCCAGATTTCGGAATTCGGAAAGCTGCAATTCAAGCTCACGCCCGTGTTGTACTTCCGCGGTGAGTTGCGTTCGGTTGTCCCGCGCCATGCGATTGATGTTTACGAGGGTACTGTCGATCTTGTCCAGGTCGGCTACTTCATTCAGCGTGCGAGCAACCTCGCCGGGGCTGTCCGAGAGGAGGAACGGCGGGTCCATCTGCGACTGCCACGAGAGGTCACTGATGTTGAGGGTCTGCTGAACTGTTTCCGGCACCCCAGTCCCGACGGCGTTCCACTCGCTGACCTCCAGATTTTTCGTCAGGGTGTATTTGCTCGGGCGGTGCGTCAGCAGGGACTCGTCGTCCAAAATGACGCTGACGCTCGTGGCGTCCTTGCTGCCCCACGACCGAAAACCATCCCCGAGGGGTCGGTTTGTCGCCAGCCATTTCAAGGCGCGGATGATGGCGGTCTTGCCGCTGTCGGACTGCCCCGTTATCAGGTTAACGCCGAGGTCGAGGTCAAGCACCGTGTCCGCATGGCTTTGGAAATTGTGGATGATGAGCTGTTTAATCATCGTTCCTCGTCCTCCATCGCCTCCATCCGGCTTTCCAGCCAAGCGGCGTCTTCCGGAGTTAAACCGCCCCACAGGCGGGGCGGGCGGTATGTCCCCGGCTGCCGATAGGCGTTCACCTGATATTTGATTTCCCGCACCGTCCACGGGGACAATGCCATCCCCGCGAGAAAGAAAAACATAAGTGCAAGTGCTTTCACCTATACCTCCTTGATTACCATTTTTCCCGACGCGCACACTCGGCCAATAGTAGACTGTCCGCATCCTTCTGTTTTCTGATTTCAATCGACACGCAAGGAAACAGCCGGAGTCCAATTTCCATGCTCGCCTGTTTGAGTTCCGGCGATCCCTTGATTCCCTGCGGAAGCATAACCTTCTGCCATTGTTTGCTATCCACAAACTGGACGGCCAACCCCTGATTCTCCAGCGCGATCAAGGTCGCCTCAAGGGCGCGGAGTGCGGATGCCGTGGCAACGAACCGCATGGGGTTCACCATCGGTCGTTCGAGAAACACCCGGATTCTTCTGACGTCGTCTTTCCCGTATGCTGTGATCAACGACGACAAAAAAGTGTTCAGAGCCGGGACATTGATTCGGTGAATGTTTTTCTTGGTCTTGGTGTAGTCCTGCATTTCAACAACGGGCATTGCGACGAACGCAACCAGCTTGCCATAGGCATTTATCACTCCTATGCTGCCGCTGACTCCGTTGTCGATCCCAACATAGAGGGAATGTCCGCATTCACCAATGTTTGCTTGCGAATTCATTTAATGCTTTCCCCTCATGCTTTGAACGATCAATTTGTTCCGATTCTGAAATCCGTTTCCCGAAAAACTCACGCGCCCACCGAACGATTCGCCGCAGGATTTCCATTACCGAACGCCTCCCATCTGCGCCAGTTGCTTTCTGATAAACACGATTGAAAATCCAAATCGCTTAACACCTCTCGGATTTTTCCCGGTGCCAGCGAGTCTTGCTTTAGCTCGAATTGAGGCGTACCTGCGAATGGCAGCAGTACGAGGCGGGCATTGCGAAATATGATGTCGGACGATAATGCAATGCTCCTCCACTTTTTGCCTGATACTGGCAACTCGTCCTTCAGGAACTTGATCGCAGTTAGCTCACCCACGCCAGGGACGCCGGGAACGCCATCGCTCGGACATCCGGCAATGGCTTTGACCGCTGGCCACCGACCGGGTTTAATCCCGTATTTGAGGAAGAACAAATTACGAGTAACAATTGACGCTTCCGGCCCTGCTGTGATTTGGCATTGACGATGCCGCAACAATTGATAGAGATCGTGGTCGGAGGAAATGATCGTTGTTGGAATGGCTGCATATCTCGCATCTCCGACGACAGAAGCGATCAGGTCGTCTGACTCGTATCCCGCGCAATGAAGCTGATTTGCAAATCCCATCGCGGGTAAAATCTGGTTGCGCAAAGCATCGAATTGGGCATATATCGCCTGTCGTTCTGTTTGCTCCGCTTCTGTTTGGGGCTTGCGCTTCGCTTTGTACTCCGGGAAAATCAATTGTCGTTTGCCACCAGAATCCCAGCAGAAGACAAATCGGGCGTCTTGGAATCGCTCGAACAAGCGCAGTATTGCCCAGACGAATCCGAAGGTGATTCCAGTTGTGACGTTTCCTTCCTTGCCCGCCATGGCTTTCAGCGCATGGAAGGAGCGATATCCCAACCCGTTGCTATCTACGATTATCATTGCTGTTATAGAATCCTAGTTTTTCGGTCGGAACGGATTTGACTCTGCCGGGAGATTCGGTATCGCTGCCGCCGCGCTGGTCAAATTGGAATTTTTTGCGTTTTTTGGGGCTGTTCGCACGGGACAATGCCCGCTCCGAGAACGGGTCTTTTTCAAGGTCATCATCTGGCAAAATTGCCGTTCTGCATTGCGGGCAGATGTCGTTGAAGAATTTCTTCAGAACGGTGCGATAATGACATTTAGGACACCAAATCATTTCCCCTCTCCTCCATACTTAGGTTTCCGTTTCGTTTCCAATTGGTTCTCAATCCCATTCCATACCTTTTCCATGATCTGGTGGAGTCGGTCTGTCCACCCCTTGCCGTCAATGGCCTCCACGAGTTTGTCCCGGAACAAGGATACCTGAAACTCATGCGCGTCTATCCGTCCGCTTCCGGTCTTCTGCCAGTGTTTTTCAGATATCAAAAAGTCCACGCACGCGCCCACGTCGTCCACGCCGTAATTGTAAAATATCGGTAGGTCAATTTCTCGCACCTTTCCATTAAACTTGTTCTTGGTGATTTTGATCCGGCTCACGATTCCGACATTCCGTTTCTTGTCATTGATGCTGGTAGTCAGTTTTTGGGCAACAGCGAGCCAGCACTCGTAGCTACAATAAAAGTAAAGTGCCTTCCCGCCCGCCCTTGTCTTCCGCTGGAACGACATCGGGTCTATGTTGTCGCGGGTCTGTGAAATAATGATAACCAGCGAGTCGGTCTTCTTAATATCTGCCGCGATCAGACGCAAGAGGATGCTGGCCTGTTTGGCCTTTTCCATTCCGTAGGTGCCCTTGGCTTCCTTGCCAGACTCATGCGCCTTCTGAAGTTCCTCGGCGTGTTTCAGCTCCGCCTCGGTTGTCAATGCATCCAAGCTGTCCTGGATGTAGATGAAAGGCTTGTCTCCCTTGAGCAGTCGCCGGAGATTGCTTTGCAGGCCGGTCAGGGTGGCAGAGTGCCGGGGTTCGTCCGGGTCAAGCGACGGCGGGAGAATCCGGTCAGCGGTCTTCTGTCCGAACAGCTTCACAAAGTCGAACTCGCAGGCGGCCTCGGCGTCGTCGTAGACCAGCAGATAATTGTCAAAGCGGGGATCGTGGGCGGCCTCGGCCAGCAGGGTCAGGGCTTGAAATGTCTTGCCGCTGGAGCTGTCCCCGACAATGTTGGCAATTTTGCCGGTCAGGAAGCCGCCATCGGCCCGGTCGGACAGGGCGAGGTTTAACAGGGCCGAGCCTGTGGGGACAAACAGGTGGTCTTTGTCCGGCTCCGGTTTTTCATTCGCGTGGGCGACGATCTGCTCGGTGATTGATCTGTGTATGGTGCGTTTCATATTTCATTTCCCCATGAATCCCACCCTATTGTTTCTTGGCGAGCGAACAATTCAATACGAGGCAGATCACCCATTAATTCTACGATTCGTTTTTTTGCTTCTTCTGGTTTTTTGCTATGCTCTTCAATTCTTGAAACAATGACCTGATGAACTTTGGCGGATATTCTTTTATTTTTTCCTTTTACAAACAACAAGCAGTCTTCTGAGTTTGCCCTTGTCCAATATCCCTGTCCCCAAAACAATGAATCTGATACTTTATTTTTCTTTATCCAACAGAACGCCTTTGTTTTATATTCAAAACCCCATGCCTTGCCTACTTCAAAAGCTACTGGTAAAAAGGCAGGAGTTACCCATAAAAACAACACGCAGTTTTTTGCTGTTATTTTTGGTACCCATAAATTGCAAATATCGTAGACAGACATAACAGGATAGTGCTCTGGTTTTCCATTGGCTAAATCTTGTCGTGAATCATAACTCCAAGGAGGGTCGGCATAAATAATATTGTATTTTTTCATAAAAAGATTAAAGTCAGTAGGGCCGATCCGGTGGGAACGAACAGGTGGTTCTTGTCCGGTTCCGGTTTTTCATTTGCGTGTGCAACGACTTGCTCCGGAATGGAACGCGCACGATTGATTGTTCTTGTTGCCATTGTGTCCCTCAAAAATGCGACCGTTCTTTTTCACCTCTCGGGAACGGTCAAGACCGAGCCCCAACCAGCAGGAGACCGCCCGCTGGAATTATCGGACAATCCTGCGGAGTTGCTTCTTGGCGGGCTTTTCCTCCACCGGCTCGTCGTCCTCGTCCTTCCCGGTGCCACCGCAGATCGGACAGGTTTTTCCTTTTCCCGTTTTCCCCGTACCGTCGCAGGCGAGGCAAACGTTCGCGGCAGATGTCTCCGTTTCGGGGAGTTCCTGCTGCTCTGGCTTTTCATCGTCTTCTTTTTCTTCCGGTTCAGTCTGCTCAACGGGCTTGGTCACGCGCCGAACAGCCTTGACCTCCTTCTCCGATTCCTTCTCGGGTTCGTCCTTTGTGGTCGTTTCGTCATCGCCCGATCCCGCATGAAAGATTTTCTCAATCTCCTCATAGGACATGATCTTCATTGCCTTATCCAGATCAATCGTCGAGTCAATGGTGTCATCGTCGTAATCGTCCCGGTCGAGGAAGTCTATCCGAGTGGCTTCCACGAATTTCTGTTTGCCCATTGACTTCTCGCCCCACCGAACCTTGAGGGTCTTGCCCCCCTTGAGTTCGGCAAAAGCGGCGATATCGACATCCCCATTGCGTATTTCCTCTTCCAACATTCGCCCGAACAAGAACGAGCTGATGTCCAGAATCTGCACCTCATCTTTTCCATTCTTGAGGACGACGTTAAACAGCTCGCGTTCCTTCGGACGCAGGGCCTCCACGATTTCCTCCCCGACATCCGGGTCCTTCTTGAGTCGCTGATGCTCCTCGCAAACCGGGCACCGCTTGCCTATCGTACGGGGGCAGATCAGAAACTGTTCGTCCGGCCCGATGTTGCGGTGAGCGAGATAAGTCCGCTCGTACCACAACTCCCCCTTCTTGACTTCCGGGTGAGTGTCCACCGTGACCCGGTACGGCAGGATGTCGAACTCCTCTATTCCCTTCTCTGGCTTGTACAGGTCTACTCCCTCCGGCAAGGACAGGGTGCTCAATCCCCCGGTTTGCCTGCGCGTCTCGGCACGCCTGCGCACACGATCCCTCATTGACGACGCTTGTTCCTTCATCGTTTCCCTCCCTTTCTGTTTTTGAACTCGAACCAGCTCCTTGCGACACCAAGACCGGCGAGACGAGCCGCGATATAGACAAACACCAGCGCCAGCAGGAACATGCCGAATCCAAGGATTATCATTCTGGCGGAGGTGCCCACGTTACTCTCCTTTCCGCATTATTTTCCGCACCTTGTCCCGCGCCCCGTTGCGCTCTGCCTCCTTTGCCCACTCTGCTCCGATCTCCCTCGGGACGCTCGGTCCGGCAAAGTAATTCTGTCCCTGCAGCCGCACAAGATTTTCAAGCGCTGACTTCTTCTGGTCAAGTGCGCGGACGGCGGCAACGATTACCTCAAGTTGGTAACGCGCCGTGTTCAACTCGTCGCTGAGCCTTGCGTGTTCCTTGTCGAGCAGGATCACGGCTTGCACGCTGGACTCGGTGATCTTCTCCAGCCCGAACGAAGCGGGGTTAGCGCGGATTTTCAATCCGAGACCGGCGTCATAGACCTCCAGCCGCTCCTTCGCCCGGTCAGCGATGTCGCGGGCGGTGGCCTGCTCCACGCAGTATTTCCCAAACAGGGAAGCCTGCTTGACCCACGACACGTCGAGAGCCAACGGGTCAATTTCCACGTCCTGTTGCCAGTTCAATTCGCTCATGGTCTTTTCTCCTTTCATTATTATATTTCTTCGGCCAAAAAGCTGAAAAGATTTATCCGTTGATTGTTTGATATGCAGCCATGACCAATCCGGCCTTCCCAGTATCAAAAAAGTTTTTCTGGAAAGCATCAAGTAGGAGATATGCTTGCCCGTTGTCCTTTGACAAGAGGATTGCGGATGCATACCCGAGTACCGCACGCCGGACTTGTTCGGGTTCTTGATCTATTCCTTTGATAATCCGGGCAACATCCCGCCATGGCCGCTTGGCCATCAAGGCGCGGCACAATTCAATGGTCTCGTTCTGGTTCGCAGCCTGCTGCTTCGCCGCTTCGAGCATATCAGCGGGGTCCATATTGATAATCTTGTCCAGAATCGTCAAAGCCATGCGGGCGGAGCCAAGCGAATCCTGTATGATTTGGTCAATGACTTCTTGGGACAGCGCAACCCCTTCTGCCGTGCCAACATTGATCAGCAACCTGCCCATCGTTTTGTCGTCCAGCGGCTTGACATCGAAGGTGACACAGCGAGTCTTGATTGTTGGGAGCAATTTTTCAGGATCGGTGGTGGCTAGGATAAACCAGACATGGGCCGGGGTGTCCTCCAGTGCTTTCAGCAGGGCGTGTTGAGCATCCTTGCTGAGCTGGTGGCATTCGTCAAGTAGCCATACCCGACAGGGCCCGGACATAGGTGACAACGTCATTTGCCGGAGGATGTCACGCACGGAGTCAATGCCCCGGAAATCGGCCGCATTGTTTTCTACGAAATCAAATTGTCCGACCTTCAATCTCGCCGCTACGATCCGGGCCAGCGTGGTCTTGCCGCAGCCTGACGGCCCGGTGAACAGCAGGGTATGAGGCATCTCCTCCCGCTCCATCAAGGACCGGAGAGACTGAACCGTTTTTTCATTCCCGACGAAATCCTTCAGCATTCTCGGCCGATATTTAACCGCCAGACTTGTACTCATTGTATCTCCATCGGTTGTTTATCCCGCCATGTTTTTCCTATGGGCGCGACTTCCGCTTCCACTTGCATAGGTACGCAAATCCACGGCCAATGATTACGTATATCGTGACACATTATTCTTCTGGCCTTTTGCAAGACGATTTGTGTTTCGTCAGGATGAAAACTGAACTCTATGCTGTCGTGAATCTGGCCGATGATCTTGGTACGCATTTCGTTTACTGTTAACCATCGGTGGATTTGGATCATGCTCCACAGAACGAAATGAAAACCCGTCCCCTGCCCGGGATAATTGCAGACTTCATTTTTTCTCATCGGGCCTTGACAACGAAATCCGGTCAACAAATCAAAGCACCCCTTTTTCAAATAGGATTCATACCAGTCCTGCTTCCATGTGGCATGAGTAGGAAACATCTCCTGCCAGAACTTGTCTTCCACTTTTTCAATATGGTTTGTGAATTGAGACAAAGTGACTATTTTCAGACTGCGCAAATGATCTCGCAATTTGATTCCATCCTCGGTGGTGAGATCATACTCGTCAATCGCCTCCCACATTGCAGGCGCGATGTTGCCAAAATAACTCCCATAGAACTCGGCGAAGGTAAACCCGTTCTTGCCCACATATCGAATCTTTTTTCCGATCTGTTTTGCCTTGAGCTGAAAACACATCATGGCCACGTCGCGATGCATATCCTTTGTCGGATCGGAAATGTAACTGATCAAATTGGGATCCTTACTGTAGCAGGCATTGCTGACGACCTCGTTCCCTTTGTAATCTACTTCTCCGAACTGGTGACCAGATTCCAACGGGAGAAATGCTCGACGGATAATATCTCCTTGAAACGGATCGCGCACGGGTTGATTCTGAAAATTCGGATCGCTGCTGCTACTGCGAAATGACAGCACCGTGTGCAGGTGAAACGACGGGTGAAGAAATCCTCCGGTCTGTGCCTTCAGAAGACCGAGTATGTAGGTGTCTTTCACTTTGAGGATTTTTCGCATCCGCAAAAGCTCGTTTGTGAAAGGAGTCCCGATTTTTTTCAATACGGCATAATCAACTGCCGCATGGCCCTTGCGCGTTTCCTTGGTCGGCTTGTGCCCCCATTCTTTGAACAACATGTGAGACAACTGTGTAGGGGAAGTAAAACTAGTCTTGTCCTTGAACCGAGATTTCCATTCCCGCGCTTCCTTTGTTCTCCAAAGACTTTTTTCCACTTCCAGTATTTCTTTTTCCAAAGCGACATATTGTTTTTTAAGGTATGAAACATCAACGCGAATGCCTGTTCTTTCGATGTCAGCAAATACGAGGGTACTGTCTAACAACAGCCTTTGACCTGCGATAGAAAGTGGTTTCATTGAAATAATTTCATTTGTTTTTGAGCGAGTTGAAAAGTCCAGAAGGCGTCGAGCGCATTGTACCGCAACAACTCTTCGATTGATTGAACATTCGCAAATGGGATATCGTTTTCAGTTTCTTCAAAGTCAATTTCTTTCCCCCAATTCTCTACGCCGAAGTTCAGGTATGCTTGATGCTTCAAACCGCAGATACCCCGCCGATTATCCGCGAGGTGGGCGGCGAGCATCGTATCCCATTTCCAACCTTGCGTTTCTGTCCCGAGGCAATGCGCGGCCCATTGATGCTCGAACTTGATATTGTGCCCTATCTTTGAAATGTCTTTCGCTTGCAATATCAGCTTCCACTTGTCCGCGAAATCATTTGTCATTGCCACGGAGCTGCACCATTCCCCGGTACTGATTCCGAGACTGACTATCTTGTGGTCTTTTTGTCCCCACGGACGCAGGCCGGTCGTCTCATAATCAATCGCGATTTCCATTCCCTTTTGGATAGTCCAATCATCCAGAATAGTCGGGATCGGCGCGGCAGGAAAAGGTTTTTTCAAATGCGTCAGGGCATTTTCCAAATCAGCCATGAATATCCGTTCTTCTATGGAGACATCCGATTCAAACTTGCCACGGATGGCACGGCCGTGCTGACTTCGCAGTATGTAGGAAGGATGAAACGTCGGGCATACCCACGCCTGCGCTTTCTGATCCGGTATGGCAAACCCTCGCCAACGGCCTATTGCGCCGGGGGATTCGATTCTACTAGACAAAAAACTCTCAACCGCCACTTGACCCAATAGCAGGATCAGTTTGGGCGGTTGCGCTGCGATCTCGTTCCAGATATAAGGTTGGCAGGTGTCAATCTCCTGTCGTATCGGGCGGCGATTGCTAGGCGGTCGGCACCGGACAGCGTTTGTCTTGCGGCAGTCACGGTCGAGGTCAATCCCAAACTCCTCCAGAGCCTTCCGCAACACTTGTTCAGCGGGGCCGATGAGTTGTGTATTTTGCTTGTCCTCTTCCTGTCCGGGGGCTTCTGCAACAACCAGGATTTTCATTCGCCCCTGTCCGGTCACTGGTATCTTGGGGGACGTCCACCCCCTGCTGAGCTTGCAGATACCCCCGCAGGAGAGGCTACTCTGTTCCTTGTGGAAAAAGCCCTTGGTCATTCCTTTTCTCCGACCAGCTCCATACCCCAGTTGTCAAAACCTTCCTGTATGGTAAAATTAGATTTTAGCTTTGGTTTATTATTCTTGAACGGGTGATAGTTTACCTGGTGCTGCCACCTACCCCACTTGCGAGATATTGTAGTTACATCTGGATGCTGGTCCTGCAAAGACTGGGCCATCTTCAAGCGACCATCGCCTTTGTATAGTTCCTCCATATTCCCACCTTTCATGGATAGAGTAGCTATTTTATGAGCTAGGAAGGCGTTGAACAGGAAAGTACACCATCCGTCCTTCAGGACGCGAAGGGATAGATCAGTATCCTCGTTGTATTTTCCGCGCCAGCGGTACGGGATGTCATTCTGGATGAGGATGCAGGAGTAGATTCTCGTGTTCATGTAGTAAGGAGGGAGCACTTCTTTTCGGCAGGCAAACGTGAAGTAGTTAAAGCCTGCAATGGCGATATTCTCATACCTATCCACAAACTCTTCTGCAACCCGGAAGATGGTTCCGTCTTTCACGCGTATTTTGAGGTTGTTACACAGCCGGTAAAAGTGTCTAATGTTATCGTCTAAAATCCAGTGCCGCGCTGCTCCTGTTTTGATGGAGTGCTCCCACACCCAGTTTCGCGCAGGGATGGATCCTTTTCCGAGGTTACTGAAAGGAAGCTTTAGAATCTTTGCAGGATCAATTACCTCTGCATACTGCTCGTACTCCTGTGGCTCGATGACGATGTGGTATGGTACTTGTAGATATTCGAGTTCTTTGGCCGTCAGGCGCGACTCCCACCGTCCCTTGGAGATGATATAGACAGGATACTTTGGATTTTGCGGCTTCCGGCTAACGAACCGATAGTTACTTGCGATCATTGACTCGTTCTTCGGATACCAGATATAGTGGGTCCGCTCGGTGATGCTTCTTCCGATGAGTTTAGCAAAAGCATCTCTATCTGCAAGAGTCTGGAAATGGACCTTGATTGACTGGAAGGATGACATGTCGTCCTGAAAGAATGCTGGCATTTTCTTCCAGTACTCCTTCCAGTCTGCCGGGATGTCAAAAAATCCATGCTGAACCGCCTGCGCTGTATCTTTTTTCATTTTGCTCCTTTTTCGTCATTGAAGGGAAATTACGTGCTGGAAGCCTTTCCCGTTAATCAGCATTGCGTTCGTTCCCACGATGAAGGTCTGGTCGAGCTTGAGCGAAGCCCCCAAAATCTCCGGATCAATGGATAGCTGGAACTCGATCTGCTTGGTTGCAGTCTCGATTGATTCTTTGAACCAGCCGTACTCATTCCTGGAAGAGACCAGAAGCAACCCTGTTTTAGCGAGCGACACCAGCACTTTGTTTCCCCCGGCAGATGAACTCGAAAATACTCCGGCACGATCAAGTAATTCGGATAATTTAATAGGCAGTTTCACAGTTGGTCCTTTCACATCAAGAAGGGGTACAACATCTGGGAATACTCCCTCCGTGGCGCGGCAGGAAAGTACTACGTTATCTTTGATGAAGTGGGTCCAATTGCCCACCTGGGCAATCGCATCTGGTAAGAAGGAGATGATGGAAGGGACCATCTCCCTGTTTAGGAGAACCGGTTTGATCTTTCCAAGCGGTTTGGAAAACGTTGAAATGGTCAACTGGAAGTTGTCACAACCAAATACTTTCTCGTTTGTCAAATAGACGCAGGAAAGCACCGAGGCGCTTATGCTTCTCCTGGCACTCAACGAAGCAAGGTGGAATTTATCTGCAAAGTCCTTTGGAAGGGTACTCCATGCATCTGGCTCCGGCAGCGGAATTTTCTCGACTGGAAGCTTCACGTCTTCGAACAGTATCCCTGCTCGGGATTTTCCGCAGACTATATAGAGTTCACCATCGGTGGCGATCAACTGCACCGTCTTTTCTCTTCCCTTGGCGAGCAGTTTGAGTAGAGACTCCGCCGGGATTGCCCCTTCGAGTTCCATGCCACTTGGCAGAGGGTGGCTTACAGCAATTTCTTCGTTAAAACTCCAGACGAAGCCATCCTTAAATATGAAACTGGTGGCTTGCTCGACTACGTCATGGACTGCCAATCCAGGCTTCAGTTTCTTAAGCATGACTAGCAGATTTTCTCGATCTATCTCTGCTTCTTTTTTCATTGGTTCTCCTTTGGTTGATCTGTTTTTCGCAAGTACATGAACATTGTCAATTTGGCCAACCTGGCAATTTTTCTGCCCACCTGCCCGGTGAGAGGCAAGAAAGGATCACCATGGTGGTTTGGAGCCTGCCCTATGAGAAGAAGTTTCATTGTGCCAATCCAAATCCTTTATCCATGGTGGGTTTCGCTAGTCGCGGCCAGTTGGACGGTGTCCACTCTTCCAGCAAATTCCATCGAGCGCCGTTCCACCAGTGGGTCAGTTGATCATCTTCCCACATCTTCATGTCGCAGCGCGAGAATGTGATCGAGCATCTTGCGCATTCTGGTATTTCTGCCCGACACTGTTTCCGAAGTTTCCTTCTTGCATCCTGCATTTTCTGGCCGAACCAGAACTGAAGAAAGCCTTTTTCACCATCCAACACATTTCCCATCGTACCTGCTGTTTCTCCCATGAAGTCTTGGCAGCAGAGCTCATATGATCCATTGCAATGCACAGAAACATACCTAAACGGTTGGGTGCATCCGCGCCACAGAGGATTGGTAACGGGTTTCAATCCAAATTCTTCTGCAGCTTTCCAATCAAGATGATTGTAAAATGTACCCAACCTGTTTAGATTGCGGCGTTTCTTCGGCCAGTTTCCTGGGTGGTCCATTAGCACGATCAGTTTCAAATCAGGTCCAGTGTAAGTCCAAGCTCCTGGAGCTTTTTCTGGTTTGTTGTAATACTCGTAAAAAGGAACGCCTGATTCTTTAGCCAATTTTACATGGAGTTCCTTCGGTGCATACATGTCCACATAAATGATATTTGTGCCGGCATCAAACAGTTCCTGGTGTGTCAGTTCGCCTTTTGCGAGCATCGTGCCATTTGTGGTGATCTGGATCTGGCTAAGCGGACTTATTTTTCTCGCCATCCTGATGAACTCTGGAAGAAAAGGATGCAAGGTGGGTTCGCCTGCATTGGCCATCTCTACTCGGGTCACCGGAGAAACCACTGCGATAGTGTTCCACAAAGCGAACCATGTTTTCTTAGTCATGAACTCCGGTTCACCAGTAAACAATCTAGTCGCGCAATGTCCGCACCGGAGGTTGCATCCCCGCACAGGCTCTATCGCCCATGACCAAGGACTCTGCCTTCCCAGAGGATTACGAGACCCTTTGGGTGTTTGGAAGTTGCTAGCCAACAGTTCAGGTATGTTGGGGTTACTCATTAAAAACAACCATCCATCTAGGTATTTTTAACGAATCCTCCGTCGAACAAGACCGTTCTAGAACGACGGAGGATAACGATAGGGCCTGGATTAAATGAACTTACAGGTGCCATCTTCAGAAGACTTCATTACACCGAACTCGACAAGGGCCGCCAGCACGTCCTTGCAGATAACGTCTGCATGGGAGCCTGCTTTTCCATTCTTCTTAATCATTAGTTCTGTCGATTTCATTTCCAGCTCTTTAGCACCGACGCCAGTGTCCCGCGCACCAAGGTTATGTAAGACTGTAAAGACAGCCTCGCGGCGGCTGATACGGCTTTCGTTCTTCTTCTCGGCAGGTTTCCCCCTCTTCTCCAGATCCAGAGTAGAATCTTTCTTCTCGGCCTTCGGGGCTTTCGACCACCCGAGGTCCTTCAGCACCTTCCACGTGGTAAGGTCCAGCTCATCGTCATTCTTGATCTGCGGAAACATCTCGATCAGCTCGGCTTGAATTGCCCCATCCTCGGCGGCGATATCCAGCGGCGGTTCCGGCTTGAGCACCGCGTTGACGTTCTTCGCCGCGAGGGCGAGGGCGCTTTCCTGCTTTGGCTCCTTAACCGGCGCGGTTTCGGTTTTCGTTGTGGTTTTTACCTTTTTCATTCCCATCCCTCCTTTATTTATTTGGGAATTTTCCCGTACCCTATTATATTTCTTCGACCAAAAAGCTGAAAAGATTTTTGTGCTAAAAGCTGAATAATACTGGACGCCCCACGCGCAGAGCTTGCCCAACCGTCACTTCGTCCTCGATATGGAAATCAGCTTCTCGCAGAACGATGGTATTGAGCCGCATGATCCCGGCCCTTTTTTCTTCCGTCGTTTGGTTCAATCCGAACATCCCGGTGACATGAGCGAACTTGCGCTTGTCCTCGCTGAAGTCGTCCATGTCCAAACTGGCTTTCTTATATCCCCTCGCCGCCGCCTGCGTCGCCGTCACCACGAGGCAATGCCGCTCCTGTGAGAGGCCACGAAGGAGTTGCCATGTCCGGTTCTGCTGATGACGGAAATCCTCTTTCCCATTTTCAGACATGAGGTTGTCGGCATAATCCACCACGATCACATCAGGCACAAACCCCTCGAACGATTCCCAATTATCTAGCACCGCTTTCAACCCCGATGCGGACAATTGGTTAGATGGATGCACGGACAATCGAAAGTCCCGCCCCTTTGTTCGGCCAAGAAACCTATTTCCGATTTTCCATGCTTCTCGCCATGAAAGCGGTTTTGCGATATGCACCAACTCGTACCACATCGCGCCTTTGAAATGTTTGTCCTGATCACAGTCTGAACATGGAGTGTGATTGACAAATGCCCCGGACTCATATGCTTCGAACGCCCCGAGAGGAGTCCACTTTTCCATTATTGGTTTGTTCTTGTGCGGACATCGCTTGCACTTCCCTGTCTGGTTCAACTTGCAATCCAATACCGGGATCACCTGATCCCCGACATACCATTCCAGATTGCTCTTGCCCGCCAACCGGACGCACACTCTGACGATCACCTGCTCCCGGCTCATGTCTCCGATCTGGAACAGGGCGACGTTGCATCGCGCCATCGCAGCACGAATGGCAACTTCGTTCAGCCACCATGTCTTGCCACGCTTCTCCGGCCCCATGAACGCAACAAACTGGTCCCGGTTCAGTACGCTATTCATCAACTTACCGAGTTTTCCGGGAAAAGTAAAGAGCGGTTTTTCTATCCGCTCGAACGCTTGCTGAATGGCGTCGGCATCTTTGAACGGGTTCGCACCGAGGGACTTTGGACGCCCCACTCTTTTGTAACCGGACAGTTCCGCCTCTGCCTCCACGAGTTCGCCTTGAGACGCGAGGCCAGATACCATCCGGGTCAGGCGGGACAGGGACAGCCGCTTGAACCATCCCTCGGCTTGATCGAGGAGATATGGCGCGTTGAGCGTTTCCGTCCGCGCATAATCATCGGACAGGGAGGCGAGCAGATCGGAAATCAGCTCAGCTTCCGTCGGCTCCATTTGGTCGAGCGAAGCTTCGTAGATACTTTTGATGTGAACGCCGGGGGCTTTCTCATACTGCTCGAAATAACGAAAGCACCACTCGGCCACAGTGCGGACATATCTCGTCTCAATCAAATCAGGGTTGTAAAAAGATCGGGCCTCTTTCAGGAATTGATCTGATATGATAGCCCCGGTCAAGAATTGCCGCTCGATTGTCCCCTGAACTTCTCGTTTCTGGATTTTCATTTATTCCTTTCTCTTGCCTGTCTTGAAATCGTACCCGGTCCATTTCTCGCACCGTTCTATGTACTGGTTCCACCGCTGCCGCCCGACTGCGAGATCATCCGGGGTTCGAAATGGAAACCGAGGTTGGAGTTCCAACAGATATCGTAACCAATCCGACCAGAATTTCCGAAGCGGCAAGACGTCGGTCGGACCTTGATTTTCATTTCGGGGGTTGCGAATCTCATGTAGCGCGTCCCAATACCGCTGGACTTGCATTGCTAGTTGTTTAGCGACGGGAGCGGGGATTGGTCTGTTGGTGTCTCTGCCTAGCTCCATCATATCCTCATATCGCAACGCGAGCGCGCCTTTCGGGATAGTTGATATCACGCAAGGGGAAGAAGCGTCAGGCAGGAATAACCCGCGCCATCCGCAGCTGATAGACTTGTTAATAGCGGCAATTATTACCTCGGGCGAGTGCGGGAGCATAGCTCTGACAATTTTCTGGTATGCCAACGGGGTGAGCGGACATTTCTTTTCTTTCCGGTGTTGGATAAACTCCGCCCACGCTTTAGCCAAGTTATCGAAACGGGAAAAGTGAAACGGGAGATCGGAGGGGTCAAACTTGTCTTTCCGCAAAAAATCCTTTTTAGTAGATTTAGTACTTTGTATATCTGTATTTAGTAGTATGTAATTTTCCGTATGCGGGTTTTCCGTATGCGGGTTTTCCGTATGCGGGTTTTCCGTAT
>ERZ795058.2468-NODE-2468-length-21750-cov-10.178843_pt1 | contig 21750 bp, 17 predicted proteins | sample MGYA00375142_ERZ795058 | MGnify/ENA primary metagenome ERZ795058 (study PRJEB30187, sample SAMN05720210) | activated sludge metagenome | isolation source: anaerobic digester from wastewater treatment plant | place: Japan | collected 2015-04-20 ... | reverse complement strand
TGTCCGGACCGGGCATCAATTTACTTTGTTCCTCGAGCCTATAATAAAATAGAGTATGGAACCGAAGAAGGGGAAAAGCAGCACAATAATAACCCACAAGAGTTTATCGTTTCCATAAAACTGACATCTCAAAATATCAATTAACGCGATGAGGGGCAATATAATAACCGGTAAAATACAAAGTAAAACGATAAGTACGATAAGACCTGCAGCCATAGTCATGGTAATAAAACGAAAGCTTGTTAATAATCAAATGCCGCCGGACTCAAAAAGATGTCCGGGCTCGATGCAAATAAAAGATAAATTTGGGGAATCAGGAAATAAATGCTCTGTCTTCTGTTTCTTCTCAAACAAATGTCGGGCAAGTCATAAACCAAAAAAAGCCAACAACTGTAACACAGCCTGTTAGCTTTTTTCCTGTGACCCCGGAGGGACTCGAACCCTCGACCCATTGATTAAGAGTCAATTGCTCTACCAACTGAGCTACGAAGTCTTGTTCTGTTTTTTGAACGGGCGCAAAAGTACGTTATTTATGCTAAACGGCAAAAGCTTTAAAGGCTTTTTCTTATTTTTTTTCCAATTCGCCCAGTTCCATCCAGCGCAGGGCTTTTTTGTCGAGTTCTTGATTCAGCCTGGAAAGCTCAATGCATTTTTGTTCAATCGCTCCACCTTCTAATTGCCCCGAAGCCAGATCGTTTTCTATTAGAGCAATGTTTTCTTCGATTTGTGCAATTTCCTTTTCGAGAGCAATAAATTCCTGTTCTTCGCGGTAAGTTCGTTTTCGGTGGGCGGAACTTTCCTCTTTTTTCGGTTCAATATCCGGGAGGTTACTTTTGCTTTTTCGCTCCGATTCTTTTTCTTTTCTGAGTAAAGCTTCCTGCTGTTCTTTCCACTCTCGGTATTGGGTGTAGTTGCCCGGAAAATCCCGGACGATGGCATCGCCTTCGAAGACCAGCAAATGGTCCACTATTTTGTCCATAAAAAAACGGTCGTGCGAAACCACCAATACACAACCTTTGAACGAAACGAGGTATTCTTCGAGGATGTTCAGGCTCAAAATATCCAGATCGTTGGTGGGTTCGTCCAACACCAAAAAATTGGGATTAGTCATCAATATGGTGCACAAATACAGCCGGCGCTTTTCGCCGCCACTTAACTTGGAGGCATAATGGTGCTGGACTTCGGGACTGAATAAAAAATGAGTGAGAAATTGCGAAGCACTCAGTTTCTTACCGTTTCCCAGGGAAATTTCTTCGGCGATATCGCGTACCACATCGATCACTTTTTTATTTTCGTCAAACGACAAGCCTTCCTGGCTAAAATAGCCGAAACGCACGGTACTGCCGATATCTATACTGCCCCGGTCGCAAGGCTCCTCTCCCATCAGCAGGCGGAGAAAGGTGGTTTTACCGCTGCCGTTGGCGCCTACTATACCGACTTTTTCGAAAGGAGCAAACTGATAATAAAAGTCTTCTAAAAGTTTCAGCTCACCGTAGGATTTTGAGATGTATTTGGCTTCGAGCACTTTGGAGCCCAGGTAACTGGCTTTTACTCCCAAACGCAACTGTTCTGTTTTGTGCCGTTGCGATACCCGTTCTTCCAGTTCATAAAAAGCGTCGCTGCGAGCTTTGGCTTTGGTTCCTCTGGCCTGAGGCATACGTCTCATCCAGTCGAGTTCTTTGCGATACAGATTTTGCGCCCTTTCCCATTCGGTATTGGAAATCTCGAGTCTTTCGCGTCGCTTTTCCAGGTAATAGGCGTAATTGCCGTTGTAGCAATAAAGTTGTTTGTCTTCGAGCTCCAGTATCGTGTCGCAGACACGGTCCAGAAAATACCGGTCGTGAGTAACCATCAAAAGAGTTATCCCCGATTTGGTCAGGTAATTTTCCAGCCACTCGATCATATCCAGGTCCAGGTGGTTGGTGGGTTCGTCGAGGATAAGCAAATCGGGTTCGGTAATCAGCACGTTGGCCAAAGCCAGACGCTTAAGCTCTCCTCCCGACAGTTGTCCGACTTTTTGGGTAAAATTCGGAATCTTCAGTTTGCTTAGGATTTGTTTTATTCTGACTTCGTAATCCCAGGCTTTGTAGTGATCCATCAGATGCAACAATTCTTCAGCTTCGGCATCCATGGATTTACCAGCTATTTCCTGCATTTTGAGCTCGTAACGGGCTATGGTTTCGGTCACCTCGTTGGCGGCTTGAAAACAGGCTTGAAAAACGGTCAAACCGACCGGAAATTCGGGTGTTTGTTTTAAATAGGCTATTTTCAGACCACGTCGAAAAACCACGGAACCCTCCTCGTAATCTTTGTTCCCGGCCAAAATATCGAGCAAGGTAGATTTGCCCTTCCCATTCTGGGCAATCAGTGCAACCCGTTGTTGCTGTGCAATGCCAAAGGAGATTTTGTGAAAAAGGACCAAATCGCCAAAAGATTTGCTCAGATTCTCAACTTGAACAAAAGGCTGTAATTTGCTCATAATAAATCCTTAAGACAGGCTGCCGTATAGCTTTGCTTGCTCAAAGCCAACTCTTCCGGCGTACCGCTGAAGAGTATCCTGCCGCCTTCTTTGCCTCCTTCGGGCCCCATATCGATGATGTGATCGGCCATTTTGATGACGTCCGGGTTGTGTTCAATGATAATGACCGTATTGCCTTTATCCACTAAGCGGTTGACCACCTGCATCAATACCCTGATGTCATCGAAATGCAGGCCGGTAGTGGGCTCGTCCAAAATGTACAGGGTGTTGCCCGTATCCCTTTTGGAAAGCTCCGCGGCCAGCTTGACACGTTGAGATTCTCCGCCCGACAAAGTGTTGGAAGGTTGTCCCAGTTTAATATAGCCCAGGCCCACCTCTTGAATGGTTTTAATTTTATGCAATATCTGCGGCTGATTCTCAAAGAAATCGACTGCCATATTGATGGTCATGTCCAGCACATCGGCAATGGATTTACCCTTAAAGCGAATTTCCAGAGTTTCACGGTTGTAGCGTTTGCCCCGGCAAGACTCACAGGGCACAAAAACTTCGGGCAAAAAATTCATTTCTATGGCCCTGTAACCGTTCCCCTTACAAGTTTCACAACGTCCTCCGGCTACATTAAAAGAAAAGCGCCCCGGTTTGTAGGCTCGGATTTTTGATTCCGGCAGATTGACAAATAGATTGCGAATGTCGGAAAACACTCCGCAATAGGTAGAAGGATTGGAACGCGGATTGCGTCCCAGGGGAGACTGATCCACATCCACCACTTTATCGATGAATTCCAGGCCTTCGATGCTATCGTAAGGCAGGGGTTCCTGATGACTGCGATAAAAATGTTTGCTCAGGGCAGCACGCAGGGTGTGATTGATCAGGCTGGATTTTCCACTGCCGGAAACCCCTGTAACTACAATTAATTTTCCCAGGGGAAAATCAACGTTCACTTGCTTGAGGTTGTTACCTCGGCAGTTCTTCAGGCTCAAGACACGGCCATTTCCCGGGCGATACGCTGTGGGAGCCTTTATCCGTAGTTTCCCGTTCAGGTAATCGGAAGTCAAGGTAGAAGCCTGCAGCAAGTCCCCGGGACTGCCTGCAAAACTCAGATGTCCTCCCAGTCTGCCTGCTCTCGGCCCCAGGTCCAGTATGTAATCGGAAGCCAGCATCATTTCCTTATCGTGCTCTACCACAATAATCGAATTGCCTTTGTCCCTGAGGGTTTTCAGGGAGTCTATCAGACGTCGGTTGTCTCTGTGGTGCAGGCCTATGCTGGGTTCATCCAGAATATACAGCACATTTACCAGCTGGGAACCGATTTGCGTGGCCAGGCGGATACGTTGGCTTTCGCCGCCCGATAGTCCTGCCGAAGGCCTGTTAAGCGAAAGATAATCCAGGCCAACGTCCAACAAAAATTGCAGACGTTGCGAAATTTCCTTTAGTATTTCGGAGGCTATGCGTTTTTGTTTATCGTTCAAATGCCGATCCAGATCTTTTATCCACAGAGCCAGTTCTTTGATGTCCATCGCGGCCAGTTCTGCAATGTTTTTACCGGCCAGGCGATAATGCAGGGCTTCTTTTTTGAGCCGCAAACCCTGACATTCGGGACATACGGCAGTACTGATGAATTGTTCGGCCCATTTTTGCGCATCCGACGGACTGTCGTCGTCTTGCTGCAGTTGAATGTATTTGACGACACCTTCGTAGTGCACATTGTAATTATACAGACCCAGCGTAGTGTTTTTGATAGGCAGCCGTTCTTCGCAGCCGTTTAAAATCTCATCCATGGCGTCGGGAGCGATATCCCTGATGGGTGTTTTGAGTTTAAAACCGTGTTTTTCGCCCAAAGCCTCTATTTGCCAAAACAACATACTGTTTCTGTATTTACCCAGAGGCACTATTCCCCCCTCATAAATGGATTTGTTATTGTCGGGAATAATTTTATTGAAATCAATCTGGTTGATTATGCCCAGTCCCTTGCATCGCGGACAAGCTCCCTGAGGAGAATTGAACGAAAAAGAATGAGGGGCGGGATCGCCGTAGGAAAGCCCTGTAACCGGACACATCAGTTGACTACTGTAATGTCTGAGTTCGTCTTGATCCTTGTCGTATATCATTATCAGGCCTTTGCCTTGTTTGAATGCTACCTGCAAGCTTTTTTTAAGCCGGTCTCTGTCGTTAGGACTGACGATCAATTTATCGACAAGCACTTCCACATCGTGGTTCTTGTAGCGGTCCAGCCTCATGCCCGGAATGATTTCCTGTAATTCTCCGTCAACACGAACATTTAGATAGCCTTTTTTCCTGAGCGTTTCGAACAATTCCTTGTAATGGCCTTTGCGGGAACGCACTACAGGGGCCAACACATAAATGGCTTTGTTGTTGTACTTTTCCAAAATCAGCTCCAACACTTGTTCCTCGGTATACTTAACCATCTTCTCTCCGCTCAGATAAGAATAGGCCTCTCCCGCCCTAGCGTAAAGCAGACGGAGATAATCGTACACTTCGGTCTGGGTGCCAACCGTAGAGCGGGGATTCTTGTTCGTGGTTTTTTGTTCTATGGAAATCACCGGACTCAATCCCGTTATCTTATCCACGTCGGGGCGTTCTCGATTGCCCAAAAAATTGCGGGCGTAGGCCGAGAAAGTTTCAATATAACGACGTTGCCCTTCGGCAAAAATAGTATCAAAAGCCAAAGAGGATTTACCGCTGCCACTTAAGCCGGTAATCACCGTGAGACTATTGCGGGGAATTTGAACATCGATGTTCTTCAGATTATGTTCCCGCGCCCCGTATACACAAATATGGTCTTTTGATACGTCGTCCATTGGGTTTTACAAAGCGATTACTTGTTTCTGATCCAGTTTTTTTGATGGATGTAGAGATTCTTGACATCAAAATACTGGGAAGACTCCATGGGAATGGCGATGTTGTAAATTTTACCCCGCGGATTGTTCAGCCGGCTACCGCGCAGCCAGGGGTTGGCCTCCTTAAATTGCAGGTAGGTTAAGCCGTGTTCTTTGGCAAATTCCACCCAGTCACCGACAGATTTATGAATACTAACGTAGTTGTATTGCAAAGGCATATACAAATATTCAGCTGAAAAGATAAAACCGTATTTGGCGGGGTTTTCCATGAAATCCTTGGCGGCCATTATACGGAACACGTAACGCGAAGTCTCCTCGTTCAAATATAAATCCAGCGCGTTGTCCACACCCTGCTTTTCCAGTTCGTTGGCTATGCGATTTATGCCGCCGTTATAGGCTGCTGCCGCCGTACTCCAGTTGCCGAATTTACGGTAGGCATCCTTAAGGTATTTACAGGCCGCTACGGTAGATTTTTCCAAGTGGTAACGTTCGTCCACCTGATCGTCAACCTGCAGGCCGTATTCGCGAGCCGTTTCGGGCATAAATTGCCATATTCCGGCCGCTCCCGCGGGAGACAAAGCTCCGGAATTCAGATTGCTTTCGATGCAAGCCAGGTATTTAAAATCGTCGGGGACTTGGTTGGCCTTAAGTATGGGCTCTATGAGGGGAAAAATCCGGTTGGCTTTTTTTATGAGCTGGATGGAAGACGAGTGCATGTAATTCATCGCCAAAAGCTCTCTGTCGAAGCGTTCCCTCAAATCCCAACGCCTCAGGTCTATGCGTTCACCACAGAATTCTGTCCGGAGAGGAAGATCTATCGGATGTATCAAAGCCTGAGGATAAATGCTCTGAGCCATCGAAAAGAAACCGTTGTACATTAAAAAAACAACAGCAATTATATACTTGTTCAATTTCATCATTCTAATAAATTTATGTCTCCTTTTTTCCGGTATTCTATACCATCGGAGCCGGTAGCACTGATGATGTAAAAATACACGCCGGGAGATACCGGTTTACCTTTGAAAGTTCCATCCCAACCAAGGGAAGGATCTGTCCATTCGAACAACACATTGCCCCAACGATTCAGGATGCGTCCATGAAATTTAATCAGCGATTTGTAGGCCACTTTAAATTCGTCGTTGTCTCCTGGAGTGGAACGAGGGCTGAAAAAATTAGGGCAATCCAGCGAAGATTCCGTTACCCGCACGGTGAAGGTGGCTGAATCTTTACAAATATTGTTACTGGCCAATAACTTCACTTCAAAGCTGCCGGCCTGGTTAAAAGTGTAATTGATATCGGTCTCTGTGCGGCGCAGGTATTCCTCCTTTGAGCCGGGATTGGTGTAAATATACCATTCGGTATAACGGGTTGCCGGATTCACATTACTGTAAAAATCCAGTTTAAAGGGAGCCGATCCCGTAAGCGAACCGGCTGAACCTGCTCCTATTTCGTTGTCGGCCTGCTCCCTTTCCTCAGGAACCGCTTTGGCATGAGTACTTACGCGAACAGCCTGATAGCTTGTTTCGATGCTTTTTGTACTCAAGCCGAAATGGGCGGCAAATTGGTCGCCTTCGAGTTTGAATCTGGTATTCTGCAGAGGAGCATCCACGATGAAACCGGACAAAAAGCCTTCTTTATTGCTGTTTTTATCGACAGGCAGATATTGCTCCTTCTCTTCGTCCCATTCCAAGTCAGTCCAAGTCAGGCTGTGAATTCTGTCTACGGTACGGCGCGCCGGGCTTCCGCTCAGGGCATAATAGCTCAAATCCTCCTGAATACCTTCGACCACGAGCTGCAGGCTGCTGCAAATATCTTCGGCATTGTCAACGCCTTCAAGCTTAGTATAATCCAGCTTATGAGCTGAATAGTCGATGATATAGACGGCCTTTATCTGATCTCCCTGCGACACATAATATCCGTAAGCACCGGGATTCTTTAACACAGTGGCGTCACTTTCAAGACTGATATCGGTAAGGGGGACTGCCTGGGCATCCTCAAGGCCGGTTTGGTAACGATACCAGGTCCAATTTGACGAATCTGCCGTATTGAAGCGCAATTCTGCTTGTTGAAGTCCATCGAAGATATAGACCTTCTCCAGGCCTGTGCTTGCTGCAGGAATGTATTCGTAAGGCCGGCCGTTCGATCCCCCGCTGGCCGTGAAAGCAGCATCGGCAGGCAAACTAAGTATAAAGAATAAAAAGAATAAATTAAAAACCAGATATTTAAGTGATCTCTTTCGATGCATATCAGAGTTTCTAAAAAAAGCGCACAAAGATAGATATAAATAATCAAAAAATAAAATTACCCTGTTTTCATGTAGGACTCGCAGATTCAGCATCCCTACGCAACTAGTTGAATTTACTGTCTGTGCGGTATTATTATACTCTGATTTGCAAAACAACAGATTTTGGCTACATTTGCGCACTGGATTAGTGACCCTGCCCTGTGGAGGGCCGGCACTATAAGCAACCAAAAACAACGCTGATGAAGTTACGTCCCATAATTGCCTTGTGTACCTGCCTGGTTTTTTTTACTCTGGCTGCAAAGGCTCAGGAAAATAATATTCCGGTAGTTAAACTGTTTGACAAAGAGTACTATAAATACGAGGTGCAAGCTTCTGAAACCTTGTATGGTCTGAGCCGGCGCTTTAATGTGAGCCAGGAAGAAATCATAGCCATGAATCCTTTTTTGATCGAAGGGCTCAAAACCGGGCAAATCCTACTCATTCCTGTGAAAATTTTCGAACCGGACAAGGATGAACTTCCAGAAAAAACCCCGGATAATTCGGCTGAAAAATCCCAGGAGAAAACACCGGGTAAATCTTGCGGAAAAAGCTCTCAAAAATCCCTCAAACCTAACGAAGATTCTCTATCGGCGGTAGCTTCAGATTCTCCGGTGCTGTTTGAAAAATGGGAATACGAGTATTATACCGTAGAAAAATGGAGAGAGAATTTGAGTGATATTGCCGACAATTTCGGCGTTGATATCGACGAAATCAGACTTCATAATCCGAATGTACCCGACAGGCTGCCAAGAGGCTCCTTGCTCATGATACCGATCAAAAAACTTGAGGTTGTTTCCGAAATCGAGACAGCAGAAGAGGAACCTTCCGAGGACCTCGAACCAAAGATCTTTCGTAAACCCAACATAGCCCTGCTTTTACCCTTCATGCTCGACGATACAACCGCAAACTCCATAGAACGCTATGTGGAATTTTACGAAGGTGTGCTCTTGGCGGCAGAAGGTCTGAAACAACACGATTTTTCCTTTGAGCTGTCGGTTTTCGACACAGGCAATACGTTGGAATCGCTCAGGAAGGTCTTGACTTCCGGTTGGCTGGACAGGGTCAATTATGTTATTGCCGCAGTCAATAACGAACAAATGATGTTTCTGTCCGATTGGTCTGTCCGTGAAAAGAAATACCTAATATTACCTTTCAGTTCCCGAATTCCTGAAACTGAGTTCAATCCCTACATTTATCAGGTAAATCCTCCTCATTCGCTGAACCACAGGGCTCTGTTGGAACTGGACACCTCCTACTATGCCGGCAAAAACATTCTGTTTATTCGCACCGGGAATGAATCGTCCGATGAACGTCGCGAATTGTTCGACACTTTCCAAATCAGTTTAAAACACTACGGAATTCCATACATAGAATTAACAGATAACGAACCGCCTGCGCACATAGCTTACAGTTTTCCCGACACCATTGCCCGCCATTTAAGCTTAGACAAAGAAAACCTGATCGTTCCTGCTCCTTTTCCCATGACCGAAAGCAACCGGGTAATTACGATGATAGGCTCCGCAGCCAATATAAAATCCAAGGCCCGTATTACTCTGTTGGGATATCCGGAATGGCTGGCTCTGAGTAAAAACAACTTGCCTCAATTGTATCAGTTGAACACCCATGTTTACAGTAATTATTACGCCGATTTTCAAGATCAAAAGCTTAAACAATTCCAAAAGCGCTATGCTTATGAATTTGGCAAGGATCTTTTGAACACTTTTCCCCGCTATGCTTTGATGGGTTACGATATAATGATGTATTTTGTGCCTAAAATCTCAGGATCCGAATGGGAAACCGAGAGTTTACAACATGGGTTTGATTTTGTTCGGATTGGAGAAAATGGCGGACAATGCAACCGGCATTTGTTTATCATTCAATATACCCCCCACCGCAAGATAATCTCAAGAGCTTTACCCCGTTAAATGAAACGAATCAGCCTTTTTTGTAGCTTCTGTATTCTACTACCGGCTTTATGTCAAAGCCTTAGAGCACAAAATAAGCCATTCAGCCCCGAATTCTATCTGGGTGCTACGGCCGGCGCCACTATGTCGAGCATCACCCTGGTTCCTCAATACGTGGATAAAACCTATCTTTTTGCTGCTAACGGCGGCCTGAGCCTACGTTATGTTAATGAAAAGCATTTCGGTATCCAAGCCGAATTGAATTATTTCCAAAGCGGCTGGAAAGACGATTTTGGTTACGGTTCAACCAACACTTACCGCAGAGAAATGGCTTTTTTGGAACTGCCTTTTTTGATGCATGCCCGCATTGGCACCAAGGCAGTGAATTTTTACCTGAATCTGGGTCCGAAGTTCAGTCTCTTTTTGTCCGAAGAGGAATACCTCGACAGCGATATAAGCTACGATTACCACGGCAAAGCTTTAGAGCAGCCTTTTCAATGGGGGATTTTGGGAGGAGTAGGTTTTGACGTTAAGCTAAAACGACAAAATATTGGCCTGGAAGGCCGGTATTATTACGGTTTATCCGATATTTTTGCCAATGCCGTGACGGACGATTTTGTCACTTCCGGCCTACAGCAAATATCTTTAAATCTGATATACTATTTCCGCTTGCGTTGATTACCTGAGACGATGATAGCTTTGCACCAGAGTTTCGTCCTTGATGATGGCCCTCAAGGCCATTAAATTCAAAATCAACGCTATCAATGGTAAAGCTATACCAAAATTGACCCCCAGGCTTGCATCCAGGCTTTTACGAACATGAATGACAAGAAACAGAAATACCAAGTAAAAGCCAATCAACAGAATGGTGTTAAATACGCAGAAGCGGCTCTGCAACCGCCTGTCTTTGAATAAAAAAAGGCATACGAAAGAAAGAGCGGCAGCTATTGTCAGCAAAGCTCCAAGAGCCCAAAAAGGAAAAGACCGCTCTCCTTTGCCCAGAATTTGTTCTACCTTAAAGGCTTTGATTTGAAATAATTCCCCTTCCTGTCCGAAGAAACTGGCCCAAGGCATAAAAAGAGCAAGCGTCAACAAGACGGCTGCCAGGAAGAGATACAAGCTTTGAATACGCTGAATCATGCTTTGCTTTTTGATTTTTCTTTGAGAGGATTCCGGAAATAGATTTTATCTTCCAAAAATTCTTGAGTGGCAATCAAAGTAGGCTTAGGCAATTTTTCGTAAAAACGGGAGATTTCAATTTGTTCCCTATTTTCCGATACTTCTTCCTGATTATCGGGATAGGTGGCAAATTCCTGTAATTTGCTTTTGAGTTCTTCCTTCAATTCCATGCTGATCTGGTTGGCTCTTTTGGCAATTACGACAACGCTCTCGTAAATATTGCCACCCTCGTCGTACAAGGCATTCAAATCACGGGTTTGTGTGCTGGTTGGTGCGTTTGTTTTTTTGTAGTCCATATTATTTACTTTACATGTTTTTTTGCTGTTTCAAACAATTGTTCCGCCTCTTTTTGATATCTGCTTTGCGGAAATTCATTTACAAAGCTGTAATACTCATCAATAACCTGGCGAAAACGTTCTTCCTTAAGGTAGTCATAACTGTTTTGAGCAAAAGCATAGCGCGATTTCAAAATCAAGAAGGCCAGGTCTACTCTGTAACGAGAGCTTGGGAAATCCTGCAAAGCCAGGATGGCTGTCACAATACAGGATTCGTAATTATTCCCCATATAGTTACCCAGATCATAATACAACTGACAGTTTAACAAAGCTTTATAGGCAAGTTTTTCCATCAGGTCGTTTAACATAATTTCCACTTCGGTCCTGCGGTCGCTTAGAGGATAGTATTCCAGAAATACATTCAGTTCGTCCATGGCTTGGATGGTTCCTTCCTGCGAGAGCCGGGGATCAGGAGCGTTCAGGTAAGCAGCTTTACCTGACATAAAACGGCAGTCCTCCACAAAAGTGCCGTTGGGGTAAGTTTTATAATAAATCTGGTATTCGTGGGAGGCCGAAAAATAATCTTTGTTTTGGAAGTAAGAATTACCCAGCATATACAAGGCTTGTTCAGCTCTTTCCGTCCCCTTGTAAATGGTTTTGAGTTCATCCATCAATTCTATCACCTTTGAATATTTCCCCTGCTCATAATATTCGTTGGCCTTTTGCCATTTGGCTTCGTAATCCTGACTCTTGAGGAGCTTTTGATATTCACTGCAAGAGGCAAGGCTTAGTATAACCAAGAGAATTAAAGGGAATCTTGTTTTCATTCTAAGTTGAGACCTTCTACCGAAAAAGCCCGCAAATATACTCAGGATTCTCCAATTATAAAAATACAAGACCGTTTTTTACTTTTCTTTAAATGCGTAAAAATCATCGGCTTTAATCAATTCGTAGTGATTCTCTTGCAAGAGACTTATGCATTCTTGAATTTTATCGGGCCGGATAACTACCTGTGCAAATTCGTTGACGGCAAAGGCGTACATGTATTCCACCGAAATTCCGCCCGCAGAGAGAAGTTGCAGAGTTTTATTTAACGCTCCCGGCGTATTTGGGCATTGCAGGCAGATGACATCGGTCAGCGATACGGCTATACCTTTTTGGGCCAAAATTTGCTTGGCTTTATCAGGATCGGACACTATAACCCGCATAATGCCGAAATCGGAGCTTTCAGCTATGGTGAAAGCCGATAAGTTTATACCGGCATCGCCCAGTAAATCGGTCACTTCGGTAAGGCGTCCGGTTTTATTTTCCAAAAAGATGGATAATTGCTTAATTAACATCATAGTTGTAGCTTATTACTGGTTATAAATATTACGTTTATCGGTCACCCTCTTGGCTTTTCCGGTGGAACGTTCTATGGAGCGCGGTTCGACCAGTTTGATTTCGGCCGAGATGCCCAAGACACTTTGTATGCGGTGGGCAATCTTTTTTTTGAGATTCAACATCTGACTTAAATGGTCGCTGAAAAACTCGGGACGGACTTCCACATGAATTTCGAAGACATCGGTATTATTGATCCGGTCTACAAAAAGGTGATAATGAGGAGCTGCTTCGGAAAATTCCAATAAAACGCTTTCCACCTGCGAGGGAAAGACATTGATACCGCGAATAATCAACATATCGTCGCTGCGTCCACGGATTTTGTCCATACGCGCCGAAGTTCTTCCGCAAGAACATTTTTCGTAATTCAGACTGGTCAGGTCTTTGGTCCGATAACGCAAGATGGGCATACCTTCCTTGGTGATGGTTGTAATGACCAACTCTCCCACTTCGCCCGCGGGAAGCGGCTGCAAGGTATTAGGATCGATTATTTCGGGAATAAAATGATCTTCGTTAAAGTGCAGTCCGTTTTGTTCACTGCAATTGTAAGCCACTCCGGGCCCAATGATCTCGGTCAGTCCAAAAATATCGAAAGCCTTGATGGATAATTTATTTTCGAGTTCTTTGCGCATTCCCTCAGTCCAAGGTTCTGCGCCAAAAAATCCGGCTTTTAGTTTCAATTTATTTCCTACCCCCATTTTATCGATCATTTCTGCCAGGTATAGAGCATACGACGGGGTGCAACACAAGGCGGTGGTTCCAAAATCGGTCATAAGCTGAATTTGCTTCTCGGTATTACCCGACGAAATGGGAATCACCGAGGCTCCAATACGTTCAGCTCCGGCATGAGCTCCCAGCCCTCCCGTAAACAAACCGTAACCGTAGGCAATTTGAAACATATCGCCCCGGTCGCAATTTCCGGCCGAAAAAGTTCTAGCCATTACTTCGGACCAAATATTCAGGTCTTTACGCGTATATCCTCCGACTATGGGTTTACCTGTTGTACCCGAAGATGCATGCAATCTGACAATCTCGGACATGGGCGAGGAAAACAAGCCAAAAGGATATTGATCCCTCAAATCGTTTTTTACCGTGAAGGGTAATTTTGCCAGGTCTTCGACCGATTCGATATCCTCGGGAGTGATGCCGAGCTCCTGCATTTTTTTTCTGTAAAAAGGAGAATTGTAATAAACGCGCTCAACGGTGTTGAATAAACGTTTACCCTGTAGTTCCCGCATTTCTTTGCGACTCAGGCATTCATAAGTTTCGTTCCAAATCATATTAACAAAATATAAAGGAAAGAGGCTAATCCTGTAAAAAACATATAATTATATTCAATATCGGCCGGGAATCAGCCTTTTGACGAATAATCCTGCGAAGGAACAATTTTTTTTTGTATTCTGAAAATAATAAATCCCTCAGGACGAGATTTCGCAAAGCTTTTAAAAAAAGCTACTTTTGCAAATTATCTTCTGCCCTCATGTTTAAACTTGTTTCGACTTATCAACCCACCGGAGACCAGCCCGAAGCCATACAATTACTTACAGAAGGCATTCAGCAGGGACTTTCTCACCAAACTTTGCTTGGAGTGACGGGATCGGGTAAAACTTTTACCATTGCCAATGTGGTGGAACAAGTGCAACGCCCTACCCTCGTATTAAGCCACAACAAAACACTCGCCGCTCAACTATACAGTGAATTCAAAAGTTTTTTCCCGGAAAATGCGGTTGAATATTTTGTTTCCTACTACGATTATTACCAACCCGAAGCTTATTTGCCTCACAGCGACCTCTATATAGAAAAGGACCTGGCCATTAACGATGAAATCGAGAAACTGAGGTTGTCGGCTACTTCTTCCTTATTATCTGGTCGCAGGGATGTGTTGGTAGTCTCCTCGGTATCTTGTTTGTTCGGCATGGGCAACCCCGTAGATTTTCATAACAACATCCAGCGTGTTCACAAAGGCCAATCGCTGAGCCGAAACGTCTTTTTGCGCAATCTGGTCGACAGTCTTTATTCGAGAAACGATGTAGGCCCCGGACGCGGTAATTTTCGGGTAAAAGGTGATAATGTAGACATTTTTCTGGCCTATTCCGATATGGTGGTCCGGGTCTGTTTTTGGGGAGAAGAAATCGAAGCCATCGAGCAAATCGACTCCCTGACCGGCAGAAGACTGGCTGAATTTGATCGTTTCGACATCTACCCTGCAAATCTGTTTGTAACCACCAAAGAAAGGCAGGCTCAGGCCATAAGACAGATAGAACTTGACCTGGCTGCCCAGGTCGCTTTTTTCCAGTCTATCGACAAAGCTTACGAAGCCAGGCGTCTACAAGAAAGGGTTAGTTACGACATAGAGATGATCAAAGAACTGGGGCATTGCTCGGGAATAGAGAATTATTCCAGGTATTTCGACGGCCGCGAGCCGGGCATGCGTCCCTTCTGCCTCCTGGATTTCTTTCCCGACGATTTTTTAATGGTCATTGACGAAAGTCATGTAACCGTACCCCAAATCAGAGCGATGTGGGGGGGTGATCATGCCCGTAAACAAAATCTGGTTGAATACGGTTTCAGACTTCCGGCCGCTTTGGACAACCGTCCTTTGCGTTTCGATGAATTTGAAGCCATGACTTCTCAGGTTATTTACGTCAGCGCCACCCCGGCCGATTATGAACTTGAAAAATCCGGCGGACTTATCGTAGAACAACTGATCCGTCCCACAGGGCTATTGGACCCCGTGATGGTAGTACGCCCCAGTAAACATCAGGTAGATGATTTGATGGAAGAAATCCGCCAGAGAGCGGAAAACAACGAACGAACCCTGGTGACAACACTCACCAAGCGTATGGCCGAAGAATTATCGGCGTATCTCAAGCAACAGGGTGTACTTTGTGAATACATTCATTCCGATGTAGAAACTCTGGAAAGGGTAAACATTATGGACAAGTTGCGCAAGGGGCAATTTGACGTATTGATCGGGGTTAATTTATTGCGTGAAGGGCTCGATTTACCCGAAGTATCTTTAGTAGCTATTCTGGATGCAGATAAAGAAGGATTTCTGCGCAATCACCGTTCTTTGACTCAAACTGCCGGCCGGGCTGCCCGCCACATCAACGGCAAAGTCATTTTATACGCCGATAAAATCACCGAAAGTATGCGACTTACCCTGGAGGAAACCCAACGGCGCAGAAAAAAACAGGAAGAATACAACAAACTAAACAACATCACACCCACAGCTATCCAAAAAGACAATTATTCCGTATTGGTCAGCAGGGCTGCCGAAGATTCTAACCTGAAAAAAGCCTACATTGAACCGGAAGAGATTAATATTTTGACAGATCCTGTGGTCCGCTACATGAGTCGTCCTCAATTGGAAAAGTTAATAGAAAACACCCGCAAATTAATGTACACAGCCTCCGAAAAAATGGAATTTCTGGAAGCTGCGCAATATAGGGATGAACTTTACCGGCTGGAACAAAGGCTCAAAGAGCTCTAAAACTTAACGCCCAGACTACAAACAATGTTGGCCGTGTTGGTTTTTATGTTGGCATATTCACCTGCCCCGTTCCAATTGTAATAGGGATAAAAATGTTCCGTTCTGAATTGCTCAACAAAAGCCAGGTCAAAAAAGAAGACTCCTGTTCGATAACCAACACCCAGAGATGCAGTGTGTGCATCTTTTTCCATGGAATACTGCGGAGCTGTGGAAGGAGTGTAAATCACCGTGTTTCCTTTTTCAATATGGTTGGCCACCGGTGATTGATAGAAAGCGTAGCCGGCTCTGAAACAGAATTGTTTGTCCAGGCGTATTTCTGTTCCGGCACGCAGTTTGTATCCCAACCGGAAGAATTTATTGATATCTTCGTTCACATCTGCAAATGGATAACCACTGCTGTTGCGCATACGAATATTCCGGTAATCTATCCTTTCGTAATCTACGCTGAGCAGGCCAACCTGCCCCAGTTGAGCAGCAGCACTGATAACGAAAAGTTGCGGAGTTTCCAATTGATAATAAACGGGGTCGGGCTCCGTTTCGGAAATCCAGATGCTCCTGTCTTCTACGATGTTGTTCTCGTCGGGCATACCATAAGAACTCAAGCAGGCATCGTAATCGTCTCTGAGCGAATAGTAAGTGGGTGTGTGGTAAGAAAAGCCCAGCCTTAATTCGGGTATGGGGCGAAAGATCAGGCCAATTTTTCCGTTAATACCTGTTCCTGAGGTTTTTAACCAATTCCACAACTCCATACTGCCGCCTTCGTCAAAGAACTCCTTATAGTAAGTGTCTATTTCATAATTGACCGATTGTACACCCAGGGAAGCCCCAAAATACAGTAAATAGTTGTAATTGAATCCCATGCTGAAATTCCATTCGCCTATACTCCCTTTTTCGATAGCGTATTGCTCATTGTCCAATAATTCGCCCTCTTGCAAAACGGGATTGTAATTATCGTCCAACAGATAGGTTTCCCAGGCCATGTTTTCCAGGGTGCTGCCGGGGCTAAGGTTATCCAGCAATGAAACGGGGCGGTTCAGGCCGATCACACTCACATTGCGAGTAAAGTTTTTCAGCCTGTTGTAAGTAACGCCGAAGTTGTAATTGGCCACTTTGGAGTTATCGTAAGTCCGGTACGAGCCTACCACACCAAAGTTATTAGCACCAAAACCCACTTTGGAATCACTGCTCACGGAACCTTTGAAATCCGAATTCAGACCGGCTATACTCAAAATGGGGCTGAAACTGATCTCTGAACTTCGATAGACGGCTATCCCCGCCGGATTAATACCCAGGGCGGTCAAATCACCTCCCAAGGCACCAAAAGCATTGGCCATACCGATGGAACGAGCTGTCCCGTTAATTTCAGATTGTGAATACCTTAATGCATCAAAAGCTTCCTGGCCCATTAAGCCGAATGCTGAAAACAGAAAAACTGCAAGAATTGTTTTTTTCATTTCGTAAAGTGTTTAGCGACGACCGGAACTGCCCGATGAGCTGCGTACGGCTGAACCGGAGCTGCCGCTCGAAGAACTCCTGCCGGAAGAATAAGAACTGCTGCCACTGCTGCTGGGAGTTGAATAAGAAGAGGATGATGAGCTTGATGTAGATACGCTGCTTCTTGTACTACTGCTGCTCGTGCTGCTTCTGACGCTACTGCTTGAACCTCTTGAATTTGAAGGACTTGTCGTTGTGACACCCGATCTGGAAGAAGGAGTTGTACTAACTGCATTGCTCCGGCTGCTGTTCGCAGAAGAACTTCTGGTTGTTGATTGCCTCACACCGGTACCAGAATAACGATTGTCGGGAGTAGAGCTTCTATAGGAAGCATTATTATCGGAAGATCTGGCAGAATTAACTACAGTCGAGCGAGTACCGGTGGAACGTGCAGTGGCGGCCGTGCTTCTGGAAACTCCGGTGCCTCTGGTCATATTGTCGCTACGAACGCTGGTTGCTCTTGCAGTGGTGGTTCCGGCACGGCTAAAGTCGTTGTATACAGCCGAAGAACGGCTATCCGCTCTGCCTGCCGCACCTCTGCTGCCTACCGCCTGCCTGCTGCTAACCGGAATTCCTCCCCTTGAATTAACCTCATTACGCGAAGCTAAAGCTGTACGGGTATTTACCGGTTTTCTTGGCGTCTTAATATAGGATGGATATCCCCAGACTGTGTACGGGGAGTAGTAATAGTAAGCAGGGTGATAACCGTAATAATAGTAATCCCATCCCCAAGAGCTGTACCAGGGACTGTACCAGCTGTAATACCAGGGATCGTAAAAGCCGTAATACCATCCGCTGTAACGCCAAGGTGAATAATAACCATAGTAACCATGGTAACCCCAACCGTAATAATAGGGCCTGTAAAAGTTGTCAAAATACCAAGGGCTCATCCAGGGATTCCAGTAATAGTCGTCCATATAATAAATATCCACATCGGCGCCTTCTTCAATATAAATATTCACATAACCGTCTTCGGTAATGTGGGTTGTGAATTTATCGTTGTGAAAGCGTCTTATTCTTTCGCAGTACTTAAAATCTTCGTATTCTTCGCCACTGATCAGCACAGAATCTTCCACTAAGTCCTTTTCTTTGTAATTATCCGCCGGATTGTTGTTTTTATACGAGGGCCTGCGGTTGTACACGTCAACATCGATGGATGATTTATTATTATTTACAGCAACAACAATCTCGTTTTCCGTTACTTTGTTTGCCGGAAGAGAAGGCTGATCCTGAGTATTTCCGGCCTTAATAAGAGCAGACTCAAATTTAGGATGGTAATACAGGTCGTCATCGTACACATTTTGTGCACCAAGTGCCCAAGGAAAAGCTAAGGCAAGTATAAACAGGTAAGTGATTTTGGTTTTCATATCAGTACTCCCTTCTTTTTTGGTGAAAACAGGATAAACATGCTTAATACAAAGATACTTTTTTCGCCAGATCGTTTATTTAAATTAAACAGATTTAACAATAATCTCAGCCTCTGATAGTGATTAAAAGCCGGATTGAAAATTTTTGTAAGGTATGAATTATTTAATTAGTTTTGCGCCTGTACAAGAAAACATTCAAGGTGGATTTATTCGATCGCATACGTACCAACGAAGAGTCTTTGTCAAAAATGGCCAGACAGCTGCACGGATACTTTACCTATCCTAAACTGGAAGGACCTCTCGGGGCTCATATGAAGTTCAGGGGCAAAGATATACTGAATTGGAATGTAAATGATTACCTGGGTTTTACACAAAACGAGGAGATCCGTAGAATAGATGAAGAGCTGACCCGGAAATGGGGACTCTCCTATCCTTCGGGCAACCGGATTATGGCCGGACATACCAGTATTCACGAAAAGCTGGAATCCATGCTTGCCGATTTTACGCATAAGGAAGATGCTTTTGTCCTGAATTACGGTTATCAGGGAATCTCCTCCGTTATTGATGCTTTGTGCGATCGCAAGGATATCATTGTTTATGATGTTCAGGTACATGCTTCCATGATCGACGGCGTCCGTCTGCACAGGGGGGAACATTTCAGCTATCAGCACAACGATATGGACAGTCTGGAAAAAGCCCTCCAAAAAGCCGAAAGCAAACTCGAAAAAGATCCCCAAGGCGGCATCTTGCTCCTTACGCAGGGAGTTTTCAGTTCTACCGGCGATTACGGCAAACTCGACCAGATAGTAGCCTTGAAAGAACGGTATTCTTTCAGAATTTTTCTCAACGATGCCGATGGTTTCGGTGTTCAAGGTAAAAATGGCTCCGGAACGGCCGAGCATTTTGGTGTCAGCTCACAAATTGACTTATACCTGGGCTCTTTTTCCAAAGCTTTTGCTTCTCAGGGATGTTTTATTGCAGGACCGGAATTAATAATGAATTATTTGAGGTATCGCACCAGAACGCAATTGCATTCCAAAGCCCTACCTCTGGTTTTTACAGAAGGCATCATCGAACGGCTCAAATACCTTAAAAAGAATTTATCGCTATTAAAAAAACTGCACACCAATGCCGATTACCTGAGGAACGCATTGCTGGAAAAAGGTTTTGATTTGGGAGAATCCAATACCAATATTATACCCATCTATTTTCCTTGTAATATTTACGAAGCCCTGAACATTGTAATCGATTTAAGGGAAAACTACAACATTTTCTGTCCTGTCCTCATTTATCCCTTCATTCTGAAAGATCAACTTCTGCTTAGGCTTATGCCTACAGTTTATCATTCCATGGAAGACATGGATTTTACGCTGAATGCTTTTGTAGACATTCGGGAAAATCTGAAAGCCCAAAAATATTCCACTGAACGTTCGGACTTTTTTAAGGATTCGTAGGCTCAAATAATTTATAGTATGTCGATTGCATCGAATATTCAGGAAATCAACAGAACATTGACTCCGGAATCTAAATTGATTGCGGTTTCCAAGTTACAGTCCCCAGAGAGCATTATGCAGGCTTACGAAGCCGGCCAAAGGCGTTTTGGCGAAAGCAGGGCTCAGGAAATGACTGCGAAGCATAAAGTATTACCTGACGATATCGAATGGCATTTTATAGGTCATCTGCAGCGAAACAAAGTCAAATACATTATTCCATTCGTTTCATTAATTCAAAGTGTAGACAGCCCGGCTTTATTGGAGGAAATCAATAAATCGGCAGAAAAAACATCTCGTCTTGTTCCTTGTCTTTTGCAAGTCCACATTGCCCGCGAAAAAAGTAAATTCGGTTTTACTCCCGACGAACTTAAGCAATTCATGCAAGAAGGCAGTTGGAAAAAGTTAGGTCATGTACGGCTGCATGGCCTGATGGGTATGGCCACTTTTACCGATAATATGGATCAGGTCAGGCAGGAATTCCGCTTGCTCAGGCATTTATTTGAGGAAATCCGCTCCGGATATTTCAGCAAGGATGAAAGTTTCAAAGAATTATCCATGGGAATGACAGGCGATTACCAAATCGCCCTGCAAGAAGGAAGCACCATGGTTCGCATCGGTACTGCCCTATTCGGGGTACGAGAAAAAGGAGAATAAATTTGTTGATCCCAACGGGTTCAAATGGGAATTTTGTCGATTCGGATCATAACCAAAGTGCTGCCGGTGAGTGCGACACATTCTCGTTCAAATGGGGATTTTATCGATCCGGATCTGATGCCTGCCCCCGTCGAAGCCGGTGTTCATAAATGCTTCAAGTATTTGCACCGCCTCTTCCCGGCTGATGAATCTTGCCGGCAAACAACAGATGTTAGCGTTGTTGTGTTGACGGGCTAAGCGGGCTATTTCTGGATTCCAGCATAAAGCGCCCCTGATACCGGTGTGTTTATTTACGGTGATGGTCATACCCTGTCCACTGCCGCAGATGGCTATTCCCACTTTACATTCGCCCTCTTCAAGGGATTCAGCCAGAGGATGTGCAAAATCGCTGTAATCACAACTGTCGGGTGAGTATGTTCCAAAATTTATAAAGGGGATTTGTTTTTCTGTGAGCCAGTCACAAAGAAATTCTTTCAATTCAAAGCCGGCATGATCACTGCAAATGGCAACCGGCACGTCGTCGTCGGGATTCATTTTTATTTTAGTATATGGAATAATCTCATGTTAAACAGATGGGAGACCTCAAAATCATAGTATTGATTCCGCCAGGCAAAGATACAAATTAATTTATTTACACAAGGCCGGGTCGATTAATTTGCTTGCCGAAAAAAAACTTTAAATCCTAAGCCAAAAAAACCTGATATCTTTGTGTCTTATTGACCTTAGATTAAAAGAATATGCATTTCACCTCAGTAGAACTGATAGGACTGGCAGCAGCCATGTTTTCGACCGTAAACCAAATGCCTCAGGCCTGGAAAATAATCCGTAGTAAAGATACCGGTAGTATCTCGTTATATACCTATAGTTTGCTTTGGATAGCCGTTACTTTA
>ERZ795058.2460-NODE-2460-length-21817-cov-43.219465_pt1 | contig 21817 bp, 20 predicted proteins | sample MGYA00375142_ERZ795058 | MGnify/ENA primary metagenome ERZ795058 (study PRJEB30187, sample SAMN05720210) | activated sludge metagenome | isolation source: anaerobic digester from wastewater treatment plant | place: Japan | collected 2015-04-20 ... | reverse complement strand
CAGCTTGAGAAGGCGGTGGATGTCTACCGGGGGGTTATCCGGGAATATTCGGGGTGACCCCTCTCCTGCCGGCACAAGGTAGCTATCGATCCCGTTCTCCCCTATTTTATCCATCCCGGGCGGCAAGAGGAGGGGGCGGATCTGATCCGCTCAATCCTTCACGGCATCCTTGAGGGCATCGAGAGAGAGTTTTGAGAAGACGAAGCCCAGCACCAGGGCGAAGTACATCGAGATCATGCGATCGACGAGGACGATAGCGATCGCCGTGACCGAAGGAACGCCCATGGCCGTGATGAAGTAGCTCAGCGAACCCTCCATCGCCCCCACGCCGAGGGGTATCTGCGAGGCAAGCCCGATGATGAAGGCAAGGCTCATGAAGATCGATAGCTGGATCGGGTTTACGAGGAACCCGAATGCCAGCGCCACGCACCAGAGCCGGGCAAACTCCAGGACCAGTGAGAACAGCGTTATCAGGAAGACCACCACGATCTGAGAGGGTGGCATCTTCCGGATGTGCAGGTTGAGTCCCTGTTCTCTCCTCTCGATAGGCAACCTGACCAGAACCTTCTCCGCCAGTCCCATGAAGAAATCTGCTTTGTAGTAGAAGACCAGCAACAGGAACAGCACGAGCAGGGTGAACTCGAGCGCAATTACCGTCACGGCCCTGAGCTGGATCATGACGATGCCGGCGGCAACCAGGAAGAGGATGGTTAACTCGAAGAAGCGCTCATAAAAGAGCATGGATACTCCATCCAGGAACTGCATGCCGTACCTGCGTTTCATGAAGTATGCTTTGTAGAGGTCGCCGACCTTCCCGGGAGTGATATTTGCAAAGAACAGACTGGATATACTCACCAGGGAGGCATCGTACCATGATATCTCCTGATAATAGTACCTGCTCAGGTATTTCCAGCGATAGACCTTCGACCCTATGTTTGCTATGGAGAGCAAGAATGCCAGGATAAAGAGGGGAATGCTGATCGTTGTGATGATCCAGAGGTTGTCGATGATGCCTGACTGCAGGATGAAGTATGCCAGTATCACAAGACCGATCGAGAGGAGCAGCAACTGAATGAATCCCTGGCGGGTTATGTGAATCTTCATGGCATCCTCAGCGCCCCGGGGCCCCCCGGAGGTCATCCCCTGATCCCCCGCTCTCCAGTCGGCAGCACCTCATATCGGAAAACCACATCCCCCCCGGGGGGAGCGTCGGGATGATCTCTCCGGAGACCGGACAGTTCAACGGGCATTGGTCGTATATAGCGTATGCCTCTTTGATACATTAAGCCAGCGAAGATATCCGCTGAGAACCAAGTTTGCATACACGGCGGCGCTATTCCATGGGGAATCCATCCAATCGCCCAGGGTTTATCAGGTCTGGATGCCAATGATAATTTATCCGTACAGCTCAACGGGAGAATATCTGATGATTTCCATAGTCATTCCGCTCTACAACGAGAGAGAAAACATACTGACGTACAGGGACGAGCTTTTTCCGGAGATCGACCGTATTGCGGATGCCACGGGAGAGTCCTTCCAGTATATTCTGGTTGACGATGGGAGTCGTGACGATACATACCTGTTGCTGCAGGCACTTGCTCGCGAACGATCCGACGTTATCGCGGTGACCAACGGAACGAATAAAGGCATGGGAGCGGCGATAAAGCACGGTCTGCAGCATTCCAAAGGGGATCTTGTCGTAACCATGGACTCGGACCTCACGTTTCGCCCCGAGGATGTCAAAGCCCTTATCCTGGCATACCAGGCGTCGCACTCGGACTGTGTCTCAGGATCTCCGTATCTCGAGCAGGGATTACTGGAGGAAGTCAGTTTTATCCGGTTTCTGCCGAGCAAAGTGGTGAACACGCTGTACCGGATCCTGCTCGGCGCAGATATCACCTGTGTAAGCCCCATCTTTCGGCTTTACAGGAAGGATGCCCTTGACGGAATATACATACAGAGCAACAACTTTGATATCAACGCCGAAATACTGGCTAAACTGCTCCTCGGCGGCAGAACGGTAGTAGAAGTCCCGGTCGTACTCCACACGCGCAGGTACGGCGAATCAAAGATCAACGTCAGCAAAGAGATCCGGAACCATGTGCGGCTCCTGACCAAAATCTTCAAGATTCGAGTCTTCAAAGGGAGCTGGGACTGATGCGGATCGGATCGTCCATTACTCTTTCCGCACAACAAAGATCGTGACCGCCAGAGGTGATAGAGTATGCATGTTGCTATTGTTCTTGGAACCCGCCCCGAGATCATCAAGATGTCCCCCATCATCCGGTATTGCGAAGAACTCGGTCTGGACTACTCGCTCATCCATACCGGCCAGCACTACTCGTACGAGATGGACGCAGCGTTCTTCCACGACCTCGAACTGCCGAAACCCGGATATAAGCTGAATGTAGGATCGGGGACGCATGCCGAGCAGACCGGTAAGATAATGGTCGGCCTGGAGCGTATCCTTATCCACGATAGACCCGACGTTGTGCTCGTGCAGGGCGACACCAACACGGTCCTGGGTTCGGCGCTGTCCGCTGCAAAGTTGAACATCGATGTCGGGCATGTGGAGGCCGGGCTGCGGAGCCGGGACAGGACGATGCCTGAAGAGATAAACCGTCTTCTGACGGACCATATCGCGAGATACCTGTTTGCACCCACAGAGCTGGCAAGGAGCAACCTTCTCCAGGAAGGCATCGACGAGGAGAAGATCCGGGTAACCGGAAACACCGTCGTCGATGCGGTCCTTCAGAATATCGAGATCGCAGAGCAGCGATCCCGTATCTTTCGCGATCTCGATCTTATGCCGGGCGGCTACTTCGTACTCACCGCCCACAGGCAGGAGAACGTCGACAACCGTGAAAAACTGGGGAACCTGATCGCCGCAATGCGGGAACTCCATTCGATCTACGGGCTCCCGATACTCTTCCCCGCGCACCCGCGCACGTTGAAGCGCCTCGATGAGTTCGGCCTGTCGGTACCGGAGGGCATACGTATACTCGAACCGCAGGGGTACCTGGAGTTCCTGCTCCTGGAGCGATCCGCAAGGGCAATCCTGACAGACTCCGGCGGCATTCAGGAAGAGGCATGCATACTGCATGTTCCCTGCATAACGTTGCGGGAGAACACCGAGCGGCCCGAGACTCTTGAGACGGGAGGGAACATCCTCGCAGGGACAGATCCCGGGCGAATTCTGCAGGCTGTGTCAACCGTACTCTCGGCTGAGGCGTCATGGACCAATCCGTTCGGTGATGGACGGTCGGGAAAAAAGATTGTAGATATACTGCTTGGCGATCGGTAGCATCGCCTCTCCCGATCTATCTTCTGTTTTCAACCGCCGCTTCCTGCCTGCCGGCAATATATCTTCGCCAGGAGGCGATCGCCGGCAGGCCCGGTCGGTGCAGCAAATATCCCTTTTAGGCCGACACGAAGAGGTAGATCCCCATACGTTGCCCGACAAACTCCGCGTTCTTATCCAGCCAGTTCAGCGCGTCGCCGGTGGGGTCCACGGCGAGGATATCCCATGTCACCACGTAGAACGTCTGCCTGCCCGGATACTGTTCCCGTATCGCATCGAGGTCACTTCCGGTATTCGCCCCGAGTTCGAGGGTCCCGTCGGTCGTGTTGCTGTAGTAGTAGTCGAGCGGTTGCGCCATGTAGGGCGGCAGCACGACGATGAGGTCGCCTTCTCCGGTCATCCCGCCGAGGTCCGCGGAGAACCCCCGCCAGTCGTTCTTCTGGGGCGTCGTGTAGTAGGTCGCAAGGAAGGGCGTGCTGATGAGGGCCGCCGCCGCGACGACGGCGTAGACCGCCTTCTTATTCCGGACGAGGGCATGGAGTGCGGGATACGCCGACGCTATCCCGATGAAGTAGACCGGGAGGAGGAAGATGAGGTGGCGCGGGATCATCGGCATCCTCGACGAGAGGATGAGGCTTGCCACGAACGGGAGGCTCATCATGAAGATGAGGAAGAACGCTCCGTTTCGGTCGTCGCGCCACATGACGGCGACACCTATCAGGAAGAGAACGATGAACGCCGCCATGATGAGATCGTTGAACCCCGATACCTGGAAGAGGGTCTGGTAGATGACGTCGAGGCCCTGCATGCCGAACGTCGGGGCGGACGACGTCCTGGCGAGAAAGAGGCTGGCCGTGACGATGAGCAGAGGAAGACTTGCCACGGCGAACACGGCGACCGCTATGGCCGTATTCTTCGCGCTCAGGATGTCGTGCCGGATCGCGCCGGCGCGGGTGACGAGGGCATGGAGGATGAGGACCGCGATGGGCACGATGGCGTAGAAGTGCATCCAGAAGGAGACCGCGGAGAAGAGCCCGAAGAGGGCCCATGAGCGGACCTCGTCCGACCGGTTCGCCCTCACGTAGAAGAGGAGCGCGAGGGAGAAGAAGAAGAGCATCGGCGCGTATGCCCGGGCCTCCTGGGAGTAGTAGATGTGGAAAGGCGAGAATGCGAGGAGGGCGGCGGCGATGAGCCCGACGTTCTGGTCTTTGAACTCCTTTCCGACGAAGTAGACGACCGGTATCGTCAGGACGCCGAGGAGCGCGGGGAGGAAGCGGAGCACGAACTCGCTCTCTCCAAGGAGGAGCATCGCGTGCTCCAGCCAGTAGAAGAGCGGCGGGTTGAACTCGCCTCCCGCGGTGCTCTCCCAGATGCCGGCGAGCGACTGCCGGGCGAACATGAGCGTCGAGGCCTCGTCGAGCCAGAGCGAGTTCGCTCCGAGGTTGTAGAACCGGAGGAGGAGCCCGGCGATCGTCAGTCCGACGAGGACCTGCAGGTGCCTGCTGGATCGGACGGACGATATGATCGTACCAGAAGAAGAAGGTTGCGATGGCGGCGGGGCAGGGATGCCGGCGTTACGATTCCCTCCGCCGTCGTACGTCTCCGTCTCGTCGCGTTTTTTCCGTTTTCCCTGCTTCTTGGCCATATGTAATCATCAGACATTGAGCGCAAATACAGATATACATTACCGGATGGCCCGGGGAGCGCCTGCGGGCGAGCCCGGCGTTACGGAGTTTGCACGCCCCGGTCAGGATCCGGCATGATATTTCCCGATGGGATATATGCCTGGCGCATACTGTCCACCGGAGGAGCCGGGGGTAAAAGCATAAATACCCCTTTGCATAATTCCCCTACGGTGACCACAGTGTATAAATCGTTCCTTGCAGTTGCCGTGATGATCCTGATCCTCGCATCCGCCGGGTGCGCAGAGCTGCCTCCCGGCGGCGAATCCGGTTGGTCCGGCATCCTTTCACCGCAAAAACCGCAGGAGACGCCGGAAGAGGTGATGGAATACGATCCGGGGTACCTGACGCGGGTGACCCCGTATCCCACGGTAACAAGCAGTATGACCAGCCCCACGCTCAGCAACCTGCCGGTAGTCACGCCGACGCCCGATACGTACGTGACCCTCTACAACCGGACGGCCTGGTTTGTCTGGACGACGGAGGCCTTCGCCTTTGACCTGACGGTGCCTCCGCTCCTGATCGACTTTAAGGTGGAACCGAAGATGATCACGCGGGAGGTGCGTGCAAAGAGCGACTACAAGGACAGGAAGGATGAGACCTACAGGCAGACCTTCCCAAGCGAAGATTCATGGTTTAAGGTGACCGTGAGGGACCGCAATTCCGGCGCGATTGTGGCCGAGAACGGGTTTGGCAAGCTCTACAGCGCAGATGCCCGTAAGCAGATCTACGTGGGCCAGTCCGGGAACTACCAGATCGATCTCACCGGAAACGACGTGAAGGTGTATGTGCTGATACGTGCAGGGGGCGTGTAGCGGAGGGTTGCACCTGATGAGTCAGGTGAACCGCTGCTGCCTACGTGAGCGTGATAGCGAGCTGCAAGCACCCGGACAGGCTTTGCGTGAGCTCGATGATACGGGCGATGAAACAGCCTCTCGCGACGAACTGCGCCGTGAAGGGGGTTTTCGGTGATCGCGCGCGATACCCGGTGTGGGTAGCGATACAATCTCATGCGAAAGACGTGTTATCACAATAGGAGGCCGCACACAGTTAGCCCGGTCTTCCCGGGGCGGCGATCCGCCTCCCGCACCGGGACCTCCGCCATGCCGATAGAAATAACCCGACAAACCCGCCCCTTATACCGAACCCTGCAGTCTCTACTCGATATGGTGCATCTTCCGGGTGAGCAATCCTTTTTAAGGAGGAGAGCCTAGTAATTAGGGGTAAGACACTTATTCTCGTGTCCCGGTAGGGTAGTGGATATCCTAGAAGCCTGCGGAGCTTTTGACCCGGGTTCAAATCCCGGCCGGGGCGCTTCTTGTTTTGGTCTTTCGGTTCCCTCAGACTTATGGTCGTCAGTGCCGGCGCGCCATTTGCGACCCCGGTATGCATCCATGCGGGTTATCCGGCCTTCTCGCCCCGGATGCGTTTCCTGCCTCCGCCTGCTGCTTATCCGTGAATGCCGCGCAGGGTGAACGTATCCGCCGGAAGATCCGGTTTAACCGCGCGGGGTCCAGGCCCGGGGGCTGCCGTTGCACCGTGGAGTCCGGTAATCAGGAATCCCAGTCTTTTATGGAGAATCTCTGGATGAACGTCTCCACCCGGGGCTCCGCGTCGTCTCCGTGCCTGCGCAGGAACTGCCTGACGTTTGCCGACTCGACCCATCCCCGGTCAAGTTGAGTGATGATCTCATCGATCCGGTCTGACTGGTCGAGGATCATCTTCGCGAGCGGATCGTCGATCATCTCCGCGTATCCGACAATCACCTGCAGCGGGTTCCTGATATGATCTCCGAGGATGGCAAACTGCTCGATGTTCTTCCCGAGCTGCGCGCATGTCTCCCGTTTCAGCTGATCGATGAGTATCCGCTCGGTGATATCCATGACGATCAGCATGATGCAGAGCGGTTGCCCGGCGTCGTTCTGCACGACGCTGCCCGAGACCTGGATGTGGAACGGGGATCCGCCGTTACGCACCCCGATTGTCTCCTCCGTGATCGCGTGATTTTTACGGAGAAGATCCGTCACTTTTTTGCCGATGGCAGGGTTTGCAAAGAATATCTCAAGGCTCCTCCCCGCGAGCATCTCCCCCCGCTCGTACCCGAAGATCGAGGCAAAGCCCGGGTTGGCATACATGATCGTCCCGGCAAGATCGGTGATGAGGATCCCGTTGGTCGATGACTCAAGAGCACTCTCCTTGATCTTGAGTTCTCTCTCGGCCTGGAGCCGGTCGGTGATATCCCGTGCAATCGCTACGATATACTGCTTGTCGCCAAAAGTGACGGATCGGACGGTGATCTCCACCGGGGTCTCACGGCCCTCCCGCGAGACCAGCGACGCGATGCAGGTCCAGCGGGACGCGGGCAATTGTTCGCAACTCCTCCTGGCGAACTCATCAAATACGGCCTTCTTCTGCGGGGAGATCCAGTTACTGAACGGTGTCGCAAGCAGTTCTTTCTTTGAGCAACCCAGGTACATTCCCGCAGATGCGTTAACATCCGCAAGTCTCCCGGTCTCTGCGTGGATCAGGAATATCGCGTCGTGCGTCTGGTCGAGCAGGGCCCTGAACCGTTCGAGTTCCGCAAGCCGGCTCTGGAGCTCCGGGTAGTAACTCTTGTGCAGGGATGTCTCTCCAAGGCCGATGATCTTCTCCCGGAGCGTATCCGGGTCGTCGGGAGGTTCAGAGTGCATGCTCATAGATCCGCTCGATATCTTCGCAGGTGAGCCTGCGCGGGTTCGTCACCAGACAGGGATCGGCGTATGCTCTCCGGGCAAGGGTGGGAATAGCATCCTCGCGGATACCGAGCTCGGTGAGGGTCGCCGTGATGCCGATCGACCTCCGGAACGCCGCTATCTCCCCGGCAGGGGTCGTCTGTTCGCCCGGCTCCCGGTCAAAGATCGCTCCTATCCGGTCGTAGCGGTCCGGCGCGGCTTCGTAGTTGGCCGCAATCACGTGCTCAAGGAGGAGCGCGTTGCACCGACCGTGGGGGAGGTCATAGACCCCTCCAAGACCGTGCGCCATCGCGTGCGTGGCACCGAGGCTTGCATTCGAGAACGCAAGTCCGGCGTGAAGGCTGGCAAGGAGCGTCGAAAACCGCAGTTCCAGGTTTTCGGGGTCTTCGATGACCGCGGGCAGCGCGCTGTGGATGAGCCGTATCGCCTCGAGGGCGTGCAGGTCGGTCATCGGGGAACTGGCATTCGATACATAGGCCTCGATCGCGTGGCAGAGAGCATCCATGCCGGTATCCACGGTCAGTTCCAGGGGCATCGTCGTCAGCGGTCGTGGGTCGAGCAGGGAGATGTCGGGAACCAGCGCTTTCGAGACGAGGGCAATCTTACGCCGTCTCATCTCATCCGTGATGATTGCGAACTGAGAGACGTCGGCGGAACTTCCGGCGGTCGTCGGGATGCAGATGAGCGGCGGTGCGGGCACCGGCACCCGGTCGACGCCCTCAAACGTGAGGATATCCTGCATGTTGGAACTCACGATCCCGATACCCTTGGCGCAGTCCATCGGGCTACCCCCGCCGACGGCGACGATACCGTTGCATTCTTCGGAATGATACACCTCCGCGCCCGCCATCACCTGCCCTGAGCGGGGATTTGGACTGATGGCATCAAAGATGGTGAACGGTACCCCCGCCTCCGTCAGGCTCTCTCCGACGGCATCCGCCCAGCCTGCGGCCCGGATGCCGGGGTCGGTGACGAGGAGCACCTGTTTCATACCGAAGTTACGCGCATACCGGCCTGCAAGTTGCAGTGCTCCATATCCGCAGATAAACTCAGGAACGACGAATTTTCTCAGATCAAGCTGATTTCTCTGGATCATTATCCGGCACCCGGTTGTGAATCGATTCCTGACTGTAAGACCCAATAGTGTTCCGGTGGCTGAAATGAGTCCGTTGTTCACCAGGTACGGAACTATATCCATATATACTTTGGCGAAGTAACCAGGGGGTTATCCTGGTCGATTAAAGGGTACTGCTGGATAATGATCAGGGAATTTGTGAAAATCGTAAAATTTTGCGCAATAGGAGATGTAGCGAACCATGATCTCCTGCACCACTTCGATCGGTGTCATGCCATCCCGTCATCGTGGGTATCGACCGCACCTTTATCATGTTGCATGAGGTAGAAGGGGCGCATGGCCGAGAAGAGTCGCCCTCCACTGCCGCCGTTCACGTATGAGACGGCGGTGCAGAAGGTCCGTATGGCTGAGGATGCCTGGAACTCCCGTGACCCCGAGAAGGTCTCGCTTGCGTACAGCATCGACAGTATCTGGCGCAACAGATCGGAGTTCATCAACGGTCGCGAGGAGATTGTCGCATTCCTGCAGCGAAAATGGGCAAAAGAGCTTGACTACCGCCTGATCAAGGAGGTATGGGCGTTCCACGAGGCGCGTATCGCCGTACGGTTCGCCTACGAATGGCACGACGATTCGAACAACTGGTTCCGGTCCTACGGGAATGAGAACTGGGAGTTCGATGAGTCCGGCCTGATGCGCCGCCGCTACGCAAGCATCAACGATCTCCCGATCAAAGAGGGGGAGCGGAAGTATCACTGGCCGCTCGGGCGGCGCCCCGACGATCACCCCGGGTTGTCCGACCTCGGGCTATAAACCTCCCGCCCACGGGCAGGAGGAGCGGGGATATCCCCCGCCTCTTTTATCTCCGGAGGTATCCGGCTCACTCCTCGACGGCGATCTCCGATATGTAGGCCACGCCCACCTTCGCCCGCCGGATACGGGTGTTGTCCTTGAGGTGGCGCATATCGACGAACTCGGCCCCGGTTACGATCCGCTCGATCTGCCGCGTGAGGTCGAGGGACGCATCCCACGGCACCCCCCGGAAGATGACGCCGTGGTTGTGGAGTTGCAGCTGCTGCGTCTTCGGACGGTTCCGGTCGGTGAGGGCCGATAGGTGCTCGCCGCTGCAGGCGGAGTAGTCTATACCGAACCCGAAGCTGACCATCGTCTCCCCGCGGTACTTCGGTTCGTCATTCTCCTCGAGCCACTCTTTTGCGTTCTCCTCCGCGTTGATGGGGAGGCCGTTTGCCGGGGACGACGCGGCGATGGGCGAACGCTTCACCCCCAGGCTGCAGACCCCGTCGACGACGGCCCACATGGCAAGAGCGACGACGCCGGAAAAATCGCGCTTTCGCTCCCGGGCAAAGTCAAAGATCGTGCGGTATATGTCGGAGAGCGCGATGCCGCCCTCATCCCCCGCGTCGATCGTGATGATCTCGTGAAACGGCCCATAAAGCGTCACGTTGTACCCTGTGTAGATGCAGGGCTTTCCGGCATCCTTCACCGGCGTGAAGAAGTCCGGCGTGGCGTTCCCGTCGGTCGGCAGCCATACCACCGAGCCGTGCAGCGTGATCATCTCCCCGAGGAGCGGGAGCGCATCCGCCACGTTCTCTCCGAGTGCACCGAGCCCGAGCGAGTACGGGAGAGCCGAGAACGGAATCGCACGGATGTCGCTCTCGGTCAGGCGGGCATGCAGCATCTTATCCAGGTCGCCGGTGACCAGGAGCGACGAACTCCGCGTGGAGGCCGGCTCGACGGTATAGGCAACGCCGTCCCTCACGACCGGCGCCCGGACAAGGTCGTTGATGACCGAGAGGCTGTCCTTTGACCGCCTGCAGGCGGCGACGGCCACCTCGAGATCCGGGTAGAGAGAGAAGATCGGCGTCACGCCGGCCATATCGAGGACGCTTTTTGGGTAATCCTGTATTCCCGCGAGGGCCAGCGTGCCGCCTCGTTCCTTCAGGCGCTTCTTTGTGGCGATGAGAATCCGGATGCCTGCACTGCTCAGGTAACTCATGCCGGCAAGGTCGAAGACGACCGACCGGTCGTCGGCCTGCAGGGAAGCCTCCACGGCATCTGCAAGCTGCCCTGCGCCGTAGCCGTCGAGCCTTCCGCGGATCGCAAACGTCAGGATCCCGTCTCTCCTCTCGGTCTTGATGTCCATGTGTATCCCGGTATAGATATCAGGCTGTTGTCAGTTAATCTTTCTCAAATTCGTTCCCCCATCGGCGTGTCGTGCCGGGGAAGACTTTGTCGGGGATCGCCGGAACGGCCCGGCACCGGGGATCTCACATAACCGCGCTCTTGAGTTCTCCGGCGTTTACCGTCGGGATTGCCCCCCGGTTGCAACCGAAGGAAAGACGCCCTCCGACCACCTCGTCTGCGAACGGGGACGGGCGATGTGCTACGGTGCCGGGTTGGGGCGTTCACGCAATCGGTTGCCGCCGGGCTCGACGATACGATGGGGCCGAGGGGAGCCCGTTCCGGAGAGGAACAGGGGCATACCCCTCTTTTTCGGAGTCTCCCGGCAGCTACCGGCGAACACGGTAGCCGGCTCTCGTGAGAGCATCGATGACGGCGCCATCCCATTCCGTGCCGCAGAGCCCGTTCAACGTCGGCTGCACCCGCTCCCAGAGCCGGCTGAGTTCGTCATCGTCCGGGAGGAACGTTGTCTGATACATCACACGTCCGGCCCGTTTTCCCCGCGGGTCGAGGATGAGGAGGCGCCAGCAGCAGTACTCGCGGCAGAGGTCGGGGCGTGTCAGGTGAACCGTGCACAACGCCTTTCCCGTCTTTTCGTCAAATCGCAGAAAAGGGCATGCATCCGGCAGCTCCTCGATACTGCTCCTGTCCTCAAAGAGGGCGATCTTGTCCGGGTCGACCCGCACCTCCTTCACATCCCCGTTATAGGCGTTGTGCACGATGAAGGTGTAGTTGCCACGCTCTTCGATAGTCGCGTGAACGATCCGCATGTGGCTGCAGCAGCTGCCGCACTGACAGCACTTACACGCCACGGGGACCGCCTCCCCAAAGACCGGGCGGTTGGTGTATCGGCATGCTCATTACCCGGTACTACGCATCGCAATGATGAAATACCTGCCGGAAAACCGCCCGGACCACACCTGCAACCGGGCGGTTCCGGAACCGCCGGCGACGGTTGCCGGCCGCCCGGCTCTCGGCGTAGCAGTGCCGGTCACGGCGCAGAAGAATCTTGACCGCCCGGGAGGAGAGGCACGGCCCTCAATGCAGAGCGGGGGGGCGGCGACGGTTGCCGGCCGCCCGGCAGCGCGGAGAGACGAAACGTGCCAGGTGATCCCGCTCTGCCTGCGTACCGCGGAAGGTCGAGGAGATGGCGATGCGGGAGGCATGGTAACGAGGTCTTGACACGTCTGTAGACTAAGGGCTGCTCGGCATAGTAGACGGGATGCTCCCGTTCTCCATTTCTGCTGAGAGCGGATGCAAAACCACATACAGTGCAGGTTTCCTGTTATATCGAACCATCCGTCCCCAGGCCTCTACTTCACAGGCTCCTTTCCCGGGAGGTTGCAGACATAGTCGGCAGGACAGATCGCTGCCTTCGTAGGAAACGAGGCACCGTGACAATCCCGGGGGAAGGTCCGCTCCACCTTCCACGCAGTCTCGAAACGGCCTCCCGACAAGCCCTGCTGATTCACGGCATCCGATAAGAGTGGCAGCAAGCCCGTTTGCACCAAGAATGTATCCGTCCCGGCCGAGAATCACGACAGGGTACGGCATCTGTTCAACAAGCACACGAAAGAGTCCTTCACTCTCGCGGTGGTGTTCTCTCGCAAACCACCGCAGGAGGGCGACAGAGGCCTGATTGATAAATGCCTCGATGATCTCCCGGTTCGTAACAGTGCCCGGCCGGAAGAGCCCGATAAAGATGTTACCAAAAATTTCACCCTTACGGGAAAATCCCATGCAATAAGCGCTGCCGAATTGTAACTTATCCCGGGCCTGCTCGCAGCGCTCCTGCGGGATTTGATGGAAGAACATATCGTAAACCGATGGGATCTCAAAGAGCGTGTTTTTACAGAAGTCAACCTCAGATCGGGGCAGTTTACTGATGGGAAACGACGTCCCGAGCGGATTGTTAATCCCGAGAGCCTTCCAGAAGGTATCGACCTGCTCTTCTCTTCCCGCAACAGCTCGAAGCGTAAGTTCCCTCCGCCCCGAATCGAACGAATTGATGCCGATGATACTCTCCGGGACAAGATCGTAGAGACGATCCGCAATATAGCGGTAGATATCCTCCGAGTCCTCCATCTCGATGAATTTCATCGCAGTCCGGGAGAGGAACTGCAGGTTCTGAACCTGCTCCTGTTCGCGTGCCAGGCTCGCTTTGAGGGTATCGCTGGCATCCCTCCTATCGATCGCAATCGCAGCCTGCCGGATGAACGCCTCGATGAGATCCTTACTCGGCAGTACAGAACCGCTCTTCTGACTTATCCCGACGCTTCCGATGAGCCTGCCCTTGGTGACGAGCCCCATCAGGTAGGTGTCGATGCTGTCTGTTGTCTTTGCAATCCGGCTGTGGAGCTCTTCAGGGATCTGTATCTGCAGAAGTCGGGAGTGTGGAGGCATCCTGACGAGGCTTTTACACCGGACAAGTTCCGCCCTATCTGTCTGGTTAATAGGAAACGTCGTCCCCGCAGGGTGCGTTCCCGGGAGTTGCCCGATAACCTCCCGTGCGGCCGGATCCCCGACAACGCTTTTAAGGACGAGATTCTGGTCGGATTCATCGATGATACCGATCCATACCAGTAGCCCGGGGGCAAGCGCGCAGATCTGTCGTGCAACGTAATCGTAGATGTTATGATCTTCGTGCATGTCCATGAAGGCAATACAGGTCTGTGAGAGGAACTCCATCCCCCGGATATAATCGTTGACCTTCGCTGCAGCTTCGCGTTTCTCGGTGATATCCCTGCCCACGCCCTGGCACTCGGAGAGGTGCCCGGACGTATCAAAGAGCGCGCGTACCGTCCATCTATTCCAGCGAATCCGCCCTGAAGGATGACGGATCCGGCATTCGAATATCGAGACAGGATGGTCACGATTCAGTAATAGAATTGCTTGATCTCTGATAGGAGCATCTTCGGTATGGATACTGGGAAGAAAGGGCTTCCCGATAAGGTGCTCCACGCTCTCCTCAAGATACCGGGCATATGCAGCATTCAGAAACGTAGCAGCGCCGTCCGGCATAAACCGGACGATGAACTCGGTCTGGTCTTCGATGATACCCCGGTACCGGGCTTCACTCACCTTCAGCCTTTCCCGATTGGCAACCTGATCGGTGACATCCTCGATGATCAGCGTGATGCCCCGGCCTCCGTCTTCAAATACCGTCGGTATCCGTTTCACGCGGAAGTGACACTCTTTTCCCTGCAGGGCGCAACGCACCCCAATGATCCGGTCCGGTGCGCCGCGCGACTCCGGCGGAGGCAGATGAGCCCGCAGGGCGATGAGAAAGGGATTTTGTGAGTCGTCCAGATCTGTACCGACGACAGATTGCCGATCCTCGCCCAGCACTGCGAGCATCGGTCCATTGACCCTCAATATTCTGTTCTCATCATCGAGAACGACGACCATATCTGAGGAAAAGTCAAGCATCGCAGAGATGGGAACGCGATGGGAGAGGAAGTATACCTTCGCAGTCCCCATCTCCTGCATATCGATCTGCCCGGAGATGAGGAGCATATCAAGATATTTTGCTACGAGGTTCCGGTTCATGTGCATTTTAGAAGAAACGTCCGAGATGGTCATGCCCCTCGGATTCCATTTCAGGTGTTGTTTGATTTGATCCATCCTCTCCTGATCGAGCACGCTCATACAAGGTGATAGGGTGCTGGGATAGTAAATTTTTTTATCTGGCAGGCCTTGAAACGGGTAACCGGGTTTCTGGTAGCTGCCCTCTCTTCCGGCACTGATTCAACACGCTGTCATCCCCGTGGTAAGCCGATTATTGCGGTTGCTCTGGGTGCACGATTACGCCTAAAAATAAGTATATAATAATTTGCATGGCAGATCCTGTTGCATAAGGCAATTGCAGACCAATACGGCGTTATTATCGTGCAAATTTTCATTATAAGGCCGTTAGTAATTTAGTTCAGTCACAAAGCAACTGGCAATGCGCCAGGTGACCACGGGAGAGAGAAGCGATGCAGAAATATGATTTCACCGGCGCCTCGAACGGGGCAGATTGCCTGGTTCGGCAGGCACGGGAAAAGTCGATGCATGGAGATCATACTGCTGCAGTTGAATATCTGATGGAGGCAGTCGATATCGAGCCCAAACACCCGGAGGCGTTTGCTCTGATGGGAGATTGCTGCGACTACCTCGGTCAGCATGAGCAGGCAATCGCGAACTATGATCGGGCACTCGAGCTCGATCCCTATCATGCTGATGCATGGTTCAACAAGGGAATGAGCTTGAGATCGATCGGGAGGAACATAGAAGCAGTGCAGTGCATTGAGAAATCAATCGAACTGTATTGCGGCCGCTGAGGCAGCAGCAAGTTACCACACAACACAACTTTCGACAAACACCACCACAACAAAGGGTCCGGAAAGCAATCGAGGGAGAAGGGATGCATCCCTCTTTTGAGGTTATGTTAAAGGGCAGGGTAACTGATGAACAATTCCACCGACATATCGCCGCTCTGTGCTGTCATAGGTATTTCTGTGCCTACCTGTTCGGATCAATGCACCGTCATACCACCGGTTCGGTTAAGGAGCAGAACTGCCGTACTTTGAACAATTGGTTGTGGAATATCCGATGTGCTCTCTTGCCCTCATATCCTTGCCGTTCCAGGTTCCGGGGTGATCTTTGCGCGATGAACGTTCACTCCCTCGCCGAGAACCGTTGGTATCTCAACACAAATTATTTAACTGTTGATCACTTATGGGGGTAATAAGCACATGGCGGTTACCGGGCAGGAACTTTTGATGGTTGGTGATATGGAAAGCAGGAAACAGGTACCGCACAGGTGACACCGTTCGTGAGTCTGCGGGTCTGGTGATGCGGTGCGATGATTTTCCGGAGATACCGGCGATCGGGTTGAACATGTCAAAATTGAGCCTCTTTTTCCCGCTCGTCGGGGAAAAATCGGCCTTCATGGAGTGAAATGCGGGAACCGACTGTAATTCACACGATGGGAGAATGTGAGGTCTTAACTTGAAAGTTACTGAAGATGGAGAACAAGCCGATGATAGTGCTCTATCTATCGTTCTGGTATTTTTCGATGTCTATCAGAAATCCATAGAGGTTACGATCAGAAGGACCATGGAAGAATTTCTCTCATCACTTCAGAGTGAACTTTCGAGACCTTTCGATCTTTCAACGATGCATCAGCACAATCCGTTAATATCCCAGTTCAAGCATAAGAAAGAGGGGTTCTGCCCGATCTTGCACGAGATCGATGGTTCCATCAAGATAGGCATCACAGAGATCGGCATCTGGGATCCGGTGCCGCCTTCACGATTCCTGTACGGTGTTGAGTGCGATGCCCATGCCTCTCTTCTGTCCCTCTACCGGTTCAGGCAGGAAAGCACAGAAACAGATCAGTTGCTGCAACGCCTGAGGAAAGCAACTATCAAGATCTTTGGGGTGGCGTGCGGCCTTTATCATTGTGATGATCCCGGCTGTTTTCTGACATACCACATGACGATATCGGACCTTGACACTGGTATGTACGCCTGCAGAGGGTGTAGAGATGATTTTATCCGCGCATTGCAGTCCCTGAATAGCCGGATAGGGGCGTAGAATTACTCCACGTCCTCTTCTCAGGACGAAGCGTGCACGCTTTCACCGCACTCCGCCCGGGCGCTTCACAACCAGTATTTCGGGCGGCAGTATGCGAAGAGTGATGATCGTACTCCAGGGTGTCTGTTATCTCATACCCTCCTTTCTGGCGGGGAGGTATCTTCCGTCCAGATAGGGATCTGCATCGAGTTTCACCAGGGAGCGCCTGCAAATCTTCGTACCGGCAAATAGGATGATCTTAAGGAGAGTAAAGAGGATAATCCCGGTGAACTGCCCCGCGCTCTCGGGCGGGTCTTCCCGCTCCGCCCCCGTCACCCCTGCACGGTAAACAACTCAACACTTCAACACATTCAAGTCTGATGCTCAACATAGGTAGTTGAATACTATGGAATCCGACTCATCACTCGAGCACATCAGAAGGATACAGGCGCTGATAGGTCGCATTGAGGAGTTGGCTGACCGAATCGATCGATACCAGCAGGGAAGCAATGTCCAGCTCAACGCACTTCGCGAGGAGTGCGATGCTGTTCTTGCCGAAGCAAAACAGGACTATCACGCCTTGATCGTATCAGCGGAGATGAGGGGGCAGGATGTAACCCCCGATATTGCCCTTGAGGATCGGCGATTGAAGAACACCTGGCTTGCCCTTTACCGGCACCACGGGGGAGCAACCGCAGAAGAGATCTCCGGCGAGTTGAAGCGCCATAGAACGACCGTCTCAACATACCTGAACACACTTGTCCTGATGGGCTACGCGAAAAAAGAACGGGTAGGGCACGAGGTTCATTATACTGCAATCCTGAATAAGGATTGAGGAACTACTTCGCACTCTCGGGCGCGGCTTCCCGGCTATCATCGAACCCGCCCCGAAGAGGACTCACACGATCTCCACAGGCGTGAATAACTCTGTTCGGGCAGGAATCGCCCTGCAGCAGAGTGTAACAGTCCGGTCGATTGATCGTCGCAACGCAGATACCCCCTGTTTGGAGAAAAACGCACAATATGGGAAGGGCGGCGGTGCTTTCATCCCCGCGCTCTCGACCGGGGTCTTCCCGCTCTGCCCCATAAGATAAATCGACTTGCAAGAGCGGTATTCTTCACTTACCCATAACCCGAAAATACCATGCGAGGGGTGAGATTCGAACTCACGAACTCCTACGAGAATAGGCCCTCAACCTATCGCCTTTGACCTGGCTTGGCAACCCTCGCACGCATTCGGGAATCGCCGGTCCTGCACCGGGCAATCCCCGTCCTGCTCTTCATTACAACGCACTGCGACCGGAAATAGGTTGCTCTCCGGGCGCCCGGGGCATACCCTTCCGCCGGTGCCCCACTCCCGCCTTCGGTGTATATTTATGCGCCCGGTTCCAACACTCCCGCATGTGGGCCGATATATCACGGGAGTTTGCCGATTCACCGTCCCAGACCAGGGTGGTCCGGTTCCTGCTCGAGAACGGGTTCGGTATCAACGAAGAGGGGCGCATCGTCTGCAACGGCGTCGAGATCCCCGCCACGCACATCGGCAGGGCGATCGAGACCGACAGGAGGGTCGTGGACGCCACGGCCCGGCGCATCCTCGATAACCCGGATCTCCGGGAGGTCTTCATCCGTATGCGCGCCTCGCCCGACCTCTCCCGGGTCGCCGAAGCCCTCGGCCTCTCGGTCATCACGCTCTACCCGAAAGACGCGCAGCAGAAGGGGATCGTCGGTGCGGCGGTCAAGGTCCTCGTCGACCACGACCTCTCCATCCGCCAGATCTTCGTCACCGACCCCTACCTCGCGGAGGAACCAAGACTCGTGATGATCGTCGACGGGCGCCGGGTCCCGGCATCGGTCTACGAAGACCTGCGCGCGCTCCCGCAGGTAAAACGGCTGATCATCTGAAGAGTTCCATATCCAGCCCGAGCCGGCGGATCCGCTTCCTCTGCCGGCGCGGGAGGGCGATCGCGTGCATCATCCGCTCCTCCATCGTTATGGCGCGGGTCCCCTTCACCAGGTTGTCGGCATGGGCGACGATCTTCTCTTCAAGCGTTGCGGGCATGCAGTCGCGCGGTGCAAGGCAGAGGAGCGAGCACTCGTCGGCCGTCAGCCCGGCACCGATGTGCCGCTCGACGATTCTCTCGATCCTCTCGTCAAGGCCGAACGCGCGGCATATCGCGCCGCCCGCCTCGGCGTGATGGAGGTCGTGCGTCACTCCCCGGCCGATGTCGTGGAGGAGGGCGCCGGCCTCGATGAGGTCGCGGTCGGCGATACCGTCGGCATAGGTGAGCGCAAGGTCGCGCACCGCACGGCAATGCGCGACGACGTCGTCGGAGCACCCGGCGCGCCTGAGGAGGGCGATGCAGTCCTCTTCACGCACTCCCGAGGCTCTCCTTGATCCGGTCGACCCTCCGCCGGAGGGCGTTTGCGATGAGTTCGTTGTCGAAGTGCTCAAGCATCTCCTCGCAGTTCGGACACTCGAAGTTCCAGCCCGCCGCATCCGTGAACGTGTAGATGATGCCGCAGTCTTTGCACATGTAAAAGTCGTTCTTCTCCTCGTAGGTGAGCCGTGCATCGAGGTGTTCGAGCACGTCGCGGATCTCCTCCTCGATCACGCCGTGGAGGCGGTCCAGGCGGAGGTGCCAGAGGTAGGTGAGCCAGCCGGTCTCGGTGTTCTTCAGGCGCCGGTACTCGGCGAGACGCTTCTCGTAGAGGGTGTAGAGGGTGTGGCGGACGGTGTTGAGGTTGACCCCGGTCTTCTCGGCGAGTTCCTCGTCGCTGTGCTCCCCGCCCTCAGGGAACCGCTTGAGAAGTTCGACGCCCTCCTCCCCGATCAGCCGTAGAACATAAGCGTTGATTGCCGGATCATTTAAGAGTTCGGTGATAGAAACCATATTTCATTCTCCCCCGGAGATGATATTTTATAATAGGCGCTCGGGATCGATACCTATCGTATTGTACACTCAACCCTTATCTTCTTTTCCTATTCTCCCGAACGGCTCACCCCCCGATCAGCCCCCGGACGGCCGCAATATTCCGCTCGAGATCGTGAAATGCCGCCGCCTCCGTCTCCGCGCACCCGAATATGCTCACGACGGCCTGACCCTCCTCAAACTCCGTTCCCGGCCAGGGAATGTCGGCGACGCGCGGCGCGAGCGCCGAGAGGTCCGCATCGAGCCGCATGTCGCGCTCCGCAAAGAGGATCCGCCGGACCGCGACCCTTCGCGCCGGAGGCCTCGTTGCCGGGAGAACCCCGCGGCAGGCGTCCATGTGCAGGGCAAAGACGTTCTCCCCCGTCGCCATCTCGACCGTATCCAGGGTGGCCTGGAACCGGGGGTTGATCTCGATCGCCCAGGGTTTCTCCCCGGCCATGAAGTCGATACCGACCGAACCTGTGCACCCGCTGGCGGCGGCTATCCGCTCCGCGCACGCGACCATCTCCCCGGCAAGCGGGTGGGAGAACGGGGTGACCGACCCGGCGAACCCGTGCGCACACTCGCCCTCGCCCCGGAGGATCTGCCGGTTGACCGCCACGGCCAGCGCGCGCCGGCCGTCCGCGATGCAGGAGACGCTCGAGGGTATCCCGTCGACGAGTTGCTGTGCAACATACGGCACATCCGGCCAGGCCTCTTCCCATCGGCGGAGGTCTTCCTCCGCCCACGCGACTGCGTTTCGCCATCCTCCCGCTCCCCGGCGCGGTTTGACCATCGCCGGGTAGCGATCGCGCCCCGCAAGCGGCGGGACCGGAACGTCCAGCCCCTCGAAGAACCGCTGGATCTCGAGTTTGTCGAGGAACCGCTCCACCTTCGCCGGCGGCGTCCCGCAGAGCGGTATCGTCGTCCCGACGGCCTCGGCGCCCGATGCGACGACGAGCGCGTCGACCGGGTGGCGGGCGGCAAGTTCCGCTATCTTTGCCGGGAGGTCGGCGAGTTCGTCGAACGAGAGGCGGTCCTCCGTGTACCAGGCGAGGTCCCGGTCGCAGAAATGGTCGACGGCGTAGACCGTGTAGCCGGCCCGGCAGGCCGACTGCGCTATGTGCCGCGTGGCAAACCCGGCAACCAGCACCCGCCCCTTCACCGCTCCACCGTCTTTTTGCCTGCTTTCGCCGGTTCGATCCGGATCTTCGCGTCCGGGTACTCCCGGTTGAGCTCCCGCCCCTCGAAGAGGTGGTCGAGGAAGAGGGCGAGGCTCGATATCTCCGAGTGGGGCTGGGTCGTCACCGAGACGTTGTAGTCGGCAAGACCGTATATGTCGCCCGGGACCTTCTCCGCCCCCACAACGACGAGCACCCGTTCTTCGCGCCGGATGTCGTCGATGACGTCGGTCATGCGGAGCCCGTACATCGTGAGGTGGGCGACCTTGCCGCCGCCGGCCTTCCAGTCCCCTATGCACCGGCGCCACGAGACGCCGTTCTCCACGAAGAAGTCTCCTCCCCACCGGGAGGCCACGTCCGTTATGCTCGTTATGACACCGGGGTCGTCCGCCGCGAGATACATGCCCCGGGCGCCGAGCGCCCGCGCCGCGAGTCCGACGTGGGTCGTCACCCGCTGATCGCGTTCGGGCCGGTGGCCTACCCGGAGCACCGCTACGGTGGGCGCGCCGCTCAATCCCCTCTCCTCGTTGCCCTGACGACGCCGTTCTCGATGACGAACGGGAGATCATCCTTCGTATGGCGGCACTGGCACGCGATCAGCGACTCCTGGAGAGAGAGAAGCCGCACCCCATCGCCGGACCGCCGGATCAGGAGATAGTGCTCGAGGCGCTCAAGCGATGCCATGACCGCACCGGGTTCAAACCCGGTGGCTGCTACCAGGTCCGGGGTCGTAATGTCGCTGTTTTCGGGAATACAGTGGTATACGGTCCAGTCCAGATCTTCCTCACGCACACCTATTCTTTTTTCCGGGCGGACCGATATACTTATTCATGCGCCGCCCGCACCGTTCCGGCCGGGAGGGCCGCTGCCAGGGCGGTTCTCCGGGAGGAAAGGGGCGCGGGGCAGGGTGAAACGACGTATGGCCGATTATATGGATCTTGCGGATATCGCCGAGAGGCTCTTTGAAGCGAGCGACGACGATGACGAACGCCTCGCGGGGAGGCTCGATACGCTCGACGAAGAGACCCGGCGAGCGCTGCTTGCCTCCGACCTCCTCAACGCCTACCAGGTCTTTTACTTCTGGTTCCGGGAGACGCCCGACGACCTTGCGATGGAGCGGCTGCAGCTCCATGCGGCGTCGGACCTCGCCCGGGGGATCGTCATCGACGAGATCGA
>ERZ795058.2436-NODE-2436-length-21972-cov-20.508372_pt1 | contig 21972 bp, 20 predicted proteins | sample MGYA00375142_ERZ795058 | MGnify/ENA primary metagenome ERZ795058 (study PRJEB30187, sample SAMN05720210) | activated sludge metagenome | isolation source: anaerobic digester from wastewater treatment plant | place: Japan | collected 2015-04-20 ... | reverse complement strand
TGAATTGTGAAATTCAAGGATGTATATGGAGCTAAAACAATGGGACAGCAGTGATTTTTTATACATTATTATTCAAAACAATATATGTCTCCAGCCGCCATACAATAACAGGAAGATTGTCATTATTTAGATCTGAACGTTTTAATAGAGAAATACATCAAAGGTATAAAAAGAATCCCGATTACCAGAAGCAAAAACCGAACACCCAGCCCTTGAGTTATGGCATTTATATCGCCCGCATATTTAGTCGTTTTTATAATATAATATGTGAATGCCGCTATAACAACTAATTTCATATACCTGATCAGACGAGTCGCATCTTTGAATCTTTTCAATACGTTTTCCGCAGTAATCTTAACCGGAAAATTAAATATTTGCGGATACCTGTTTACAATAGTTAATCCCATGAAAATAATTGCTGCCAGCATCGGCAAAGAGAATATGTTTTCTTTCCCCCCGAAAACGTCGGGTTTGCCGGATACTGCATAATGAAGCGGAATAACGTCCGGCAATTTTGAATAGCTGTATATAGTTATGCCCCAAATTACCGATATCAACACCAATGCAAGAATCTCAATCAACCAATCCAATACAGTAAGCTGTATTTTTATTTTTGACATTCGTTTTAATGACAGTTTAATGTTCCGGTGCATCGGTTTATATTTCTCCGGCAATGTATAACGAATTCATTTTACTCGAATTAATAACCATTATTTCGGCATCCAGAAATTTTAAGGATTCCAATGTTCAATTCCAAAATACTATAATTCCTTATAAAGATTTTGCGTTTTGTTGATGAATTGATAGTATTTATAATCTTTAACAAATTTTTCTTCCAGTTTCAGCAGCAATTTATACATCTTGGGATTTTGAGTTTCGGAATTATAATTATTCTGATCTTTAACTCTATTATGATCGGTTTCAACAGATCTTACAATCTGCGGAATAAACTTCAATGCAGTATAAATCGGAACATAGTATTTATACTTATTCCAATCATCACTGTTAGAATCAACCTGACTCTCCAAAAGTGAATCAATTATTTCTTCAATCTTTGATATTTTATCATCATACTTAATACCATGTTTATTTATCCCAAGAAGATGAAATGTTAATTTCATATCAAAACCCATCATCACAAATGAAAAATATGCAAGATAATCATCTTTGAAACTTTTTGAAAGCAGTTTTTCAAAATTTGTTAATTTATAATTGTTGGGCTGCAGATAGTTTATGATAAAGTTTGCTTCAATATTTAAAGCATCCAATTCAAAAAGATATTTTTCAAGATCAACATTATACATTGCCCTATGAAATTCCGGTTGATCAAAATATGATTTTGCGTGCTGCATTTCGTGAACAAGTGCAGACAGTACGATTGACGGGTGTTTATCATATATTTCAAGCATATAAGGGCTGATTAAAATGACAGGCAGCTGACCAGAATCATTTACATAAAACATGAACTGCATCCCGCCGTAAATGTTTTCCGGCAATGATTCATAAATATTTATTGCCAGTCTTTTTTTTCTAAATTCTTCAAAACAAAAATTAACAACAGAAACAACCGGATCGCATTTTTTTGATTTACAGGGAACAATAACGTTCTTTAAGTCCGAAAGAATTAGTTCGGCTTTTGCGATATTATCTTTTGTGTTCTGTGAAAACACAAGATTAGATGACAACAGCACTATAATCCCGTACATGAAGAATCTACGCATTTAACACCTCTTTCTCGAACATATTACAATATATTTTGAAATTGGCAACAAACACAATCGTTAAACAGGAAGAGACTATTTCTTCCTGTGCCTCTATTCGATAAATCAACTATTTCTTTATAAAAATATTCTTAGACTTGTCCCATACGTATTCTTCAAAACTTTTTACATCTTTTTGGCCATAGGAACTTTCAATTGATTTTACAACAATTCTTTTCGGCTTACCGCCTTTATCTTCCGGGAAAAATACTTTATAACCTACTGAATCTCCGCCTTCACTATTATTATAAAGTGATAAGAATAATTTCAAATTATCACCGGAAACTAAATAATAATTATCATAGTAACCGGATGATTCTCCGCAACATCCATATTGTAGATGTAAAATATTCATTTGACCGTCAAATCCCGAAGTTCGAATGACTTCAGCCGACATTGAACGCGATTCCCCGGGACATGATATATTTAAAGTGTTCACCAATACACCTTTTTTTATTATTTTCAACTGAAGGTATGGATTATCACTGCTCCCAATATTTTTCAACTCTTCCTTTACCTGAGAATATAACCCCTCAGTAAAATTACGGACTAACAGCAACTCTTCCGAACCGTCATTATCCAAATCAACTTTAAAATACTGATTTGCGATAAATCCGCCCCAGATATATCCGTATAGCTCAATTGATTTTTTATAATAAATAATCTTGTACCAATAATCCGTATAAAAATCTACGGTAGTAACATCTTTTGTTTTTTCTAAAACACATATTTCTGAACCGATCGGAAGAGTTGCTTCGACGCGACTATCCAAATCGGGAGCTCTTCTTATATTAACATCACTCCCGTAAACATAATATACCGCAAGCTTATCATGAGGCATCGAATACGAAACAATGGGCAATATTATCAAAACTGTAAGAATAACTATGATCCGGGTTAACATAAAAACCTCCGCGGAAATATATTGAATATTTCAGAAGAAGATTCTTCAGTCAACAATATTGCATAATTGCGAATAATACTTTTTTACAATTATCTTTATTGACTTAGTAATTTCACTTCATATTATCATAACCATGACAATAAATTCATGGAGCAATCATGAAAAAAATAATACTTTATTCTATAACATTATTAGTTTCACTTAGTTCTTCAGCAGAAACTTCCAAGTTCGCAGAAGTTAACGCAAAAAACGGACTCAGAATGAGAGAGAAACCCGACCTTGGTTCTAAAATTATCAATACCGTTCCGTATAATGAAGAAGTTCAGATACTACGCGAATCAGATAAGACAGATACCTTCGAAAATATTACTGACAAGTGGGTTCTCGTTCGGTACAAAAACAAGGAAGGATGGTCTTTCCACGGTTTTCTGGATAGAATTGATTCTACAGAAAGATTTCATGTCGGATATTACCAAAAGGGCAAAGCATATTTAGAATTAAAAGAATCTAATATCGAAAACAAGAAACTAATCGAATACATCCGAATAAAAACTGAATTCTCAAATGAAGATTCAGTTAGATACACTTATCCTTTAAAAAACATCGATTACTCAATAGTAGAATCCTGCATAAACATTAAAAAAGGCGACAAGTTTGTTCTAAAATCAGTGAATAAATCCTTAACTGCCGAAGTTTCTAATTTTATAATTACAATGGATCCAGCAGGCGGTAACATTTATTACTATATCATCCTAGATGTTTCACCAAACTTTTTCAAAGAAGATGAAAATATCATCGGAGGTAAAGAACTTCAAAAATATACCGCTTCTGACAGTTACACTCCCCCTCAAATAAGCAATTCCGAAAAAGCTGCAATAGTATCTATTATAACAAAAAACAAGTATTCAACAGAATTTTCAAGATATGTTAAATATTTTTTTAACAACAAGACATACTATATGCTTTTCATGTCAAACTCCGAAATGAATGAAAAAAGTGAAACAATTATTATTGATGAAAACTATAAATCTTTAGCGACAATAGAAAAAGACACATACACCACCATAAAGCCAAAAGCTGTATATGATTTCAATAGAGACGGGAATAGTGAGATTCTCGTATTTCATGGTGGCTATGAGGGCGGCAATGATGCATTTTTTATACCGAGAAAAAACAATAAATTCAAGATTATATCATACACCTATTACGGAATGTGAAATTTGCGCATATCTCGACAATAGAAGACTGCGAATATTATCACATGCCGCTGAAACTTTTACGATGGAAAGACTGATTTGAAATATTTACTTTTATCTATAACCGCCGCTATAATTTTATCTTCATGCTCGCATGAAGTTTCTTCATCAAAACTTGCGGCGGATGAATCGTCTACAGCCGTTGTATACGATAAAAAACCGTTCAGCAAAAGCTTCATCCGCATAAAAAACGGCTCAGAAGATTTCATCAAAGTGTTAAGACTTGAAAACGGTTTCTTTGAAAGCCGCATGTATTTTTCTTCAACAGGCAAACCCGGTTCAGCATTTTTCGAAACTTCATCAGGCGAAATCAAAATAGAATTTTTCAGCACTTCAGCAGATGCCGATCTCGACGGTTTCCCGGACTGCGCGGAACTCTTGAGCGAAAACTCAAGGAAAAACTTCACCGCACGCTTCGTCAGAATTGCCGAGACTCAATTCTTGAAAGAAAGCCCAGCCTGGAAAAAGTCACAGCGCGACTGCGCCGGACTCGTTCGATTCGCCTACCGAGAATCGCTCAAACTGCATGACTCGGCATGGACTTTAAAAACCGGAATAACAGATACAAAGGACTTGCCTCAGATAAATGAATTTTCATACCCCGAAATTCCTCTTTTGGGAGTCAAAATATTTAAAACCTCTGAAGGCGAAGCGGATGACATAACTACTTTCGGAGAATTTGCCGATGCAGCGACTCTTATGCGCCTCAACATGGATTTCATTTCTAAAGATTTATCCCATGCAGAACGCGGAGATGTTCTCTTTTTCTGTATCAATTCCGGAAATTCGTTTTCTTATCATACAATGATTATAACTGAAAAAAATCCCGAAATCAGGCTTATTTATCATACGGGCGAAAACGGCCTTGTCAAAAGAGTTGACTCAGCCTACCTCTCGGAATCTCCCGTTTTCCGCCCGGCTGAAAGCAATAAAAATTTTCTGGGCGCATTCAGATTTAAAATAATTCATTGATTCTATTTCAGCATATATTAAAATAAGTACGAAATTATTCGCACAACTAAGGGGTAGGCATGAAATTCGCAAAGTACACGATTCCTTTGATTTTAATGTTCCTTACTATTCCGGCGCTCTTCTTCGGATACGGAGGAAAATCTTCACCGGCATTTTATCTGGGAACGGATAAAACATTTACTCTAAACGAAAACGCCTACATCAACCTCGAAGGTCCGGAAAATAAAGATTATACATTCAGGGTTTATAAAGTAAAAAATCCGGCTGATTTTTTCGTCAAAGGCATTTCAGACCGCCTTGTCGAACAGCAGGGAAAAGATAAGGGTTATGCGGATTTTTTCGCGATACTCTCTCAGGCCACTTCTGATTTCAAAAAAGATTTCCGTGAACTTGCGAGAAAGGAATTCAACTCCGGCACAAGAAGCAGTTTGAAAGACGCAGTTAACGCGGATCTCGATACAAAAACCATTATACCTCCGAAAGCAATTCCGGCATTTGTCGATAACGCCGAAATGCTTTTCACTTTTTCGGTTCAGGCATCTAAAGTTGACGAGAATACCGGAAATCCATGGACTTACAGAAAGATTCCTCTCCCTTTAAAAGAGAAGGGAGTTTATCTCATTGAATGTTTCTCTGCAAAAAATACGGCATATACGGTTGTCATCCGCTCCGATTACGGATTTGTTTCAAAACAGTACGATTCGGGTTCAATGATTTTCGCCGCAGACATGGTTACCGGCGAACCTCTTGACGGAGCATCTGTTTCATTATACGATTTTTCATCGATGAAAAAATCATCTTCATCTAAAACTTCAAACGGAATATGCTCATTTTCGGGCAAGCCTTCATCCAAGTCATTCATAGTTCTCGAGAAGAACGGTCAGTTTGCGGTAAGCGATCCCGATTTCTTTTCAAAATCATTTTACGGCGAAGGCGGTGTCCGAACGTATATTTACACCGACCGCCCAGTTTACCGTCCGGGCGATGATGTTCAGTTCAAGGGTGTTGTCAGAAATTTTTCATCATCATATAAAACAGTTTCAGGAAAAGGAAAAGCAAACGTATACACGGAAAAGGGCGAATCGGTTAAGGAAAATATTCCGGTGGAAATCAATTCAGAAACCGGCACTTTCAACAGCAAATTCACTCTTCCGTCCGGCGAACCTTATCTTGGAACCTACAATATAGTTCTTGAGTTTGAAAACAAAACGTATTCAAGCGAATTCTCAGTAGACGCATACAAGAAACCGACTTATCTGGTTAAAGTAGAAACTCAAAAGAAATTCTATCCGGCAAATTCATCCGTTCCGTTAAAAATAAGCGCGAAATTCTATTACGGTAGCCCTGTTGCCGGCGCGCAGTGCTCATATAAAGTTTTTAGAAAGAAAAAATTCGACTACTCGCCCGTAGGCGCACTACCCTTCTTTTCGGACGCCGCGGATTATCTCGGCATCAATATGAACGGAAACAACGAACTCGTTTCATCCGGATCAGCAAAACTCAACGATCAGGGTGAAGTTATAACTTCGATTAAAGTTCCCCAGCTTGATGACGACTACAGCTATACTGTTCTCGCTGATATAACGGATAATGATCTGACTTATTCAGGAAGCGCGTCGTTTTCGGCAAACAGATCCGACTGCTTCGTAAAAATATTCAAAGATAAAAACCTTTACGAACCGGGAGCCAGCGCGGAGTTCAAAGCCAAGCTCGTTCCTTACGACAAAACAAATGAATCGGTTATCAAATCGCTTGCCGGAAGACAGATCTCATTCGCTCTTTATTCAAGAAGCTTTTACAATATTTCAACCGAAGGTGAAAGAAAATTAATCAGCGAATCTTCAACTGTGACTGACAGTGAAGGCAATGCGGTTTTTTCATTCAAAGCTTCAAACGCAGGCCACTATGTTGCGGTTATCAGTACAAAGGACGGCAAAGGTCAGGTAACCGAAACCGAAACCCCTTTCTGGGTTTCAGGCAAAGGCCAGGCAATCGAAGTTCCTTTCAAAAACATCACAATTAAATCTTCAAAAGACATATACGCTCCCGGCGAAAAAGCCGAAATACTGATAATGACTCCTGCAAGCGGCGGTCATCTTCTCGTCTGTGTTGAAGGAGACAATCTCATCTCGAAAGAAATCATAAAGATGAACGGAAATTCACACAAATACTATGTAAAAATAACCAATGACATGACACCGAATTTTACGCTGAATGTCGTTCAGTTTTCAGCCGGAAACATCTACACCAGCCAGCTCAGAGTAAACGCTCCTCCGGTAGATAAATTTCTCGATGTCGCAGTTAAGCCTGTGAAAACCGAATATATACCGGGCACCGAAGCAGAAGTTGAAATTTCAACTCTTGACTACAAGGGCAAAGGCGTTTCAGCGGAAGTTTCAGTCGGAGTCGTAGACGAAGCGATTTATCAGATACGCGAAGAAGACCGTCCGAATATTTCGACCTTCTTTTATCATCCGCGCACAAACAATGTCTCGACTGTGTTCTCTTCAAACTACCGCCTTTTCGGTTACGCGGTTGAAAAGAATCTCAAGCTCGCGCTTAATTCAAAAAACAATCCGCCTCTTGCAGTTCTAAAAGAAGATGACGAAAGAGCGAGAGACCGATTCAAGGACACGACTTTCTGGTCAGCAAAAGTGAAAACAAATGCGGAAGGAAAAGCCGTAGTAAAAATTCCTCTAGCAGACAATGTAACGACCTGGCGCGTTACGGCAATTGCAGTAACCAAGGACACCAAGGTCGGTCAGGGAATCGGAAAATTCCTTGCACGCAAGAAACTCATGATAACTCCGGCGATACCGGCGTATATTCTCACCGGCGAAGAACAGCAGATAGGTCTTTCTATAGCAAACCTCACCGAAACCGATCGTGAAATTGAGGTCGAAGCAAGCGCAGACGGAGCCGAAGTTAAAGGCACACAGAAACGCAAATTTCAAATTAAAGCGGGAAGAACCGCCGGAATTTACTATACAGTAAAAGCTCCGGAGAATTCGCAGAAAGACTCATTTGTTTTTACCGTAAAAGCGGAATCTCTCGGTTCATCAGATATCATTAAAGTTCCGGTAAGACTTAAAACTTTCGGACTTAAAGCGGATCAGCCGATATCTCTTACAATGCCCGAGGGAGATGCTTCTCAAAACGGAAAATATTCCATTCCGTCAAAATTCTCAGGCGGAACTCTTTCTCTTTACATCAGCGCAGGAGTCGAAGACTCGCTGATGCAGGCGCTCGATTATCTCGCAGGATATCCTTACGGCTGTGTCGAACAGACCATGAGCCGCTTCATGCCTCTGCTCGCGGCAAAGCAAGCGGGTTACATTCCGTCTCATATTTCGGGCGAGCTTGACAGAATGACTTCAGACGGAATGAAGAGAATAGAATTATTTCAGAAACCTGACGGCGGATTTTCATGGTACGGCGAAGGTTCATCCGACGCGATGATGTCCGCGTACATTCTTTTCGGACTCTCAGTCGCTAAGAAAAACGGATTAACAGTCAATCCCGACATGGCGGATAAAACAGTTAAAAGACTGAGCGAATATCTTTCAAAGCCGTCACTTCCGCTTTTTGAGCGCGGTTATATTCTATTCGCACTCGAAGAATGGCGAAGCAAAAACTATAAATCAGTTGTTTCTTTTTATGCAAGCCTTGCGGCAAAAGGTACAATTTACGAGAAAGCCATCGCCGCATCTCTTCTTTACAGCGAAGGCAATATCCAGAATGCAGACAAATTTTTCGATTCCGCATTCACTGAACTTAAAGCATATTCAAAAAAAGGCTTCAATCACGGTGCAGAATGGAAAGATGACGAAGTCGAAGCCGCATCCGTACTTCTTCTCTGCGCTTCCAGAGCTAAGAACAAAAACTCACAGGCCGGGGCACTTGCAGAAATGCTTGCCGAAAACCGCATAGGCAATGCTTGGAAAAATTCAAGAGACACCGCAATGGCAGTAATTGCTCTAAGCGAATATTCAAAACAGAAAAGAGTCAGAGGCGGAGCAAGCGGCATCAGTGTTTATCTTAACGGAAAACAGGTTCAATCATTTGCCATAAGCCCTTCAGAAATAGGCTCAAACAGAATAGTTAAAAAGGAAGTATCTTTCAAAGCCGGAACCAACCTTCTCGAAATCAAAAAATCGGGCGGCGGAAAAATTATGATTTCGGCTAACGCGGCATACATTGATAAATCGAGTTCATTCAGCTCTTATTCAAAAGGAATTTCGATTTTTAGAAAATATAAACTCGCACAAAAGGATGTAAAAAATCAGGCAGGCATTTCTTCATTCGGGGCACAAACATCCTTTGCAGTCGGCGATCTTGTTGAAGTTGAATTGACGATCACACCGGATTCTCCCGCAAATTATCTTCTTGCAGATGACGTTCTTCCTGCGGGTTTTTCTTATGTAAAAAATGATCTGCTGTTCTTTACTGACTCACTGCAGAAAGGTTACACGGAACGCCAGATGTATGATGACCACGCCGTGTTTTTCATGCGCTACGGTTTAAATTCCACTTCAGTTAGATATTTTATACGAGCGGAAATCCCAGGAACGTACAAGATCATACCGGCTGGTATTTCACATATGTATAATCCGAATATTAAGGGTTATTCATCAGACTCAATTCTGGAAATCAGGAAATAGGCGGAAAAATGAAAACCAAACTAACACTGATATTTTGCTTTATTTTCATCGCGGCAACGGGCCTTTATGCGGCAGAAGTCCGGATAACGTCACCTAAAGGCGGATACACTTCAGAGCGTATTCAAAAGATTGAAGGAATCGTAGACGTTCCGGGGCTTAACCGTGCAACTCTTGTTATCAACGGAATTCCGCAGACTATTCCGCTTTCAAACAAAAGATTTTCCATCAATATCGTTCCGGCACCGGGAAACAATCTCGTGGAACTCCAGGCCGGCGGATTAAGCTCAAGAGTTTCATTCTTCGCAAAGGTTCCCGGACGCGACATTAAAGTTCTATTGACATGGGATACTCCGACGGATGTTGACCTTTGGGTTATTGATCCGAAGGGCGACAAATGTTATTATGCTAATCCCTCAATTCCTTCTGGCGGAAACCTTGATACAGATGTTACAACAGGTTACGGCCCTGAAACGTTTACAATGGCGAAAGCCATGCCCGGAAAATATTCCGTTCAGGTTCAATACTATTCTTCAGGTGACGCTCCGGCGACAAGGGTCAAACTCTATGTCATCATGTATGAAGGCACCCCCAAAGAACAGCGTAAAGAATTTTCGTTTATAATGACAATGCCTTATCAGGTTTATCATATAGCCGAGTTCAATATTGATGCCGATGAATAGCCTTTGCGCGCTTCTGCTTTCCGCTTTTTCAATGTTCGGCGGAATAGATGAGAAGTGCGCAAATTTTGAAAAACAAAACGGAAAATGCGCAGTTCTGATTACCGAATGCGCGAACTACAAGGCTGTTTATTCCTATAACGACGAATGGGTTTACAGAAAAGGTTTTCCCGCAGGCTCCCTGATGAAACCTTTATCCGCATTCGTTTTTCTTTCTCATAAAAATATCTTTCTGATAAATCCAACCATTAATTGCACTGGACGTTTTGATTTCAAACCACTGGGCTTTAACGGCTCAAAAGAAAATGCAGTCAAAACTGATAATGATGAAACATATATAGGATGTTCACTAAGAAAAGGTCACGGCATTATTGATTTGAGCAGAGCTATTTCCGATTCATGCAATGTTTTTTTTCTGACAAAGGCATCAAAAGATCCTGAAGCTTTTTATGCCGCGCTTCATGAGAAATTTTTAATAAATAGGAATGCCGCAGACATAAAACTCGGTAATCCGAAAAGTTCTCCTCATATTAATATTTCGCGTGAAAAAATGATACTTTCCGCGATTGGAGAAGACGGACATCTTTTATATTCACCTGCTAAAATCAGTTCCATGTATATTTCACTGCTCTATGATAACGCTGTCCGCGAAATAAGCTCAGACGCTTCAGGAAAATTTATCACAAATACAGCCATCAACAAAAATGACCGCAAAATAATCAAAGATGCAATGACTCAGGCCGTTATTTCTGGAACAATGAAAAACATCAACTCATCTGCGAATGTAAAAATCATATGCGGAAAAACAGGTTCACCCAGCCGGATAGGTGATCCGTTAAGAACTCATGCATGGGGAGTTGTATTCTTTAAATATCTCGGCAAAGATTATTTAATAACAGTTTTTTCAGAAAAGGGATACGGCGGAAAAGAAGCCGTATCATTAATTTCGGACATATTAAATGATCTTTAAAATCTTAACTATTGCTATCATTTTAAATTTACATTCAATTACTGCGCAAGCTCAAACAGCCCGCATCAACATTCTTTCGAAATATGATCTGAGTTCAGTTGTAATTACCGCTGACTCGGGAATTTTGAAATCCGATGAAGAAACTTTTATGCTTAAAAAAGCACGTATCACAATCAATGCAGATAAAGAAACTATGAGCATCCGGCATCAGGGAAGAATTTATAATTCAAAAATAATCATAATATCTGTTAATAATTATGCTTCAATATATTTCGGAACAAATTCAAAGCGCAAGTATCCAGGCGTTTTAACCTTCATATGCCGCAACGATAAACTTATCATCATAAATTCATGCAAATTTGACACATACATCCATTCTGCGGCTGTAGCCGAATCTAAAGGTTTAGTGGACAACACTCCTTACTATAAGGAATTTATCAAAGTTATGGAGATTTGCGCCAGAAGCTATTTGCTTGCAAATGGCGACCGTCACAGTGAAAAAGAATGGGAATTCTGCGACCTTACGCACTGCATGCATTACGAAGGACTTCTTGATGACGGAAAATCATTCAGCTCAGGCGAAATTCTTAAAGACTCAAACGGAAAACCGGTCGAATGTTTTTTTCATTCAACCTGCGGCGGACTTCTAACAAAACCGGACGTATTCTGGGAAAACCATACCGGCAGTACTTTCCGCGAAGGAATTGATTTCATAAACGGCAGAAGTCTTTGTGATAAATCTCCTCATTATTCATGGACGGCAAAAACTGACTATGCCAAACTTGCTGAAGTTTTTAATTTGCGTGGACTTAACGGCATGGAAGCAATAACAAAAAGCGGAAGAGTCAGCAAAATTATATTAAAAACAGAAACCGGAAATGTAATAGTTGATATTCCGAGATTCATGTCGGTCTGCGGCAGGGCATACGGCTGGAACTTCATAAAAAGTAATTACTTCAGCATAAAGAATGAAAACGGCTATGTTTTATTTTTAGGTAAAGGTCTCGGTCACGGTGTCGGGTTATGCCAATACGGCGCAGCCGAGATGATCAGAAACGGTTCAAGCTATAAAGATGTTTTAAAATTTTATTTTCCGGGAGCAGAACTCACCAGATGAGAAAAATAATTCTTTCAGCTCTGTTATTTTCTATATCTATAAATCTATCATCAGAAATCTCCGTTGAAAACATAACTTACCGGATTTCAGGCAGCGGAGATCTGCGCAGCATGATTAATCTATTTCACCCGGTTTTTTCAAAATCGATGGATATATTTGATGAATTTAACTGCCGCAAAGAAAATTATACTGTTGTATTAGCGGTTAACGCTGACGAATTTTACCGTTTAACAAAACTGAACAAAGAAACTGCAGGCGCATGGAACATAAACAACAAGACTTTTTACTTTCAGAATCCGCATTCACTGAAAAAAAAAGGAATTCTCGAAAATACTGTAAGACATGAAACAGCACACGCACTCATCGATTCTCTCTACCCGCGGGCTTCAGTTTTCAACAAGGAAGCATTTGCTCTTGCTATAAGTTCACCGATGTACATGCAAAAAGGAGCATTTCCTTCATCAACTCTTTCAGAAACTGAAAAGCGATTCTCAAATGCTCTTTTAAAGGAAAAAGGAATAAGGCATTTCTATACACTGGCACTTGAATGGGGAAGCTATAATTTCAGCAGAAATAACAGGCTTTTTCCGGGTTACGAAAAAAGCCGTCTTGAAAATATCTGGAAAGAATTTATTTCACGGAAAAAATAAATGTACCCGCTTTCACACTGTCATCACCCCACGCGATATGAAAAAACTCATATTTCTTAAAGGGATCAAAAAGCGGAAGTATATCGCTGTTTACAGTTTTCTCCGTGTACTCTCCGGTTTTCATGGCTCCATACACGGCAAAATCCGACACGGCATTCAAAAACGACGGAATATGAATCAGAAAATGATTCGGACGTGAAGCGTCGCTTCCGATAAGCGAAAACGATTTTGCATCTCCAATTGTTCTTATGTTTCCCTTTGAGCTTGAAATATATTTTTCAGTCTCCTCTGATGCACTCGAGAACAGTGTCCAGTCCTTATTTTCATAATAGCACGGAGAATAATGATTTCCATTATCTGCAGGAGCCGAAACGTAAACGGCCCCGCCGAAATTATTTTTTCTGCGGTTAGCGGTCTTAAAAACTGCTTTAAGCAGTTTCTCTCCGCAATTCGCGGAATGAATAAAAACGGAACCCTGAGGGTAAATCATTTTGTCGCTTTTTGAAACTTTAAAACCGGACATTGATACAGAAATGCCCTCTTTTAAAGAAAGATCAGAAGCATCGAGCCCTGCAGCTGCGAGAAAAGACTGAATCGCCGATGATATTTTAGGCGAATCTGATTTGCCCGTTGAAAGATCTGATGAAACAGACTGAACCGTTTTTGCGGAAAGAAGAAGACTCATCGTCTGATCCGCCGGAACTGCTTTGAGCAGATCCCCATTTGCAGTTTCTTTCTTAACACTCTTTCCGCCACCGATTGCGAAAATATTTCCTTTCGGCGCCTCATCAGGATTTAACGAAAAAGCAAGACCTTCCGCCGAAACCGTAGATGAAATAAACGGTGCAGCAAAAGATGATTTCGATGCATAGAATACAATACCCGATTCTCCTGCCGACTGAACTGATAGATTATAGTTTTTTGTGTTATAGAGAGAATTATTTTTATTATTGGATGCTAATGAAAGAGTTTTTTTCATCGCATCAATCGAATCAGAAACAAAAAGCCATCCGTCAAGTATGACCATGTAAACCGTACCTGAACCGTAAACAATTTTGGTTACGGAGAGGCTGGAAAGTTTTTCCTCTTCTTCTGAAAACAGATTTTTGAAATTATTATCTGCAGCATTATTATTCTTAACAGAAGAAGATGAATCAGAATCCGTCTGGAGTTTTGTTTTAGTTCCTTTCAGCGAAGAAATTATATTAAGTCCGAATGTTGACTTAACATTAAGTTTTCCGGCCGCAACATGTCCTTCGGGAAGAGCGGCAACACACATCGAACCTTCAAAGCATGAAGACAGATTAGAAAGAGTAAACCACGAGTCACCTTTAAGCTGGACAAAATAAAGAGCAGCAAGTTTTCCGCCTGCCTGGCTAGACTCAAGCTGTTTCCGCCATTCGCCTGAAGAAAGAACGGTTTTGCCGAATTCGGATGATTCAAATGCAGCATAAGCTTTCTTCGGATTGAATATTTCTACGCACCAGAGCGCGTCATCGGAAATCATGTTAGAGCCGCTTACAATCTTCGGACTTACGGTATAAGGGGCGGCAAAAACCGAATAAGCCGCTGCTGATATAATTATAAATGCAATGGAAGAAAAAATAATCAGCTTAGGGCGGCTCATGGAAATGAACTTCTTAGAAAGGGAATACAGAAAACTCTTAATACTATTCATTGATTTCTTCCAATAATATAAAGTTGAATCACTACATTGATATATGAATATGAAAAACTTCAAGAAGAATAATCATTTTTTGAGTCAAAAAAAGCCCGCAAATGCGGGCGCTTTTTCGGAAAGGGAGGGATTCGAACCCTCGGTAACTTGCGCTACACACGCTTTCCAAGCGTGCTCCTTAGGCCTCTCGGACACCTTTCCTTTTTATTTATTCAATCGTTGAAATGATCGATTCGCAAACTTTATCGGACCCCTTATTTGCGTCAATGCTTTTTAAGAGTCCTTCATTCTTATAATAATCAACAAGCGGTGCCGTTTTCTCTTTATACGTATTCAAGCGCACTTTGATCGCATCTTCGGTTTCATCACTTCTCTGAACAACGGGAGAACCGCAAAGATCGCATACCCCTTCTTTTTTCGTCGGTTTCGAGAACACATTATATATCGCCTGACAGTCGGAATTTGAACATGTACGTCTGCTTGAAAGACGTTTAACGATTTCATTTTCATCAACAATCAAGTCAACGGCTGCATTTATCTTAATCGAAAGACGCGACATTATTTTTTTGAGACCTTCGGCCTGCGGTATTGTTCTTGGAAAACCGTCCAGAATAAAACCGTTCGGGAATTTTTCCTTTGAAAGTTTTTCTTCGATTATATCAAGAATCAGCTGATCAGGAACAAGTTCACCTCTAGTCATAAAACCTTCAGCCTTTTTACCGAGATCGCTTCCCTCTTTTATTGCCCCTCTGAGAATGTCTCCGGTTGAAATCTGCACCATGCCTTTTTTTTCAACCAGCAGTTTTGAAACTGTTCCTTTTCCGGCACCGGGTGCGCCAAGCAGTATTAGATTCATAAATCCTCCAAGAAATATAATTATGAAAAATCCACTTTCAATGCAGATCTGATTCTATGCCGTTCAAGCGCCAAATCAATTAGCATGTCAAGAAGAGCGGAATAATTCACTCCTGTTTTCTCCCAAAGTTTCGGATACATGCTGATGGATGTAAATCCAGGCAACGTATTAACTTCATTGAGGTAAAAATCACCTGATTCCTTATCGAGAAAAAAATCAACCCGCGATAGTCCTTCAAGATTCAAGGCTTCGTAAGCCAGTTCCGCGCATTCTCTTATTTCGTCAGTAATTTTATCATCAATATCAGCAGGTATTTTCGTCTCTGCTCCGTGTGAATCAATATACTTGGCTTCGTATGAATAAAATTCATGTGTTGAATTTATTTCACCTAATACGGAAGCTTTCGGAACGGAATTACCCATAACAGCACATTCTATTTCACGGCAGTTGACAGCTTTTTCAATAATTACTTTTCTGTCATACTCAAAAGCAGCAAGAAGCGCCGGTTTCAGTTCAGATTCTTTTTTTACTTTTGTTATTCCGACAGAAGAACCGGCATTGGCAGGCTTGACAAAACACGGATAACCAAGTTCCATTTCGAGCTCTTCAATTAGAAAATCATAAGAAGTTTCAAGATCAGAAGGAACAACAGTAATCCACGGAACAACCGGAATGCCAGATTCATCAAGAATCTTTTTCGCAAAATCTTTATCCATTCCGACGCTTGAACCGAGAACACCCGAACCGACATACGGAACACCGGCCAAATCAAGAAGTCCCTGAAGAGTACCGTCCTCACAATAAGTTCCGTGCATAACCGGGAAAACCGCATCCGCCGTTATTTCTTCACCTGACTGAAAATTTCTTATGACCAGTTTTCCGTTTTCAGGAAAATGATTAACAAACCAAAGACCGTCTCTCTTGATATCCAAAACTCTTCCGAAGCCTTCAGCCGATTTGAATTCTGCGTTTTTCTGAGGGTACCATTTGCCGTCTTTATCTACAGCAACGGCTATTACATTATATTTTGATCTGTCGAGTGCATCGTAAACGGAAGCAGCAGAACAGCATGAGACTTCATGCTCTCCGCTTCTCCCTCCGTATAAAAGGGCAATTGTCATCATCGGTTTTATTTCTCCATAAATTCTTTATGAATCGATTTAACCGCAAGCTCCGCGTACATTTCATCTATTACGCACGAAATACCGATTTCGGAAGTTGAGATCATCTGAATATTGATGTTGTGATCGGAAAGTATCTTGAAAAGTTTTCCTGCAACTCCGGCAGAAGAAAGCATTCCCACACCTACTGCCGAAACGATGGCGATATTATCCTGAAAAGTAACTTCGTCGCCTTTCAATTCAGTTCTAACTTTTTCTGAAATAGCCTTAACTCTATCTATATCTTTTTTGAGAACGGTAAAAGATATATCCGCTTTTCCGTCTTTTCCGGTAGACTGAACAATCATATTCACGTATATTTTTTCTTCACCGAGAACAGTGAAAATTTTCTGTGCGATTCCCGGACAATCAGGAATACCGTATATATTGAATTTTACCTCATCTGATTTTGAAGTAACACCGCTCATTGTAAATTTTTCCATCATCTCCTCCCGGGGTTTAACAATTGTTCCTTCGTTTCTATTGAAACTTGAACGGACATGAATTCTTACATTATACTTTTTCCCAAACTCAACAGAACGTGAATGAAGAACACCCGCACCGAGACGCGCGAGCTCAAGCATTTCGTCATAACTGATTTCATTGAGCTTGCGGGCTCCGCCGACAACACGCGGATCGGCGGTATAAACTCCGTCAACATCTGTATATATTTCGCAGTCACGTACACCCAAGGCTGCAGCAAGGGCAACAGCGGAAGTATCGGAACCGCCTCTGCCGAGAGTTGTGATATTCTCGTCTGCGTCGATGCCCTGAAAACCTGCAACAACAATTACAGAATGCTTTTCAAGAGCATTTTTCAAACGCTTGTCGTCAACACTTACGATACGCGCATTCGAATGTGCTCCGTCTGTTATCATTTTAACTTGAGAACCGGTAAAAGAAACAGCCTCAATTTTAATTTCATGAAGCGCCATCGCAAGAAGAGAAATCGATACCTGCTCACCTGTTGAAAGAAGCATATCCATTTCTCTCGCACTCGGCTTTGTGCAGATCTTCTGTGCGAGATCAATAAGATGATCGGTTGTATCTCCCATAGCGGATACGACAACAATCACCTTGTAATCATTGTCCACATAGCTCTTTATTCTGTCTGCTACTGCTTTTATACGCTCAGGAGAACCCACGCTGGTTCCCCCGAACTTCTGAACGATTATTTTTTCACTCATATAGTCTCCAGCAAAATTGAATCAATAAGAGGCGTTTTCCTCCGGAACCGTCAAAATTACATCAGTTGCCACAGGAATATAATGTGTAGATGTAGTCTGCTTAAGAATGTTTGTTTGGGATAAACTTGTCGTAAACACATTCATCGGAACGCCCACAGGTATATTTTTAAGCACACCAGTTTGATTGGTAATATACGGAGGTATCTTTCCGCTGACATACTCGGAGATGTCATCCTCTGCAGGAATCGCTACCAAATAATCAGTAGCTGAAGGAACAGTGATTGTACCTGTATAATCTTTCTTATAAGCATACGCAATTGCAGCAAGATTACCGCCGATATATCCGACAGAAGATTCATTACTTACATCATTTATATTATCCTCAATCGCCCAGAATGTAATTCCGTCTGAAGTTGAATACTGCTTGATATTATTTTTAATTACCACCCGAACTTCAACAACCCATTCTCCCTCTCCGTCATAATTGATTGAACCTGCAACAGGAGCCAACAGAGGAAAAACCAGATTTGTATCATCTTCATCAGGACCGCTTTCCAAATAAATCTGTTTTAAATTGAAATCATATCCCGGAACGTCTTTGCCATTAAAGTAAAACGTATTAGTTGAAGGAGATACATTGTCGAAACCCATCTTGCGGATATACAATTGAAGGTTATCATATTTTTCATCAATATAAAGATCATCGCTTTTATAGTTGAGCCCCTGCCCGTTAAAGAAACCATTTGTTTCATTCAGGGGAATTGAATCAACATATCTGTAATTTGCGAATTTATCTCCGTCAGCACGAATCTCGGAAATATCAAGATAGAAAACACTTGGCCCGGAAACACTCCATGCCGGAACACTGTCGTCAGATTCAAATGTTCCCTTAAGAAGAACCTTAACTCTGTTTTCCACAAGTTCAGTTATCAAAGGATCATCGCCGCACGATGAAGTAAAGAAAAGCGGCAATAAAATCAGTGTCAGTAATAAAAGTTTATTTTTTTTCATAAGTTAAAATATAATGTTAATCCTGTATTAAAAAAGTATCCGTTGTACTTTGCTCCCGAAATATGTTTTTCGTAAATAACCATGTAATCAAAACGAAGACCGAAATTTACCATTCTTCCTGCCATAAATGAAACTTCAAGACCAGCCATAAAAAGCGGATCAAACTGTTCTTTTTCTTCAGGTTTGATATATACTTTTACTCCGCCGGCACCAAGTTTAAACTGAAAATTCATCGGGAACTTTATAGGAAGTAAAAAAAGAAGATTACCATAAATCGGAACAAGGGAAATAGCATTGACCCCCTGGGATCTATGCTTCTGATAACCAACCTCTCCACCGACTTTAAAATAAGTCAACGGCGTATTCAATCGAAAAAAGGCTCCGCCGCCAAGAGCTGGCTCAACCTTGTCATACAGCTCAAAAAGAGGCATCCCCGGACCGAACCAGATACCGGCTTGCGGCTTCATAAAATCATCTTTTCTTCGAAGATTTGAAGCGGATAAATCTTCCCAAAGCATCACCATAGAAAGGAAAAGAAGTAATATTGCAAAGGTTTTCTTCAATGAGAACTCCAAGTAATAATATTAAGGAAATTTCCGAACATTGCTGAAATTTGTCAATATATTTAACTTTATGATAAAATTTCCCTTATTCAGTAAACCCGGATTTATCCAATTGGTTCATTTCACGGACAAACTGTTTCGGGCTCTTTGAAAAAAAACACCGACAGATTGCAACAATTGCGGCGCTTACAGCTATGGGAAATGCCTCATCACAACTAAGATTTCACATAAAAGCCGGAATCAATATAGAATTAAAGACAGATGAAATAAATGAGATAATGCTCTTGATAAGTGTTTTTGCCGGTTTTCCTGCTGCTATAAACGGAACTTTTGCTTTAAAGGATGTTATTGACGGATTATCATGATTTTTTCTTTTTTATTGCAGATGAACGCAGATTGCAAATATTTTGCTGCTATCACCACTCCGCATATTAACATATGCGAAATGGCAATAGCAGTGAATAAAACTATTAGTTCTCCAGATTTTTCTTATCGCTTTTCTTGTAAGCATACTCAGTTCCGTCAAAAGTAATTGTTCCTTCTATTGAATAAGGAAGATTTCCCTCATCATCCATTTTAGAATAATCTTCTGTTTCTGTGTAATTAAAACCGAGAGTATGTTCAGCATCATCAAAAGTAACATCAAGAATACCATTTTTAACGATAACCGAACTATGGGTTTCTTTAACATGAGTTTCTTTTTTTGTGAGTGTTCCGGACATTTTAACAATATGCTTTGTACCGTTTTCTTCGGTAATATTTGAAGTAAACTCTTTCATAACGATTTTAACATTTTCCATTGTTCCGGTAATTTTGAGAGAGCCGTCACCGTTTGAATAATTAATATCCTCCCCATCTTTACTGACAGATACTATTTCCCCGACAATTTTGGTAACAGGCGACGCAAGCGCTTCGTTAACTGCATCACCTACAGCCTTATCAACTAATTCTGTAATTTTTAGATTTTCACCTGAAAGAGCAGGCGGATCATCATTACTGCTAGTGTCATCACCGCATGAAGCAAACGCGAAAGCGATAGCTATCAAGCTTATCATTACTTTAAAGTGTTTCATAATTCCTCTTACTATTTTTTAATTTTCGGCTATCCGAATATATTTAAAACAATTTATTAGAGTATTTTGTCAACTATAAAGTGTATATTTTTTTCTATATTGCATAATACTCTAAAAGCTGATGCCCGACAGAGTGTATTTACTAATTAGTTTTTTTCTATTGCGCAATTTAGAATTAAAAAAAATTAATTGAACATTTCGACTTCAATATTTATTTTTCAAGACATGGAGTAATATAGTTTGCATAATTTAAAAGAAATTTCTACAAACGGACTGATGATATAGCCAGTTCAGAGCTTTTGCCGCGAAGAGAAACCGTACCATGAGAAACAATAATAACAGAAGACGGAAAATCAGCTCTCTCTTTAAGGCGCGAAAGAGCATCATCAGAAACAAGAAAAATTTCATTTCTCAAGCGGCATTCAGACTGAATTCTCGCGGCAGTGTTCATAACATCGCCGGAATAAGCTATTTCCTGACGCGTTAAACCCATCTCTCCCGCAACAATAGTGCCGAAATGCAGACCCGCTCTGAATTTCGGAATCAAACCGTAACGGGCCGTATAATAATTGTGTCTTTTTCTTACAACATCATCAATATCAAAAAAAACCGTCAACGGATCGTGAGCCGATCCGGCGTATTTTTCCTGCCATGTGATTATTACTTCATCTCCCACATACTTATAAATTTCGCCGCCGTGATTGATTATTGGACGTGCGATATCGCAGAAAAAATCATTCAAAAAGGCGTGAAACTTCAGCGGACCAAGACGTTCAGCAGCTGCAGTTGAACCAGCTAAATCAAGAAACATGACAAAACGGTTTTCATTTTTAGGACGGCTGTATGTTCCGAAAAGAAGACCCTTGAGAACATGACGTCCCAAAAGACGCTCTATGTCGGCATAAAGATTTGCCAAGACAGTAAGGATAAGAGAAAAAGCAACGGTCTGAAATAAATACGAATCTTTCCAAAAAGATTCACAACCAAGAAGCGATATAAACACGAATGCGTAAACGAAACTGATTAAAGCCGTCTGCAGAAAAGGAGTGACTAGAAGAGAAACCAAAGAGGCCGCGCTCTGCGTTTCAGATAAAATTCATTCAAAAGAAGAATTCCGAAAGATACTCCGAAACCGGTCAATGATCCAAGGAGAAGATATCTGAAGTCCTCATGCAGATTAAAATATCCGGAAACGGCTATACTCATTATAAATGCGAACAAACCGCCGAGAAATATACTGAGAATAACAACGGAAAAACCATCGCGGATTTTCTTTAAAGCAAATGGACTAATTTTCATGGTGCAATTATTCATCTCTATTCAAAACAAATGTCAAGGAAAAAAGAGACCCTAACCGCAACTTCATATTTTCCGAAGTCGGTAAATCCGCCGGATAAATTAACTTGCCGGATCAACTTCTTGTCCGGATTATAATATTGACAATCACTCTAATCCGCTTCATACTGCTTAAGTTATG
>ERZ795058.2420-NODE-2420-length-22102-cov-12.379507_pt1 | contig 22102 bp, 36 predicted proteins | sample MGYA00375142_ERZ795058 | MGnify/ENA primary metagenome ERZ795058 (study PRJEB30187, sample SAMN05720210) | activated sludge metagenome | isolation source: anaerobic digester from wastewater treatment plant | place: Japan | collected 2015-04-20 ... | reverse complement strand
GCCTCTATGTAGTTGCTTGAATCATACGCAATAATAATTGACTGTGCTGCCGTATAAGCCAAACCACTATCAACTGTAATAGAGTTTTCTCCTGTAACTGTTCCTAAATTGATAGAAGTACTTGAAGTTGTTGCGTAAATATCTCCAGGGTCTCCAGTACCACCAGTAGGACCTGTTGGTCCTTCTTCGCCTTGTGGACCTGTTGCTCCCGTACTTCCTTTTGCACCAGTAGGTCCCTGCACACCCTGGGGTCCCTGTGGTCCAGTTGGTCCCGTACTACCTTGCACTCCCTGGGGTCCTGTAGGTCCAGTTGGTCCAGGTACTGTACTGTCTGCTCCCGTGGGTCCAGTCGCTCCTGTTACTCCTTTATCACCCTTAACACCTTGTGGTCCTGTACTACCTGTTGCACCTTTTGGACCTGTACTGCCTTGAATGCCCTGACTTCCAGTTGGCCCTGTAATACCTTGAACACCCTGAATACCTTGTGGACCAGTCGGTCCAGTAGGACCTGGTACAGTAGAATCAGCCCCAGTAGCTCCAGTAGCACCCTTTGCTCCAGTAGCACCCTTTGGACCGGTTGGTCCTGTGGGACCTGGAACTGTTGAGTCTGCTCCTGTAGGGCCTGTACTACCCGTTGAACCCTTAGGTCCCGTTGGGCCTGTTATTCCCTGATCGCCTTTAGCACCCGTTGGACCAGTTATTCCTTGAATTCCTTGGGGACCTGTAGGACCAGTTGAACCAGTCGCACCCTTAGGGCCAGTCGCCCCAGTGTCTCCAATAAATTCACTAACTAAAGTCTTTTTAGTAGTTCCGTAAGCTGAATCGGTTGTATCACTAACATCAACTACTACTATTAAATCTTCACTCCTTGTTACTGAAGGAAGGTTTGTTAATTCTGATATTGTTTTTTCTTCTCTAGCCATTTATATAATTCTTAATTAAGCGTCCCCGACTTTTGTATAACTTGTACTTGAATCCCCTACTTCACTCCAATCTGTTTTACTGTGTATCAATCTTATTCTAGTTCCCTCTGTTAATAACCAAGCAAAAGACTCTGTAGCTATCTTTAACCCCACTCCAAAAGGTATGTATCTTTCACTTGAGTCTGCTACTTCTGTGTAATCAGTTATAGGGCCTTCTGCTACTATGTACTCTTCGTCCTCCGTAAGCATATAAGCACCATCCTCTGAAAGGATAGCGTCGTCTATATCCCCACTTCCGTACTCAGTTGTTACGTCTTCAACTTCTGTCCAGTTAGTCATTTAAAGAACTAATTAAAATAAGGGTCTCTAACTACAACCTGCTCTGGGTCGTCACTATTACTATTTACTAATGCACTGGTCATTTCTTCTAATTCTCTGTAAAACTCTGCTAGGTGCATTTGTGCCTCGTCCATTAACCCAAGCCTTGCCTTAGCCTTGGCTACTGCATACTCTATGGGTAAATCTTCAAACTGTGGTGGTATATTAGGAACATCATCGTCTGCACTTAGGTCTTCTACTGTTTCTACATAATACATCCACAACCCGTTAGTAATGTTGTTAGTAGGAACTGGTTTTATCTCAATGTTTTTACCCCTCATACTGTAGGTGGGGCTAGTAGAATCTCCTGAATAATCAACAGGATCATCGAACGCATTAGTATCAACCCTGTAGGCCTTGTAACGCTCGGTAGCTAATGTAGGGGCTACTTCTACCCTAATCATCCTTCTGAAGTCGCTAGGAAGCCCGTAGAGGCTCTGGGAGGCTGTTAAGTTTGCCTTCGAGAGTCGTACATAATAATCCTGGGCTAAAGAGGCAATTCTGTTTACAACTTTCTGGTAACCTCTGTTTAAATTGAGTTTCACCTCAGTTTCCGTTACTGTAAGATTGTCCGAAGTAACATCCTGATTTATGAGGTGGCCAACAGCCTGTTGCATTTCGAGGAATGTCATTGTCATTTCCTAATAATTAAATATTCCTCGATTACCTACTTAATTATACCACGAGTTTTTGTGTTTTCTCTGGCGTAAGATTCTTGTAAACTTTTACTAAGTCCTTGGCTATGTTGTCTACATTCCTGTGTGTAGTTACCCATTCGTAAGCGTTCTCTATCATCTTGTCTCTGTTTTTACCCTCTATCATAAGCTCTAGGCACTTGTCTAATTCTTCTTCTGTTTTGTACGCTAGTGCGTTCTCCCCTTTCTTAATGTAAGGAGAGTATGGTAACTGGTCTTTAATTATCATAGGAACCTTGAGGGCTGCAAACTCCATCATCTTGAGCTCCGACTTGTACATATTGAAGTACTCGTCATCAGATAAAGGAATAATAGCAAAGTCTAAATCAAGTAGTTTCATTCTGTAAGGGTGTGCCTCCCATTTAGTCCAAGGGTGGTATTCTACAATGTCTTTTAATTGACTAAAGATTTCAGGGAAATTACTACCACTTATTACAAGCTTTATGTCATGCTCTTTGGCTAGTTTTTTAATAGAAGGAATTATAGTCTTTAAGTCCATACTATGAGAACTTCCTCCACTCCAACCTATTCTAATTTCTTTCTTTTTACTCTTAACTTCTACATCAGGGTAGTAGCTCATGTCTAAACAATTAGGCACAGTCGCTACCAGATCACTGTACGCTCCCCATTTCTTGGTCAATTCTGGTACTGGGGAAGTAGCTAAACTACACGCTGATAAGTTCCATATTAAATTCATGTGGTGGTCAAGGTTGTTAAACTTGTTAAAACCTTGTGTTATTCCTGTAACCCATAAAGGAACCTCTCCTCTCTCTTCCATTTTAAGCCTTGTACCTACTGTAGCTTCTTTGTAAGCAGAAGTCTTTTTAACATTGTCCACTGGTACCCATATATCCTCAACACCAAAATCCTTGTACGCTGGGTTGCTAGGTTTTGTTTCTAAAGTATTGTCATCATGGTCAAATACTAAAACCTTATTAGGCCAGGTCTTTTTAATTAGTTTCGTGTAGGGAGTGGTATTAAGCCTTGCTACTACAACATCAGCATACTCTACTGCTACCCTAGTTTCTTTTTCGTCTTCACTGGGGTCAAGTATAAGGCTCTCTGCTAACTTTAAGCGATTAAAAGCCTCGTCAAATATTCTAACCCTGTGGTGTCCACAACCTCCGTCATCAGCTGGTAACCACAACACTCTAAGTAATCTCTTCTCCATGAGTTTCCTCGATTAAGTTTATATACTTTTAGGGTCTACTGTTAAACAGTACCTACCCTCCTCGTTCTTAACAAAGGCCTCTTTAAACTTAGCCTTGTTAGTTAACACGTCATCGCCATACATCTTCTTTGCAATAGTCACCATTTCAGTAGGAATTACTGCAATCAACCTCATTTCCCTATCATTAGAAAAGCCGTCCCCACCTCCCTGTCTTTGCTTATAGTTAGCTTTAAACAAGGGTATGTTGTTGTCTACCATTTTCTTGTTTTGTGAGTCTAACTTTCTCACTATGTTCTGGATAGCTTCTTTAAAGATAAGTCGCTCCCTTTCATTCTTAGGGGCGATTGATTCTAGTATTTCCTCTGTTTTTGCCATGATGTTTCCTCTAAATTAAGACGACAAGGGGCCGAAGCCCCCTGCCATGTAAGACTATGAGGATGCGAGTCCTGTGATTTGTCCATTGTACTTCTCTGCGTAAGAAGCTAATGTCAATTCACCGACTACTACAAACCCATCAGCGTCTGAAACCTTAGCTGTTTCCTCCTTTGCTACTGGTCGTAGTTGAGGAATTTTCCAAGTGCTTGAGTCTAATACTGCTATTACACTATTAGGCATTTGAATATCCGTTACTACTTGCATCATACCAAAGTTGGATTCATAAACTGCGATTGCAGATGTGAATGTCTTCACACTGTCTACGAACTGTCTTGAACTCTCGAACAAGTCACCCATTTTGTTTCTCTGTTTAGGAGCTACTAAAATGGTATCAGGATCACCACCTGCTGCGTAAATATCAGCAAGTAAGTCATTTAACTCGGACTCTTTGATGTCCCTTCCTGTTCCAGTTCCAGTAGAAACGTTGGTGGTTATCCAAGCGAGGATTCCCTTCAAAGTTCTAGCTGTTCCTGTTGCACCACTACCTGCGGCACTACCATTGATAAGTGCTTTCTCGATGTCTCTACCAATCTCTTTAAGAGCTTTCTCAACCTGGTAGGCATACTCGTCTTTGTATCCTGCTGGGTCTACGGCTCTTTGAGTCTTAGAGACTTTACCGTCTTTAGCAAATATCTGTGTGTAGTTTTGACCTCTTGATGGAGCTGTTAATGCTGCAAAACTGTAGGTAAAACCTTCAATCTGTGCATTGTCGGCTGCATTTGCATAGGAGTCAATTGGCCATTCATGAAGAACACTCTTTGCTTTAACCTTAGGAAGATTGGAGAACATAGGGGTCTTCATCTGTCCCATTGTGACTAAAACGTCAGTTAGGTCTTCATGGTTCGTGGTCTTGTCGTATGTTGTAAAGTTTGCCATTTGAACCAAATTATTAATTTAAAGCCTCGATTATTCGGAAGGAGCGGCGTACTTTTTCAAGAACTCCGAAATCTTTCCGGTTTTGGCAGCGGCTTCCAAATCGGCCTTTCTCTGGTCAGTTTCCGAATGAATCGGCTTACCAGGGGCCTCACTATAAGTGCTCGACTTCTGGGCTTTAGCTTTAGAGTCTGCTATTTGGTCAAGATTCATAAGCTTAAACGCTAATTCAGGATCAGTTATCTGATTCCCTCTTGCCATTTGCTCGTCCATAAACTTGGCAACCTCTTCGGCTTCAAATTTAGGGCCTCCATCTTTACCTGTGTACTTTTTACCGAGCTGGTCCATTTGATTAACGAACCTCTCTTGCCATTTGTACGCATTAAGCTTTTCCTCTACTAAACTGTCAACAGTATTTCTGTCAACGTATCCCATTTGCTCAAGCTCCTTTCTAGCTGCTTCCAGTTGTCTCTGTCTAGCCTGTTGCTCAGGAGAAGTTACCTGAGGACTAACAGCCTGTTGGAGTCTGTCAGCTATTTCGGCTTTTGCCTTGAGTTCGGCCATTTGCTCTTTCATTGTATTAAGCTCCTGGACCTTCTCTTGAAACCTGTCATAAGGAATCTTCTTTTCCTCCAAAGAATCCGTGACATTTTCATCACCTTCTGATACTTGAGTGTTTGACTGCTCTCCAGCAGAGATGTTAGTATCCGGTGCTGTTTGTTCTAACCCTGATGAGGAGTCAGTAGTTTGCTCTACTGTATTTACATCATTTACCTCGTTATCCATAAAAATAACCTACATTTTAACGTCTTCAGTGACGATTAGGTGGATAAAATTATATAAAGAACCTCCTCGATAGGCTTGTGACCTCTACTATATTATAGCATAGGCACTTATGAGCCTTGTGCAGGGGGTTCGAGGAAGACCCCCTACGCAAAAATCACAAGTTTTTATATTGGTACTTCTGGTACTTGCTGTTCTAATGCAACACCCTCTGGTGCTGGTGGGGCCATCATGGCTTCCTGTGCTTGAGCCATTTCTACCATTTCCATTTTCTCGTCCATTAACCTCTGTTTCTCTTCCTCTGGGTCAATGTCAAAGTTTTGTAGTAAAGTCTGTCTACTTATATCACCTCCACCTCTTAACATTGTTAGAATCTCTCTCTTACCTTCCTTGGTGTGTGAAATACCTCCTGCTATCTTAACCTTAACCTCTGGGTTTCTTGGTATTGCTACAACGTCCTCTGGCACTTCTTCTACCTGTCCGCTAATTACCGAGTAAACGTCTCCTGTTTCTGTTCTGAAAGGCTTGGTTATTAACTGGTGGTCGTAACTTATGTTTAGTATGTCTTCGCCTAGTCTGCTTAAACAGTCTGCAAGGTTGTCTATTAAGTCTACAATGTTGGTGTAAGCATTAGCTACTAAAGTGTCAAAGGCCACCCCTGCCGTTACTCCTTGTGGTGCTTTACCCATGAACGCCTCGTGAGCAGCTCCTATGTTCTGCATGTAATCCTTGAGGTTGTTTATCTGGTCAAACGGAGTACTACTCATTGGCTTCATGTCCATTTGCTGTATGTTGTGTCCTGGTTTGTGTCTTAAAATCTGTCCGTTCTTATTATTGATTATCTTAATACCTGAATTACTGTCGGTTATATACTTACCCTTACTAAAGAGTATGTTGTATTCAAGTACAGCTCTTTCTAAGTAATTAAGTGCCTTGTTTAAAGGTACAAGATTCTTAACCCAACCTTCTCCATATATTTCTCCTGTGTTTATGTCAGGGTTGTATATTTCAAAAGGTATTTTCTTAAAGTCTGTCAATTCGTTTCTTAGTATCTTTCCGTCACAGGTTGTTATTACTCTTATGCCCTCCTTAGTAACACACCATGTTTCGTGAAGTAGCATATTATCTCCTGTGGCTGTAGTGTCGTTAGTGTTTGTGTTGATAAGCTCCTTATACATACTCTCTGAAGTCTTAGAGGTTGTGCTTAATTCCTTGACTGCTTCCTGATCGTATACAGGATTTTGTTCAACTATCTCTTTAGGTCTTGATATAACTTTAACCACATACCTAGCGTCTGCAATAGAACTAGCGTAAGGGTCAATGTAAGTGTCAAATGGGTCAAGTACCTGCACCCATGGCAGTCCCTCTCCATCGTCTTCTTCTGCACTGTATCCGTACTGGAATATACCCTGCCCATAAAGTAAGCCAAATAAAACAGCCCTTTTAACCAACTGCTTCATTCTTAGTTTGTCGTACATAAATGCTAAGTATTGTCCTAGTACCTGTGAAGTCTGTGGGTCGACAGTAGCGTAAGGTAATGCGTCAACATCCCATGTAGGTTGAGTCCTGGTTACAGCACCCCTAATAGCCCTACAAATTGAGTACACCTGGTTAATCTGAAAGTCCAAGGGGTCTTTACTTCCCCAACTTAACTTACCAGTATCCTTGTTGTACTTTACATTATGCCACCCTCTGTAGTAAGCGTCGTTAATAAACCACTGTCTTTCTATGTTAGAACTCCTAAAGTTTTTACTCTCTTGAAACTTAGCGTCTGTATATTCTAACCAGTATGTCTCATCGTACTGCTCCTCACTTTCTCTTTCTGGCTTACCTACTAAACCCTTAATGGTGTCTTTTAATGCCATCGTACTCTAGCTTAAACTTATTCCCTCGATTCCTCCGATAACATTGGTATCTCTGTAATGTCTATTTCTACTTCTGGCTCTTCTGGTTCTTCTTCTTCCTCGTCCTGTACTGATATGTATTCTGTTAAGTCTCTACTCTTAATAAGCTGGTGTAAACTCTCTCTTTCCTTTTTGGAAACAATAACAATAACTAACCCCATTACTATTAAGCCTATTACTGCAATAGCCGCTATGATTGCCAACATTAGTTCCATATATTAATTATATCACACCAAGTTTAACTGCTCTTTGGGCTTGTCACGATCCGTTCCCTCTATCCTTGCTTTGGCTATTTCAATATACTCTTCCTCCATTTCTATACCTACAAAATCTCTACCTAACTTCTTACAAGCCATACCTGTTGTACCACTGCCCATAAATGGGTCTAGTACCACCTGCCCCTCTCTACTTACTAGCTTTACAAGATACTCCATTAAAGCAATCGGCTTAACTGTGGGATGAGTATTCTTTCTTAATGTCGTTCCTCTTTGATATGCGTTATCTATATCTTTCTCTCTACCATCATTAACAATTTGTTCCTCCATATCTTCACACCCTATATTCCTTTCTCTCTTACTAGCTTTGGCACAATAAAAGAATCGTGCTGCCGAACCTGAGTCGGAATAACCATAACTATCGCATGCATTACCCTTTCCGTAAATCCCATTAGTTCCCCAACCAACACTATTTTTTCTTACTGCATCGCTAGATTTATTATTCGGAAACAACTCTACTACTTCCTCACTACCATCGTGGATTAGGTTGGCAGGGAAGCGACCTATAAGAGTTGATTCGCTTGTCATTTTTATCTCCTTTACACCGAAGTTATTAGTAACACTACCGTTCCCCTCGTTACTTCCTGTATATTTTCTTCTTATCTGTTCCTCTGATGTTCCATCTGTATATTCCACCCTACACCCATCAATATTTATTCCACCTACTCCCCATTTAAGACAATTCTCTGCTACTGTTTTCTCTCCTAATGGCTTCCTTGCTACTGTAATAGGTTCAAGTGCAGGTTTAAGAGCAGTACCCCAACCTTCCCACTCGGAAGTGCCTTTGGTAGTGTAATTATCTCTCTTATCTCTTTGTTCTTTATCAAAGTTAAATACCCCCACATCTCTTATATAGTTTTGTTCTGATATATTTCTATCGCCTCTTTCACTATGGCTAATATCAATACTTTTAACCACTTTTCTCTCCCTCCCCTGTAACTTATCAACGGCTTTACCTATATTCAACGATTTAGGAAATCCTGAACCATATACCCAAGCTATCATATCTCTTATCTCAAATCCTGCATCTTCAATATTAACAGCCATTCTATGTTGTGTTCTTGTACCTGCAAAGGATAGTAAATACCCACCAGGCTTTAAAACCCTTAAACACTCTTTCCATACCTCTACTTGGGGTACATCATAATCCCATTTCTTACCCATAAAGGATATTCCGTAGGGAGGGTCTGTTACTATGCTGTCAATAGAGTTATCTTCTAGTTCTTTAAGTTTGTTCTTGCAGTCTCCGAGCAGTAGCTTCATAGTTAATTATATCAATAAACTGAACCTCCATCTTCCATTAAATCTCCACCTTGGTCAAAGATATCAATAATATCATCCTCCTCAGGGTCTTGGTATGTAATGTCTTGTGTATCACTAACAACCCTCCCATAAGGGTCAAGTCTAGGGTGCTCAAAGTAGTCTGGTCTGCTCATAACAACATACCTTAAAGCGTCTAGGCTATGATCCTTAACCTTAAATGGCCTGTTTCTATCCTGGTCTGAATCTTCTGGGACTTCCTTCCAGTGATACTCCTCTATCTCTTGCCTTAGCTTCTCACACTTGTTAGTAAAGAACAGTTTGTTTTCTTTTAACAGTCTTGTGACCCTACTGATACCTGCCAACACATCATTGTTACCAGATACCAATGGCCAACCCTCTTCTACTAACTGGTCAAACATAGACATAGTGCTTGTGCTTTCTGTCTTCCTACTTGCTGGGTCAATAATAAAGGAACTTATGTCTGTTTTCTTAACATCATTCCTGATTAAAATAGACTGTATCTGTCTTGATATTCCGGGAGCGTCTAAGGAAACATCTTGTATTTCGTCTAACACATAAACATTATGGTTAATGTCCTCTTTCATTAAAAGAATAGCAGTAGGATTAGTCCACCCTATATCAATACCAATAAAGAATATATCCCTAATATCTTTGTCAGGATAAGAAGTCATGTGCCTCTCGTGGTTAAAGTCAGGATAAATAAGCCCTACAAAGTCTTCAAACGAGGCTAAGTATTCCTGATTAAATATAGCTGTAGGTGTAGACACCCTTACACTTTCTATCTGCTCGTTGTTCCAGAATGGAGAATCAAATACTGTGTACCTATAAGAAGCATACCCTGGGTCTCCTGCTACTCCCTTCTCATACAATTTAGAAAACAACCCCTTTCCTTTTGGTGTTCCTATTACCTTGGTCTGGTTCTTTTCGTCCTTAATCATAGCACCTAGTGTGTTGTACCAGAGAGATTCCTTTTTAAGAATATGTCCAGCCTCATTCAGTACGGCCCGTGGGTAATTAAATCCCTCTAAATTTTCAGGCTTCTGTGCAGAGCCAAAGTCAATTCCTCCCCTTGGAAGTTCCAATATCTTCTTTTGTTCATGCCATTTGACATACCTAATAACTGGAGAAAGTATCGGTAAAAATATTCTCTTCACATACTTGTCTATGTTTCCATGAACTGTGTCCACCCAAAGAGTCTGCTGACCTAGCTTCATTGTTTCGTCAATAAGCCACTGAGCAGTATTATATGTTTTTCCAATCTGCCTCCCAGCTGGTATCACAGTAATATGCGAAGTATCTTTTAACGCAGGAGTTATAAACTCTGGATACCACAAATTTAGACTAATCTGTGTCTTCTGTCTTACTATCATCTATTATCCCCGACTTAACTATTATCTCTATTCCCGTTCCAGCCTCTATCTCAGTTGCCTGTTTTGGATTCCCTATCAACTGACTAATTATATACTTATTTATATCAACCCTTATTCTCTCATCCTGTGTGGTATTTCGTAAATTGATTAAATCCTCCACACTCTTTTGTAACTCCTCGTTCTCCTCACAGTATAACCTAAAGAACTCCCTGTCTATTCCAGCGATGATTCCTTTGTTTTCACTTTTTCTTTGTACTTCTGTATTTGCCATTGTTTGGAACTATAGGTTAATTATGCTTAACAATATATTCAACTACTATGTCTAAAAAGTTACCCTCTCCTTTTCCGTTTAAGTGTTCTAGCCATGCTTTACTTAGGTCTTCTCTTATCTGTTCTTCCCTGGTCTTCTTAGGCTCTTTCTTTTTAGTTTTCTTACCCTTACCAAATGCTTCGTCGTAATTCTTTCTGTATTTCTCTCTTCTGTCTGCTTCGTATATATCTCTTGTCCAGGACTTACTGACTGTCATCCTCGTCTTCTAGTAAACTTAAGTTCCCTTGGTCTTTGTAGTCTCCTCTTATATCGTATATTTCATCCCACATATCAAAGAACCAATCATTGTCTATTCTCTTTTCTCTAAAGATCCTTCTTGCAACTACTAGACACTCTGAAAGTTCACATATTGGTATAGCGTGTCCCTTCCAGTAGTTATATATTATACCATTGTAGTCTTTATCCTTAAAAAACAACAGTACAGGACCCGAGGAAAACTCTGCGAACTTGTCAGGGTACACAGAGTGCCATAACAGGTATGACGTCATTCCCTCGCTACTTGTACAAAACTTTGCTTCTCCACTCATTTGGGCAGAAACTAAAATTAACTAGATTCTAACTCCTCTTGTAGTTCCTCTAATTTTTCCTGCATATCTTCAATACTCCACTTCTGGATTTCATTCATAGTAGTCCTAATGAGTTCGAGGTCTGATCCTCTGTTTTCTCTTAACCAAACATCAGCCCATACAGGGTTCTGATGAAATGACTGGGTACGAAAGGTATGGCAGCCAGCACAAAGACTAACCCCATTCATAGGCTCCCACCTTAAACGGAGGTTTCGTCTTCCTACAATATGATGGCTGTTTAATGTTTCGGTGCTTCCGCATACTTCACATTTGTTTCCTGCTTGGAGTTTTACAAGTTGTGACCATGCTTTGTCTAGTTTATTCTTCAGTGTCTTCTTACTAGGTTTTCGGGGCATTTGTGTCTGTTAAAACGTTATTAAGTAGTCTAGCCCATATCGACAGTCTTGTCAATATCTTTTTTCTCTGGTCTGCCAGGCTTTCCTGCTTCTTTTATTATATCAAACGATTGCTCATTTAAGTATCTTTTACCCTCGTGAGTTATAACGTCTACATTCCTTTGTCTTGCTCTCCTGTAGACTGTCATTAAGTGAACCCCTGTAATATGGCTTACTTCGTTTAATGTGTAGTATTTTTTGTTGTCTAGTTCTATCATCTCCTTGGAAATAAAATTAAAATAAGTAGTGTTATTAAAAGCATTGTCCAAAATGGTATGTTAAACAACGCACTTAACAACCAAACAATTAGTAGTGTTATTATCATAGTATCTCCTCCTTTACAACTTTCCTTAACTCTTTAATTCCCTCTCGAAACTCATCAAAGCCCTTTGTTTGCCCATCTCTTATCATTCCAACCCCTATCCTTTTCAAACCCTTCGCCTCTATTTGCCTAATTCTCTCCTTAGTTACCCCAAACTCGTCCCCAACCTCTTGCAAAGTTAGGAATGGCTTTCCCCTAAGAGCAAACCTTCTCTCCAAAACCCTCTGTTCCCTATACTGCAACTCCTCCCAATGGTTTTCCAAATCCTTCTTCTTCATTCTAGTTCCTCTTTAAATTTATTTATTAACCCCTCCATTTGATTCTTGTAGTATATAGCAAACTCTTCTTTCTCTGGCTTCCTACCTAGTTTCTGCTCTAGTCTTACATACAACACATTCCTTAATCTCTGGCTAGGAGTCTTGTGGTTGTCATACAAATCATTCTCTGGCAACCCCTCTAGTATCTCGTCTACATCAATGTTGTCCAGGTTATGAGCGTCTGTTAAAACTAAGAACCCCACATCGCCTATATGTCCATCAATCTTGGCTATCTCCTTACTTCCTATTTCTAAAAGAGAGTCAGCTCTAAAGGAGATACTGCGATCGGCTCTTCTGTTGTAATTCTTCAATTCTACTGGGTAAGTGGTCATATTAACACTGTAACAATTAAAATACCCATAACAAACATAGTAAGTAACGCTACCCCTACCGCTATGTTAAGTATAGTTAGGTCTTTTTGTAGTTTATTCATATTACTTTGCTTTTAGTTTAACTAAAATTAGAACTAACAAACCTATTACTACTCCATTAACTATAAACTGATATCCCATATTACTTTGTTGTTAATTTAGATAACAGAATCCAGAACCCTTCTTTGAACCTCATACCTTTCTATTTCTGTCATTTTGGATTTTTGAGATTTCCAGTATTGCAAAATCTTACAAGCAGAATCAATAATATCCCAGTCTTGCCTTGTGTATTCGTTTGCAAATGCAATGTCTTTTTTTACAAATTCGGTTATTTTTTGTTGGAATGTTGGGTTATTCTTTACATACTCAACATCTTTGATTGTATCCTTAATAATCTCCAATACTTTAATTTCTACTGGTGTTAATTCAAATGTATTATCTCCTAATCTCTTCATATTACTTTGTTGTTAATTTAGATAGCTTTCTAAGTATCTCTTCGTATCCGTTTGGTATCATTTCGTTCTTTGTGCCAAAACCTTTTTCAAATTTCAAACTCCTCTGCACTGCTATTTCGATGGCTATTAACTCCATATCTGTAAACACCGCCCCTTCACAAACTGTGTTCTCCTCCTCTTGGTCTTGTGAGTTGAGTAATTCCCTTAACATATTTCTTAGGATATTGTAATTTACAGAGCGTTCGTCTTGAACAACAATACTAAAATCTCTTACAAACTTTCCTATTCTCTGCTCTTGCTTTACATTTATTTTACTTTTCATCTTCTTTGGTTTTTAAGTTAAAATCACCACTTTTAATCTGCTCAAAGGACATTCCATATAATTCCCTATCTAACCTTGCTTGGTAATCCTTTCCCTTCTCATACCCCTCTTCCCTTGCTTTGTCTAGTTCTTTAATCATATGGTTAGCTAATTCATCTAAATTGAACAACACAAAATTAGTCTGGTCTGGCATATCGTCAGGTATAATCCCTATTTTTAATAAATCTCCTCTCCAATCTGTCATATTACTTTGTTGTTAATTTAGATAGAAAATCAAACCACAAATTACACTTATCATCATAATCAATTGGTGCTTCTCTGAAGAATCTCTCAACCTTTTCCATGTTCTCGCTTAAAGACAACTGTGCTATTATAGATTCCCCACCCTCTTCCCTAGCTCTGTCTAGTTCTTGTTTTGTAAAGTCCACTAATAAGTCCTCTAGGAAGTCCATAACTGCAAAGTTTTCCATATCCTCGTCATCTTGACTTTCCTCATATATATATTCTTTTCCATCAGGTCTATCATAGTCAAACTCTATATTTCCAATTCCATAACTTACTGTTTTCCCCAGATATTCCCTTGCTTTCTTATATAGTTCTTTCTTCTCCATATTACTTTGTTGTTAGTTTAATATACCAAACATACTTTCTTCAATGTCCTCTGCCATAAACTTTCCGTTAAGTTCCATCATCTTTCTAATATCTCCATTTGCTCTGTCTAGCAACTGTTTTCTCTCGGCATTTTTCTTCTCAATTCTCTCCCTCTCTTTAGGGTTTTCTTCTAACCACTTATCATACTCTCTTTCTTTTTGTTCTCTCCTCTTTCTGTTTTCTTTAACTTCTTTTAATTGCTTTATATATGTTCTACTACCAGCAACAACCTCCTCATACTGATAATCAGAATCTCTACAATCTAGTTCTTTAAGTTGTTCTTCTGTTAATTCTATATACCCCTCTGTATATTCTCCTTCTATCCCATCTGTATATACTCTGTATATCTTCTTCTCCATATTACTTTGTTGTTAAAAATTTAACTAACTAATCCCTCAGCATAGTTGGTTAGCAATCGGTGTCCTACTTCGGTTTATCGGCTATTGCCTAGAACTTAACCAACTATACTCAGCTATCAGCCTATGCCTAAACACTCGCAACCTGCTTAGGACGCCAATGTATAGGGATAGACCCACAAGGAATACTGCCTAGAGACCTTGTGAGCCTGTCTTAGGGAGAGTTCTGGTTTCCCAGATCCCACAACGAATTATGAGATTTGCTTCGGATTACTCCCCCTAATTGTAAAAGAACTACATACTCTGGTAGGCTAGACTAAAGTTCCTAGTCCAAGTTCCAGTTCTGTCTCCGCCTGTGTAAGCCATTCTAAGGCTCTCGTTTTCTCCAATAGTAAGATAAGACCTCTCAACCCCTTCACATATCTCTCGTGCCATTTCAGGGACTCCTGGGTCATAATTTACGTCCCCTCCCTTGTGCCACCCGAAGTAGTTACTCTGCTTGGTGGTATTCTTACCCATACTGGTTTCTGCTACAGAGATAGCAACGACTACCTTCAATGCCTCCTCGCTACAATGCTCTCGTAAAAGAGAGAGGTAGCCGTCGTCTATCTTACCTCCGTAACTTTTAATGTACTGTCTGACACTGTCGTCAATTACTCCCTTCCCTGCAACTTCTGGTACTTCTTCTTCAACAGGTGGAGTGTAGTTATCATACTCTTCGTGTATATACCATTTCTTTCCATTGTCGTCGTATTCTATTTTCTGATCGCCCTCCCATTCCTGTGTCTTCTCTTCCTCTGCATTTACTTCTGGAACATTCTGGTCTTTCTTTCCTACAAAGGCTAAGAGTAACAAGTAAATTATCAACGCCCCTACTAACAATACAAACACTCTTCTAAACACAACCTCTCCTCTTCTCTGTCCATCAAGTAAGTTAACTTTTAAAGACTTAAACTTACCAAATTTGTCTCGCAGTATATTTTTCATTATTTCTCTAAATATAACTTAAATTGAATTACCTTCTCTAAGACTTCCTCTGGCTCTAAATTCTCTACATACTCCTCAATGTTGTCACTTATTACATCACTATCATCAACCGTTACTGTCTCCTCTGGTGGGTGTTGCTCGTAGTACTCAGCTAGTAACATTCTTATATCTCCCATTACACTCTCCCATGTTATGTTATTCATATTTCTTTAAACTAAGTTTATATATTTTCTTCTATCTCTTATCTCCCCTACATGATCCTTTAACTCTGCCATCATCATATCAACCTCTATTCTTAACAGTTCCCTTTGCTCTTCACTTAACGGAGGGTTTGTGTCTTTTTTAATCTTGTCCCTTAATTTCTGGTTATACCCAAATCTCCTGTGAAATTCGTTTATGGCTTCTTGTGTTTTTGATATAGTTTTCATTTTATTCCTCGATTATTTTAATTAGTCTAACTCCTCTACTGAACACATACCAATATTGTTATAGTCTCTTAATGCTCTTGCCTTGGCTCTAGTTTCTGCCATTCTCATCATGTGCTTAACAATCATCGGATTAACATTACCCTTACAAGCGTCTCCGTGTCCCTCATATAAACCCTTCTCTCCAGATACTGTCGCTTTGAATATGAAGAATGTCTCACCGTTTAACTCAGAACTTACTAACTCTGTAGTTATTGACTGTCCTCCGTTGGTATGGAATAAGTTTAGTAAACCCTCGTACTTAACAAACTCTTTCCCCTGTATATTCTGTATGAACTCTTTTGGTATACTCATGTTATTTTTTAAAACTAATTTTATATCCGTTACTCTCTAACACTCTTACAAACTTCCTTAAAAATACCCTTGCCTCTTTCTCTCCTTCCAGTATCTCTGTCCTAACCCCTGTGATAAACTTATCCCTTACAGACATCCCAGGAACCCAACTCACCATGGAAACCTCGTCTGTGTTTGAGGTGACCATCATTCTGTGGTGTCCCTTGTTTAGCAGTATTTGCATATTGTTTTATATAATAATTTAATATGTTTAATATAATTATATCATTTGTATACTGGGTGTCAAGTATATTTATCATTTATTTTGTTATAGGATATATTTTAACTGAGGCCTCCCTTACATCTTCTATGGGAACCATTGCCATCTTAGTCTTTTTGTTATCTCCACCGAATATCTCTTTGTAGGGTTTTTGTGCTATCATTTCCCTTAAATAGTTGGTGCTTATAATAATACAAATCCAGGATCCTTTCTTTTTGATACCTTCTACTATTTCGCTCCACTCTCGGTCGTAACACACTATTGCGTAAAAGTCTGATTTACTTCTGAGTATCCCCTTGTACTTACCATAGTTTTCTAATTCTACTGCCAACATTCCTGAACCCTGACTTCCCTTGTCGTACTTAACCTCTACTTTCTTACCTGTTTTTCTAATAAGCAAGTCGTAGTGTATTTCCTTGTCGTCTGCCTCTAATACAGTCCCAAAGTCTTTTTCTAAGGTTCTTTTAACCCATTGCTCGGCCCTCTTCGCAGGTCCTAGTTCTATCTTGAACTGCTGTGTGTAGGGTGTAAAGTTTTCTTTGGGCATATCAATTTCCTCGAACATTTTAATTATCTTACCTGAGTCCATACTTTTCTTTAAGTAATTTCCTCTGCTTGGCTGTTAATGTTATCTCCTCATGTGGTAGGTCTTGTACATAAAACCTCCCTGTATCGTACTTCTTATTTAAAAACATACTCTCAAACTGTGCTTCCTCTAAAGTGTCAAAGGTTCTGATTACCAGATCCCCTGCTTTTCTTTTAGGAAAGTCATCGTATTCTCTTACTTGGAATACTTTCTCCTCGTATTTACCCATTTTAATTATTTTAATAATTTATATAATTGTTTTACTTATCTCTTTTTAATAACTTCTCTGTTTTCTCTAATTCTTTATCTTTCCAGGATGTGTCCACTTGCAGAAAATTTCCATCAAACCTATTTATCTTATTCTCTTTTATCTTATTATTATTTGGTAGCAGTTTTCTGCTAGTTAGACTAGCAGGTTTCTGCGAGTTAGACTGGCAACTCTCTACTAGTCGGAAAGTACCTCCATTAGCTTTAACCTTGTAAGTGGCCTTAAACTCCCCACACTCCAACACTTTTGAGACTGCACCTGTTATAGTTCTAGGGCTAACGTCTAACATATAAGCCAACTGATCGTTTGTAAAATAAAACTGTCCTCTAGGGTTACTAGACAAGTAGAAACGCATAAAACCATATACGAGTCCCTCTGTACTACTAAATCCGTACTCTTTAACTTCTTTTAAATAAAAAGGAATAAACTCTGGCCTATACAAGAGCTTTACATTATTAACCTCAGCCTTGAGTTCTTCTGCGTCCACATACTCGTAGCCATCAACCTTGTAAGAATCTCCCTCTCCTTTTTTAACAATCTCTTCCATATTTGCTTGGTCTTAAATTAAATAACTACATAGGAGAGTTGGCGACCAAGCGAGGAAACCAACCCCCCTATGCAAATATTTAACTTCTTGTAATCGCCTGGTGCTTTTCATTGTTTCTAATTTACACAGTATCAAAAAACCTGTCAACGTGTCCTAGTAAATGGTTATAGGTTGAAGAGGGGATATATATACTGCAGTGCAGATATGTTGTTATATCCCCCCCCTTACCAGCTAAATAGGATTTCCGAAGTCATCAGACATTCGGTTGCCAAATTTTCGGTGGTAGTTTTGGTGAAATTGTCTATGCCATAAGACACAGTTTTCTACCGAGTTATTCCCACCCCTACTTTTGGCTTTTAAATGGTGAACCGTGAGAGGGTTACCCCTACTACCTGGCTGACCACAGACGACACAGACTCCCCCACAAGCGTCCCAAATACGTCTCTTCCAAGAGTTTTTAGACACATCACACCTCTTTCTAGTTGTTCATGATTCGGGTTACTTCAGAGACCTTCACACAATACTCACAAACATTACCTTCACTAACAACGTTCCGCAAGTCTGGCAGATCATTTCTCTCCTTTCTAGTTGGTTTTAAAGAACTGAGTTTAAAACTCAAAGAGAGGGCTACTCCTCCCTTTTAACCTTAAACTCTTTTCTGTCTTTAAGCTCCGAAATCTTTCCAGGGTTCCATTGTGAAGTAGGGCTTAAATACCCACAGACCCTAGAATACACCTCGCAAACTTGTCTTTTTATTTTCATCTCAAAAATCTTTACAATTAAATTGTCAATTAACCAAATTTATAAGTTTCCATATAAAACACGCCTAATTTATGTAGTATATTCCATAAAATAAGCCTAATTTATTCATTTCATACCTCCTAATATTTCAATAGCCTCACTTGTACTTGATAAAGGTATCATCATCTTTTGCTTATGGTTAAACAGTATCCAGTTAGTACCTAGTCCGTCTCCGTTTAACCTCTTATGCCCTTGCTTATCAAGAAAATCATCGCCTGATTTAAATGTCTTACCAGATAAAAACACTATCTTTCTACTTCCATTTGCCGTATTTTTAACCTGACTTTGTTCTGCCCCTTTGTGAGTGTGAGCAGTCATAACAAAGTCGTAACCCTCGTTTTCCATACTAAAGCGTTTAGCTCCGTGGTTGGGGTTGAAATAGCTATGACCCTGGGCCTTATGCATTATCGCCCCTGTATACTGAGTTTTGTTTATAATTAAATCTATCGTTCCTATTCCATCATAAACAGGGATTTTCTTTCTTAAATCTACATACATATCCATACCGGTTCTTCTTGCCCAAGAGTTGCCAGTAAAGTACGCCTTGTTATTTCTCCTTACTAAAAATATGTGGTTAGGAACAGTTATATCCCAAATCTTGCCTTTGTAATATTCTTTACTTATTTTGGTTTTTACACCTCTTAACCCATCTCTTTCACACCAATTTAGCCTGTATTGGTTATCTCTATATCTGTATATACTTGTTCTATACCCATTCATAACACACAGAGCCTGTAATTCGTCTATTAACTCTTTGCTCTTTTGATAGAAACAGCCAGAGTTTTTTCCTTTCCTTGAACCGTCCCCGTCAATTAGGGAGTTAAAGAAAATGTCAAACTGTCTCTTGCTAAGCTTATAAACCCAAGAAGGCATCTGATACTTTCCATTATCTAATAAATCAGCTATTTTGTTTCTGGTCTCAGCGTATATATTAAAATCTATACTTGGTTTAACCAGCTTTAAAACCTTTTCTCCTATCATCGTAGTGTCTCTTAGTCTCTCTCTTTCAGAATAACTCGCCTGACACTCTTCTAAAACCTGTCGTGGCAAGTGTGCCTTCTCTGTTCGCTGGCTTATTCCACAACTTGTTTTACTAATCCAACCATCAGTCATAATCCAAGCAATTAACCTCAACCAGCAATCCTTTAGGGGATAATCCTTTTTAGTATTATGGGAAGCCATAATAAACTCCTTATAATCAAAGGGTTTAGTTTTTACCACCTCAGAGGCTTTTACCCTTTCTAGCTTTCTGTTTCGCCTACCCCTCAAAGCAATTTTGTGATTGTCAGTTACTAGCATATCTATACCACGAGACTTCAATCTATTAAGTTGTCCATCATAGTCATCTATAATTATCTTACTGGCTTTTTGCCAGCTATAATTACCATCTTTGTCTATAGTAAGAAACTCGTCCTCTTTGTTTAATTGGTCATATGTTTTCCAACCATCTTGAGTTAAGGCTTCCGTTTTATCATCCATACATTCGTGGTTCCCAACTACTGCACCAAGTACCTTGTCATACCCCATATACTCAATCATTTTATGTAGATATAAGTGCTGTTCATTAAGGTTGGCTATATCACCAAACTGTGCAGGATTAAAGCAAAAAGAGTCTGCTATATCACCCCCTAACAGCACCTTCATATAGGGATTTCTTTTAATCTCTTCTACTTCCCATCTGAGCCTATCATAGTCTACTTCACTATTACCCATATGAGTATCAGCAAACCACCCTACTGCAATAGGTCTATCAGTTTTAATTTCTATGGTGGTGTTAAACTCCCTATTCTCTATCTTCTGTCTTAGCTCCGCTCTGCGAGCCATTTCTCCGTGGAGCTCGTCAAAGTCTAACTCTGTTATATATCTGTCTGGATATTCTACACTCACAGCTCCCTTAAACATTTGTTTAATCTGAATGTCTTCCAAGGACTCAAAGTCCTTCTCATTCCCCGAAGTGTAAAGCCCTTCCATCTTTGGTGGTAGTTTAATTTTAGTTATAGGTCCCTTGGGTTTGTTTTTACTTCGCTTAGGTCTTCCTCTCCTCGCTTTTCCTCGTTTTGCCATGGTATGGGCAGGTCAGGTTAATTACTTTTCTATTACTTCGTCTAGTCCTGGAATTTTTACAATGGTCCAGTAAATTATCTGAGAAGTACCATATACAGTTGCTATTCTGCCTATGAACTCCTTAAATGTAGGACTGTTTTCAATAAACTCAAACACAGAAGCTATAACAAAACATAATGCTATAACTATCAACGATACTTGCTCCCCTGTTAACTTAACCCACCTTTTAAGTAGTGATATAACAAAGGGGACTATCGCACCTGCTATTAGGATTTGAAGTTCTACTCCTTCCATTCTTATATAATTAAAATTAAAATAGCCAACACAATAGCAGCAATTAAACTTACTACTATTACAAAATTTCTCGCTTTTTTCTCCTCATCTTCCATAATCTCTTTTACCCTTTTATATTTTTCTATAACCCTTAAAATAAAAATTTAAGACCGATCCCCAAGGATTTTGGTCAACACCCCCCGAAACCACTCCACAAATTTTTCTATAACATTACTCTGGCACTCCTCTTTACATTCTGCTAACTTCTTAATTGCCTCATTCTTTTCGTTTTCGACTCGGTTGTAATTTATGCTAAGTGCGTCATATTCTATCTGTAAATTTCTCAAGTCAATTTTCGATTCATTGTACTCAGCTGTCAAAGTCTTATTCAAGTCCTCCAGTCGTGTTATTTCTACCCCCTGAGCCTCTGTGGTCGATTCTAAGGCCTGTATTTGTTGTTTTAGGATAGTTACCTGTTTTTCACACTCCGTTTGTCCTGGTGGCTCTGGTGGGGTCGGAGGTTCCACAAATATTTCCATCTTATTTACATCTGCAACCCACCCTGTACCTCCTTTATCAAAGCGAATGTCGTACCATGTGTAATTATTTGCAGTTCTTGGGCCGTCTATAATCGTTCCTATATCCCCTGTTCTTGCCACTGAGATTACAGGAAAGGTTGTACCGCTTCCCTGTCTTATGTTTTGTTCTCCTGTAAATATAATTGTGTCTCCTTTTTTAAACATAGTACTATTTAAAAAACTTAAATCTTTGTGCTTACTCCAGTCCAGGTTTTCACCTGTAAACCAGATATTTTTAATCGCCTGATATTTTGTCCTAAAAACTATACTCCTATCCATGTAGTCCATTAGGTTGTACTGTGTTTGAAGTCCTAGGTGAAGATGTGGAGGATAGCCTCCGTTGACACTCTGGGGTGCTACTTCTGCTAGGAGTTGACCTCTTTTCACACTCTGTCCTCTGCTCACTTTAAAGTTGTAAATGTGAACATAGAATAGTTTATGATCTGAATTTGCTACATCTTGGGTAAGGTAACTTCCATAGGCTGAGGATATAGTCCCTATGGTTCCGTCTGCTACTGCGTATACTGGGGTTCCTGCTGGGGCATTTCCAAAATCAACGGCCTTGTTAGAAGAAGTAGAATGATAAGTTTGCGAAATCCACAACTCTTGACTGTTAAAAGGATTCCTGTATTTAGCCATGTAGACTAGTCTTAATTTAACCCTCTATATATTATACCACCTCAATAGCCCCTCCGATTGACCAATTCTGCGTTGGAGTTGACACGTCTAGTATCTTAATCTTCTCGCATTGTTTTACTGTACAAAAGACTCTCTCTAATTCTT
>ERZ795058.2418-NODE-2418-length-22112-cov-4.943555_pt1 | contig 22112 bp, 16 predicted proteins | sample MGYA00375142_ERZ795058 | MGnify/ENA primary metagenome ERZ795058 (study PRJEB30187, sample SAMN05720210) | activated sludge metagenome | isolation source: anaerobic digester from wastewater treatment plant | place: Japan | collected 2015-04-20 ... | reverse complement strand
CGAGATGGTGAAGGCTGCCCGAAATCTGACCGGCCTTCCTGTTCGCTGTCTACGTTTCCAGGATCTTGATGACCATGACCGCTATGATGGCATCTGGGCATCGGCGTCCCTGCTCCATGTCCCTCGCAGTGAGATGGGTGATGTCTTCTTCCGTCTCCATTGCGCCCTGAGGCGCAATGGCATCCTCTACGTCTCCTTCAAGGAGCGGGAGGAAGATTTTGAGAGTGGCTCCCGTCTCTTTACCTGCTACACTGCTCAGTCGTTCACCTCATTTATAGAGGGACTGGGCCTCTTCTCGATAGTGACCGTGCACCACAGCACCGATCTGAGAGCTGAACGGGCCGGGGAGCGGTGGCTCAATGTGGTGCTCAGGAGACGGTAGAGCTTCACACTACCCGAAGTAGATCCGCTCGGCATTGTCGTAGAAGACCGCCATCCCATTGTGTGCGGCGATCTCTTCGTAGACTCCCATCATCCATTTTCCGGGATTCAAGAGCCAATTTTAAAACGCTGAAGCCGATTGATAAATATACATCAGCCTGTGCATAAAGATGCAATATCAGCACCTGTAAGGTCATTCTTGGTTTCAGGTGCAGACTCGCTGGGGACCTCGGTTATCCCGATGATCTGCCTCAGGTTGTCGTTCTCCCTCACAGGTCGAGCGTCTGCTTCATGGCTAGCTGGCTGTACCGCAGCTTGAGGGCCATGATCGAGAATATGGACATCAGGGTGTATCCGGTCCTGCCGCGCTCGTTGACCGCATCAAGCCTGGCCAGTTCCTCGGCTCCCAGCAGCTGCCTGCAGATGGTGAGGTAGGTGAGCAAGTCACGCTCCCGCTGGGAGGGCTTTCGGAATAAGCAGTTGGCAAAGTCGTCGGCGCTGAAGAGCAGGGGTTGAAGCAAGGGGCTGGGTGCGGTATGATGAGCCATAGAAAGAACTCCTTTTTGTGTATTGCTTGTGTTGAGCGTATTATACCAGAAAAGAGTTCTTTTTTTATATGATAAATGAAATTAACGCCAATTGTTCAAGGAAACCCCCCTGATTTGACCTTCGAAGGGAGTCGGTTGGCCCGATAAGCCTCATGTTGCATATATATTCATGAAGCTGGGGGCATTTGGGCGTTTTGAAATTGCCTCTCAAATAACATAAATACTACAACCACTTCCTAAAGAACTCCACGTTCTTTGCTTGCTTCTCTTCAGTAAACCCATGCCCATCTTCGGTGATCTCGGTAATCAGGGTACCTGTGCCTTCATACGCTTCCTTGGCACGCTCACAGAGAAGATGTGATCCCTCCTTGGGGAAGATTGGGTCATTGGCACCGAAGGTGAGGTAGAGGGGGGTGGGGCTGAGGAGGGAGAAGAGGTCTTCGGTATCGCCGTGGTTGAGGAGATTGGGTAGATACATGCTGAAGTTGTGGTTGAGCTTCTTCTCTTGTAAAAGGGCAAGAGGGGCGATACCGCAGCTTGAGGCAACTGCCTTGATACGCTTCTCATAGAGAGCGAAGAAGAAGGACATGAGTCCTCCCATGGAGTGGCCTGCGATACCGATGCGCTTGCTATCGACAAAGGGGAGATGTGAGAGTATCTCGAAGATGCATGAGAGGTCGCGCAGGCTCTTTCCCAGCAGCGTCCTGCCAGTAAGGAGCTCTTCGATAAAGAGCCATCGCTCTCCCTCCCTGCCTGCCATGGGCGAGTGGTCATCATAGCGGACTCGTCGTCTTCCAAAGCCGATATGCTCAGGGCAGATGACCACAAAGCCCGCTTCAAGGAGTGGCAGGGCGAAGGCGTTCTCCCCATTGCCTGCCAGCCCTGCCGGCTCCTCCATCCCGATCTCAAACTGGTTGGCGTGCTGGTGGCAGGCGATGATGGCGGGGTGGAGCGTATTGGTATCGATATGGGAGGGGATCAGGAGGAGGGCGGTGATGGAGATCCCATCACTATCCTTGTAGGAGACCTCCTGGACTGTGAAGAGCCCATGGTCGATTGGCGGGGAGAGGGTATAGGGTCTGTCTTTGGCCATCGGCTCAAAGGAGCCGAGCAGGGTGAGGAGGGTGTCTCTATCCATTCCAAATCCTTTTACTCAGTAGTCGTCTCGTACACCGAACTCAGCCGATTCCACCCAGCGATGGGGACGGGTGACGAGTTTGAGCAACTCCTCGATCACCTGGTAGTGTCTCCGCTCCTCGGCGATGATCCTCCTGATCGCCTCCCTCTCAGCTTCGAACTGCAGTTCGTTGAGCTGGCTCTTATAGAGATCGATGGAGCGCTGTTCGAGGGCCAGGGCCTCCTTGTAGAGGGGGATCTGGTCCTCAGCCGCCTCGAAGGTATCGGGGTCGAAACTCTTGAAGACCTTCTTGGCCTGGTCCATGACCGAGGAGTCGACCGATACGATGGCACTGCGCTCCTTCAGGGCACGGAAGTAGCTCTCATGCTTCTTCTCATCCTCTGCAAGCCGTTTGAATATCGAGGCAAAGCCCTCAGTCGGGGCCCTCTTGGCAAGGTTCAGGTAGAACGTCGCCCCGTCTTGTTCCAACTTGATGGCAATCTCAAATAAATCCATACCAACCTCCTGGTAGTGACCATAGTATATGAGGGGGAAAGGAGTGGGCGCAAGGAGATTGCAGAAGCACATCTAGTATGTGAGAGGATTGATAATGAGAGAAGAGTGCTCACTCTGTACAAGAATCTTCTCTGACTTGGTAGGAGAAAATTATTCTTCCGTTTCCCCCCAAAACCTGCATCTAGCGTCGCCATTCCTCCTTTTTAGCTGATTTTCCTTTCGATAAGTCCGAAAGTCTGAATTGCTCATTGCCGTAAAATATTTACGGATGATTCTTGCTATTTGGCCAAAATCATGGTATTTTATCGGTGGAGGACGCCATGCTCACACGGTTTGCCGTAACAAATTACCGAGGCTTCGATAAGAGGATTGAGCTTGATCTGTCAACACCCAAGGATTATCAGTTCAATACATATGCAATCAAAGACGGGGTGATAAAGAACGCCATCATCTATGGGCCGAACGGTTGTGGAAAGACCAACCTGAGTCTCGCTATCTTCGATATTGTTAACCACCTGTCACAGAAGTGGAAGAAGGCTACCTACTATGACAATTTTGTCTATTCGGGCTCTTCATCCAAAGTTGTTTCATTTGAATACACCTTCTTGTTTGGTAGGGACATCATCCAATATGACTATACAAAGAACGATCGGGGGATGCTGGTACGAGAAAGTCTGCAATGTAATGGGAAATCTGTATTTAGGAAGGATGATACCCTCACATTGGACGAAAGCCAGTTCAAGATGAACGATTCGGTGAAGGTGGACCTCGAGAAGAGCTCGAATGCCATATCGATCGTGAATTATCTGCTCACCTCTTTCCCGCTTCAAAAGGATCATTATCTTCTCAAGCTCAGAGATTTTGTCGCCTCGATGCTCTGGTTCCGTTGTCTTGAACAACGGGAGTTTATCGGGTTGGAAACGGCGGTATACTATCTGAATGATTATATCATCAGCAATGGGTTTGTGCAGGAGTTCGCTGATTTCCTTGAGAAGGTGAGTGATCAACGGTTTGACTTTAGCCCAACATCCGCCGATGACAAAGCGCTTCTTTGCAACATTAATGGGAGTGCTGTCGTCTTCGATGAAATTGCATCAACAGGCACCCGGTCATTGACCCTGTTGTTCTTTTGGGTGAAGCACCTGCAGGATGCTTCCTTCGTGTTCATTGATGAATTTGACGCATTCTATCACTTCAAGCTCTCCTTTGAAGTATGCAAGCTCCTCTTCTCTCATGATTGTCAGGTGCTTCTCAGCTCACATAACACCTATCTGATGACCAATGACCTTCTCAGGCCCGACTGCAATTTTGTGATGAATGGAAACGCGGTGAAGCCGTTATCCGACTCCACTGAAAAAGAATTGAGGTTTGGGCACAATATCGAGAAGTTATACAGAGGCGGGACGTTTGATACATGATCCTATTTGTATTTGAAGGAAGAAAACGAGAACCTGCTCTGTTCAGGACGATTGAACACCTATATTTTCCTCATTCCGGCTCTATCATATGTTCTTATGAAAACAACATTTATAACTTGTTCAAAGAGATGTCGGAAAATGAATTTCAAATGGATATTGCTTCCCTCCTCCACGAGAAATGGGCAGGGACAGATCAGGATCCATTTGGAGATTCTAGGAAAACATCAGATTTTTCCGAGGTGTTCCTCTTCTTCGATTATGACTGTCATCATCAGAACAAGGGGCGGATGACAACACTTGAAGAATGGAACTCCCAAATACGTGATATGCTGAATTTCTTCTCTGATGAGACGGGAAATGGTAAGCTCTACGTGAATTATCCGATGGTGGAATCAATCAGATATACCAAAAAACTGCCAGACCCATTGTTTCATACCTATGTAATCAGCATTGACGAGATTCCCCGCTTTAAGAAGATTGCCGCTGATTTTTCATTTTACAAGAACCTGGATCAAATATGCTTCGGAATAACCAGCAAGAAAGCGTTGAAGGTTCCTGATCAATCGACGTTCACCGTCGTAAAAACTCACTGGAGGCTCCTTGTTGAGCAGAATGCGAAGAAAGCCAACTTCATTTGCTCTGGAATAAATGAGTATCCGAAGAATAAAAGTGAGATTGGACAGCTTGTTGTCTTTGATCACGAGCTTTCCAAGTTCGTAAGCCAAAATACGGTCTCGATCCTGAATTCATTTCCTCTGTTCCTCTATGATTACCTCAAATGACTCTAATCAGTCACGTGAAAGGTATGTGCCGCTGGTTTTGATAGACTGAACACATGCTGGTCAACTAATCAAGCTACGGAGCTCCGTTTCTGCGCAGGGGGCGAAGTCAAAGACGTAGGTCTGGTGGTATGAGAGATACTCCCCGGTTCCGTCAGGAATCGTTGCAAGGCGCTTCGAATCATCTACTCCCAATCTGTCGTAGTCACGGCTGTTGAGTTGGCTAGAGAGCCTGATCGCCCCGGTCGATGTGCTGAAGGTGATCATCCCCAAATCAAAGAGCTTGTCATAGAGTGGGGAGAGGATGAGTGAGTTCCTGGGATCGACACGCTCCTGGTCATTTGAGACCCGCCACGGCTTGATGTGGCTTGCTATGAGGATCTTTGGCTCTTCGACACCGAGGACTGCGCAGCGGTTGTCCCAGAGACGGAGTGCATCCCTGCGGTACTGTTGTTGGACGCTCCGTTGCTCGACGGAAGCGATGCGGGTGGTGTTGATGATGCGGTCATAGCGAACAGGGTCATCGATGATGGCATAGGGGCCACCGGTAAAATTTCCTTGGTAGAACACGGTTTCGGCATACTCATAGAGACTGAACTTTGTCTTGCATGGGGTGCCCGGCTCGAAGTATTGGCTGGCGATCGGGATGGCCCGTCCGTAGTACCGATAATCTCTCTGCTCCCGCTTCTCCCGGATGAAGACAAAGATCTCGTACTCACCACTGTTCATGTTCTTCTCGACAAACCGGTTCTTGAGCTGACCCTCCCAGTAGAGGACATCGTTGTCGACGTGGTCCCTATACGGGGTCGCCTCCTTATGCTTCTCAATGTTGATGAGCAGCACGATGGCGTTCTCGCCGGTCCTGCTCAGGACCCCTTTACGCAGTGCTCCCGTAAACTGCATCTCAAGAAGATCCGCGATCTCTTGGAGGGTGTAACTCTCCATGATCTCGAGTGCGGTGAGAAGATTGTGGGTCAGTCGTGTGGACAGCCTGCTCATGAATCCAGGATCTGCTGCTTTGGCTCATAGGTCAAGTCCTGATTGGGTTTTCTCCCTTTCTGTTCACTCCTACCGGTGGTATACTTGCCCTATGCATATACAAGAGCGGATCAAGCGGGCCCAGGCGTTTATGGGACTCTCAGATAGTGAGATGGCAGCTGAGCTGGAGATGGGGGAGTGTGAATACCTGGAGAGGGTGGAGCGTGCTGGTTCTGAGTTCTGCCAGGTTCTGAACAGCGTCTTTGGTATCTCTCTTTCATTTTTGTTGGAGGGCACCGATCCACTCTTCGATTGGAGACCGCTTCCTGTCTCTGATATTCTCCGCTTCCGTGATGAGCGGAACTGGAAGCAGTTCCATACCCCCAAGGATCTGGCAATCTCCATCACCCTGGAGGCTTCGGAGCTCCTGGAGTGCTTCCAATGGTCGGCCGAGGACCTTGAGGTCGAAGAGAAGCGGGCTGCCATGGAGGAGGAGCTTGCCGACATCCTCATCTACGCTGTCTCCTTCGCCGATGCCATCGGCGCCGATATCCCCTCGATCATCCGTGATAAACTCAAGAAGAATGGGAAGAAGTATACCGTTGGTCGCTCATGGGGCAACGCTACCAAGTACACCGACTTTGAAGAGGAGTTGTGATGCTGGTCTACAGTGGGGACAAGGCACAGTTCCTTGAGGATGTCGCGACCAACGAGATCGATCGGAAGATCGAGGAGATGATGGCCCTCAAGCTGAAGAAGCGGGTCGGGGAGCGGGAGCACGCGTCGTGGATGAACTCGATGCAGTATATGCAGAATATTTTGATGGACAGTGAGATCCCCTCCGACTGCGGGGTAGCCATCGAGTTCAACATCCCCAATACCGCCAAGCGGGTCGACTTCATTATCAGCGGTCTTGGCGAGCGTGATGACCGTAACGCCATCATCGTCGAGCTCAAGCAGTGGAGTCAGGTGGAGAGCATCCCGTCGGTCGAGCAACTCCTGCGCTACAACCCTGAGGCTGAGGTCATCAATGTGCAGACGATCTTGGGCAGGGGCCTCGTCGAGACCGCTCACCCCTCCTACCAGGCGACCTCGTACCGGACCCTCATCAGCGACTACAACGTCAATGTCCAGGAGCTCCCCATCGTGCTCAACAGCTGTGCGTACCTCCACAACTATCGCAGGAAGGAGGAGCAAGACCCGCTCTTCATGCCGTACTTTGATGAGGTGCTCAGGGAGTCCCCCCTCTTTGTACGCGATGACGTGAGGAAGTTGCAGGCGTTCATCAAGCGATACATCAAGAAGGGGGACTCGAAGAACACCCTCTACTACATCGATGGCAGTGAGATCAAACCGTCAAAGAGCCTGCAGGACTCCCTCTCGGCGATGCTCAAAGGCAAGCGGGAGTTCACCCTCATAGACGAGCAGAAGGTCGTCTATGAGAAGATCCTCGCCATGAGCAGACGATCACAGAAGGATGGAAGGAAGCGGGTCTTCATCGTCGAGGGCGGGCCGGGAACCGGCAAGACGGTGGTTGCCATCAACCTCCTGGTGGAGCTGACGAGAGGGGATCAGCTGGTCGCCTATGTGACCAAGAACAGCGCCCCGCGCAATGTCTTTGAAGCGAAGCTGAAGGAGGGGGCGTTCAAGCGGAAGAACATCTCGGCCCTCTTCAAGAGCTCCTCGGCCTTCATCGATGCGGATGAGAACGACTTTGATACCCTCATCGTCGATGAGGCGCACCGCCTCAACGAGCGCTCGCAACTCGGGCCGAGGGTGATGGGGGAGAACCAGATCAAGGAGCTCATCGCTGCATCCAAGAGTGTTGTCTTCTTCCTCGATGAGGACCAGCGGGTCACCGCCAAGGACTACGGAGATCGAAAGACTATCAAGAGGTGGGCCGAATACTTTGGCGCCGAGGTCAGCGAAGGGGCCTTGCTCTCCCAGTTTCGCTGTAGTGGCTCTGATGGCTACCTCGCCTGGCTTGACGGGGTGCTGGGCATCCATGACGAGACGGCCCATCCGACCCTCGATGGCATCCCCTATGATTTCAAGGTTGTTGACGATCCCCTTGTGCTCAAGACGCTCATCGAGGAGAAGAACAGAGAGGACAACAAGAGCCGGCTAGTGGCCGGCTACTGTTGGGAGTGGGCTTCAAAGAAGGAGAAGGAGGTCGATGACATCGTCATCGGCGACTTCTCGATGCAGTGGAACCTTGCCGGTGATGCCACCTACGCCATCAGCGAGGGGTCTATCAACCAGGTGGGGTGCATCCACACCACACAGGGCCTTGAGTTCAGCTATGTCGGTGTGATCATCGGCGATGACCTGCGCTTTGAGGGCGGGAAGGTCATCACCGACTACACCCGCCGGGCAAAGAGTGACAAGTCCCTGCACGGCCTCATCGGCCCGGCCAAGAAGGGGAGTGTGGAGGCGCTTGCAGATATCGACCTCATCATCCGCAACACCTATCGCACCCTGATGAGCCGGGGGATGAAGGGGTGCTATGTCTACTGCACCGATAGGCCGCTCGCCCACTTCCTCAAGAGCCGGATCAAGGGGTATGAGAGCGATGAGATAGACTATATGAAGGCAGCGGAGGAGCCATGAAAGCGTATGTAGGGGTTACCGACGGGAAGTGGTATGAGCACCTTGCGGGCAAGGGGTTTGATGAGATCAACTTCTGGAAGCCCGGGGGCAGCAGCTCCTTCAGGGCGCTTGAGGCGGGCGATCTCTTCCTCTTCAAGCTCCACTCCCCGCAGAACTACATCGTCGGGGGAGGCATCTTTGTCCGCTTCTCGATCCTGCCCACCTTCCTTGCATGGGAAGCGTTCGAAGAGAAGAACGGGGCTGCGACCATCGAGGAGTTCGAGGCGCGGATCGCCAAGTACAAAGGGGCCCATGCCACAAACCCCAATATCGGCTGCATCATCCTCGCGTCCCCCTTCTTCTTCGATCGAGCAGATTGGATAGCCACCCCTGCCGACTGGAGCCCCAATATCGTGCAGGGGAAGTCCTACGATGAGACGACATTCGAGGGGATGCGGCTCATCGATAGTGTGCTGGAGCGCCTGCCTTCAGGTGCACAGCCTGAGGTGGTTGGCGAACAGACTCCTCTAGCCGGGCTTGGGCATACCAGAGCGACCTATCGCATTGGGCAGGGGGCCTTCAAGGTGATGGTGGCCGACGCCTATAACCGTCGCTGCGCCATCAGCGAAGAGCGGACCCTGCCGGTCCTCGAGGCTGCCCATATCGTCCCCTTCAGCATCGAGCAGAGCAACCAGGTCACCAACGGGATGCTCCTCAGGCGGGATATCCACACCCTCTTTGACAAGGGGTATATCACCATCACCGATGACTATCATGTGGAGGTGAGCAGGCGCCTCAAGGATGACTTTGGCAACGGGCGGATCTACTACGCCTACCATGGTCTCCTCTTGCCCAACATCCCGAAGAGAGAAGAGGAGCGCCCCTCGGTGAAGGCGCTCCAGTGGCATAATGAACAGGTGTATAAGTAGGACAAGAATACGCCAGTCAAGAAGGAATAATCATTTTCCCTTTGGATGAATATATGGTCTACAATTAAATAAGATTCTTCAAAGCAGAATCTTTCGTATTTATGTATGAGGATACCAATGCATATTAAACATGCATGTTGTAGGGAGCCTGGTAGATGACTGTAGACGAAATATATCGATTGCTCATTCAATTGGGAAAAACGATAGTAAATCATTTTGTTGAGATTCATAAAAACTCCCGTGAAACACACTTTCTTCTATATGTTGATGAATTGGTGTTCGAACAACTATGTAAAATGTGTGGACTCGAGGTTGATGATGTTGACAATTGGTTAGTTGATTTCGTACAGTCGGCTCCTGGCGATTACCTAATAAATGATTATGTGGCTTGTGTAATCGCATCTGCTCAAGTACGGATAGCAGTTGAACTACCTTATGCTGAAGATTCTATTAGTGCCTTCAACGAAAGAATGGTGGAGAAGTTTAAGTTTAAAAACTATTCTGGCATGCTTAGGGTCTTTTACAGCCCGTTTCAAGAAAAGATTTGGACCGGATTGCAGAAATTCTTTAAAAGGAAACACAACCTATTGCTTGTGATTCCCACATATGATGCCAACAACTCTCATCATCGATACGTCAAGTATCCGCGTTCACAGGTTATTATCAATGTTGCTGAATGGAAAAAAGTAATTAACGAAGATATGTATACAAAATATCGAATTAATTCTGATTTAAGCTATAAGGATTTTTTAGATAGGGTGTTCCCTGAATTTAGAAAGAGGAAGGTTTTTTTAGAGCGAAATTCAATAAATCGAAAGAATTATGAGCGAATTGCATCACGAACAATTTACTACTATCTAATGAGCACAAGAGGGTGGATGCCAGGATACCAGCAGCAACTGCCTTCAAGTAATGATGCCAAAGTCTCTTCAAATAGTGATTCCACAGCGATGCCGACCATCAAACCGATTAAGTTTAGAGCTGTGGAGAGGAAAATTGAATATTCGATCAAAACCAATAATGATGGTTCATTCAAGTTGTTAAGAGAAGGGAGTGAGTTAAATCTAGAGAATTATGACCTTTTTGCTGATATCCCCAAATGCGCTCACGCTCTAATTTTCAGTTATGATCCACAATATGATGATTGGATTAGACAGCAGGGAAACTTTTCTACTGATTCTTTTGGTGTTATGTTGCGTTTGGACCATGAAATATTCTCTCAAAGAAAAACCAGGTTTCATTACAATGAACAATATTCAACCGGAGCCTTTATATTTTTAGATGTCGCAACACCATCCATTTTGGAAATCGGTTGCCTGTTAGGCTACCCTGATAATTTCAAAAACCCCTCAGGAATCAATCTGTTGGGAGGAATGAAAGTTGGCCGTAATTCTTGGCTAGTCTCTTGTCCTCCAATCGTTGAAGTAGAAGCTGATACATTATTCATTGATAACATTGAAATTAGTGTTCTGAATAATAGAATCAATCTGGAGAAAATGAAACTGATTAGTGGAACTCATCTACTACAAATTTCAGGAAAACAATCAATTACCATCGAATTGCTTGAACCGATGCCAGCCACCCAGAAAGATGGATGTGGCTGGAAATTATCAAGACTGCAAAACTGTTGGGAACCTTCGTCGAATGTGGCTGAAACAACGATTACTGGAAGAAGGATCATCAATATTGACGCTCATATTTCTGAAGCAGAAGAATCTGTTACACAGCTCAGTCAGGCATTGGAGAGAATCAGAACGAGTTTCCTGCCTCCTCAGTATGAGCGATTAATGGAGATCACAAATGGCTGAAGTTGTATTTAATCCCGCTACGGATCGTGTAATTGGCCGAGTTAACAGGCTATTAAAGAAGGATAGTGCCTCTATCGAAGTTCTGGGAATTGTTAGCAATGAAGATGAGGTATTAAAACCATCACTGTATTCTAGAAAAGAGATATTCCCTAATAAAGGTTTGGTGTTTGCCCCATCTTTCCATAACCACTCAATGGTCAAAGATCCATTGAAGATAGATAACATTGTTTTTTCTTTTTATTGTTATGAAGAGCCTGTCGATGACCCTGAAAAAGATTTAATGAAAGTCGACTATGAACGGCAACTAAATGCTCTTGTACCAGTATTGGTAAAAGAAACAATTGAGGGCTTTATCAATCTCGAAGAATTATATGAACAAGTTGACTTTCCTGCAGAGATTGCATCGTTGTACGTGTACGATTCAAGCAATGAGATTTTATACGTCAAGCTAATGCATCATCCCGGTCGAATTGTACCATTCAAAAGGAAACGACTCAGTGGATACCGGTTTAGTAAAGAGGTATTTGCTCGGAATTCCTTCAAATCCGGGGATACGACATATTTATATACTTCAGAAAATTTTGTATCCCAAAATATTGCCAGTACCGTTGATTGCATGAACTCTGATCAATTAGCAAAGTGGTACGTCAATAAAGTAAAAGACTTGGTCAGTTGCGACGATCTAGCAATTGGTACACTGAAAAAAAGTTTAGAAGTTGCTTTATCTGACGACGATGAATTGACGCCTATAAGGATATCACGAATTCGTAATAAGTTAGATCAGTTTGAGCTCGATGTGGAATCTATAAATGAAATGTTGTCTGGAAGTTCGGTGATAGGGCAGCAATTTGCTACGTTATGGAATGATAATGAGGAAAATCTGAAGAACAATCTAATCAACGAACATTCAGAGATATTCCAACAAAAAATTGATGAGATTAAGGCTCAAGAGATAGCGATAACAGCCCTGGCCGAAGAAAAATCAAAGATATCTGCCGAGATAGTTACAATGGAGGATGAAATGACTTCTCTTGAACAAAAGATAAATATGCTTGAGGATCATCAAGATAGTCTTGTTCAAATAGCTGCGAGTTCTGCTCAAGCCTTATTGAATAGCCAAGACGAAAGTCGTAAGGGATTAAGTAGGACTGTATCTCCAACAAAAAAGGTCGAATTTTTCGAAGTCAACAATGGAGATATTCCCTTTGCAGAAAGTAAAAAGGACGTGAAGACCTATCTAAATGAATACGAAGGCATGAATCTCGGGTCATTGTTACCGTCCATTGCATCCTTTATTCCCGACCTTTCTGTCGCCTATTTTTTAGCGTACAAATTGAATAAAACGAAACTCTTGCATATCAACGTTGAGCCCACCTGGTTTAGTTATGATGATCTTGCTGAGCGAGGTGTGACAGAATTCTGGGATGCATGCTTCAATGAGCCAGAGTATAACTACATCTTACTTCTGGACAATATTAATGCAGGAATTTGTGATGCGTATGCCAAACCTCTGTTGGACGTCATTAGTGAAAAACGGGTTCTTTTACCGTACTCGTCAGTGAAAAAACGAAAACTCCCAAGAAACTTGTTTGTTCTTGCAACGCTCGCTCCAATTAGAGAAGGGCTAAAGATTGGATTGCCTCTGAACAGGGATCTGTTTTTACTATGGGATTGCCTGACTTGCCTTGATGGAACTGAATTTTCAATACGTCGGATCGATGTTCATAGTGAGATTTTTGTTTCACCAAGTGATTACGTAGATATTAGAAAGAAAGGAGTACCACAGGATACTTTGAAGGGTAGAGTCGATGAACACTATAGAGATTTCTTTGGAAAACAAAATTGATTTGATATTGGATTGGCTTTCCCTTCAACCAGAGCAGAAGTCCAAGTATCGGAATTTGAAAAATGCGTATACAAATGCCACTGCATATGAGAAATCAAATCAATCAGATTTTGAAAAAGTATTCTATTTTCTGTTAGAAGAAGGATATATCGAATCTGATGACGATAATAATTATCATCTGATTAGTAGGCCAAGATTGTCTAATAAACAACAGAACTCAATGGCTTCGATTTTACCTGTAGAAGAGCAGGGAAGGAATGAGGATCAGCAATTCACGTCTTTTGATGTCCTTAGGCAAGCTCCTTCCTTTGCTGAGATTATTCAGACCCTTGAAATCTCAGAGATTGATCATACTCTTTTTAGATTCAGATTCGATGAACGATTATCAAAGTCAATTCCTCTAAAAGAACAGAGAGTTCCCTTGGACGACGATATTTACAAGGTCCGGGACGAGGTGTATGGAGCGTTTTTTTTGGTTATAAACAATCAAGTCAGGGTAATACCATCCAGGAAGGATAATCCTGATATGTTCAATATTTGCTATACGTTTATCCATGCCAAAACCTCCCCTGTATTCAGATATGTATCGTCCACAAAGGAGTTGCATCAACTCAAGCCATTTGTGCCATCAATTTTGATAAGGCTCCTTATTATGAGTGAACCTGAATTGCAAGAGGTCACTAAGACACATCGTGGGGGTTTTCGTACGTTTTATGGCATATCACAAGAAGTTGTGAGAGAGATTCAACGTATTATCTGTAAGTCCGCAGTGGAGATTATAAAATGATTAACCCGTTTAAGATTCACCGCTACTTATTGGAAAATTATCTTCATTATATCCAAACAGCGATACCTATTCGTGATGAAGGGATTAGTGCCGAACGAGCTTCCTTGTTGAAACAAGATCATATCTTGATGCAACCACCGCTCTTTGAGCTGACACCAAGATACGAAGGAACTACAACAATCTCGGAATTGTGTAAAGAGATAGGCTTGAGCAAGGAATTTGCCAGATTTATCAATCGTGGATTATTTGAATCAATCGGAGACAGTGAGGAACGATTGTTATATCGCCACCAGGTTGAGGCGGTACGAAGCACTCTTTACGAGAAGAAGAATACCGTCGTAACAACTGGGACAGGATCAGGCAAAACTGAATGTTTCCTCTTGCCAGTATTAGGTGAAATTTTCCAACAGCTCGTAGGGCCAAACAATCAAGCTCCTGTTATGAAGGCTATGATTCTGTACCCATTAAATGCCTTGGTAGAGGATCAATTAGTGAGATTGAGAAAAGCTCTTGATGAAGTACACGACGATGGAGTGAGTGGGGTGATCCCATTGTATTCAGAGCCGGGGTTTCCCAGACCAATCACTTTTGGACGATATACTGGGAAAACCCCCTACAAGGCAGATACGGAGACTGCTGAGCAATTAAGGAACCAATGGGAGAGTAACAAAAAAGAGAGAAAAGAGGCGTGGAGAAACTACATACAAGAGACGACTAGTGAAAATTTGAAGAAATATAACGAATTGAGATCAGTGAGATTTTCAATTCCATCGATGGAGGCCAATGCTGCAGAAGTGTGGAATAGGGATGATATGCAAAAGAACCCTCCGGATATTCTCATAACAAACTACAGTATGCTGAATGTAATGTTGATGAGGGAAATTGAGGATTCAATCTTTGAAACAACCAGGAGATGGTTGAAGGTATCACCTGACCATGTGTTCACGTTGGTAATTGATGAATTGCATACGTACCGAGGAACTGCAGGGACAGAGGTTTCTTATATAATTAAGGTTTTGTTGGATCGATTAGGATTGACCGCCAACTCTTCTCAAATCCGCTTTATCGCAACAAGCGCCTCCTTGGAAAATACAAAGAAAACCCACAAATTCATTACTGATTTCTTTGGTATGAACCATAGTACCTTTGATTCGCATTTTAAGATCATAGCTGATTCCCCTGTTCCTTCAGATACAGTTTTCAAAGATGATTTGGACATTGATACTCTTCAAGCCTGCACTAGTTGTTGTGATTTTTTTGAGGAAGGGATTATTAAGGCTAAGATTCAGGACGTGTTAAAAACACACGGGTATGGCTCAGTTGAGGCATTCATTGAAAAAAATCAGCTTGCAGCACGATTGCGCAGTGTTCTTCCTCAGTCAGAAAAAGTTGATGATGTGGTTCAGGGGTTGAGATTACAAACTCAGTCACAGCTAGAATCGGTGATTACTCTCTTAAATCTTGCTCGTGATAGTGATGGCAGGGCATTGTACCCAATGCGAGCCCACTATTTTGCCCGAAATATTTCAAAATTATGGGCATGTTCAAATCCAGAATGCTCTTGCGTAGAACCTGAATTCAAGAAACCCGAAAGAGCGTATGGTAAAGTCTATTATGGCCCACAGATGTATTGCGAGTGTGGAGCTCGAGTGTTTGAGCTGATTGTCTGTAGAAACTGTGGTGAGGTTTATTTAGGAGGATATGAAGGGCTTGAAGATAAGCGTTTATATAATTCACCTTCAGCAAGGACAACTCAAATTGCTACTGTTTTTAAGAAAAAACAACCTAATGAAATTGATCTCAAGAGCGGTGGTTCTTGGATTTTCGCTGAATTTAATGCATTTGAGGGAACGATAAGTAGCAACCGTTATGGTGATTATCTGTTGTATTCTGAAAAAGATTCGATCACCGAATTCCCAAAAGAGTGCCATTATTGTGGAAAGGCATACAGGGTCACAAACAAAAACTCCTTTACCCCTCTTTATCACCACGGTACAGGTGTTCAAAAAGTCAACCAAGTATTTGCTGATGGTTTACAAAAATTACTAAGAAAATCAGAACCCGAGAAAGATCCAAAATTGGTCTTGTTTAGTGACAGCCGTCAGGCCGCTGCCAAGTATGCGGCAGGAATTGAACTGGATCATTATAGGGATACTGTCAGAGTTGCTATTATGTTGGCTTTAGAATCCGAACAGAAGGAACTGCAATTCCTTAGGGAGTTTAGAGCATCGGAAGAAGTACGATGGAAGCATTTCGCGAAGGATAACGAACTGAAACAAACAATAGACAACTCGCCAAAGTTTAGTGAGATCCGTCGACTGATTGCCTCAGAAAAAGATGATGATTATTTGAATGTTGATGACCTGCGGAAGCTAAATGAATCTTTGAATCCAAACGCCTTTGTTATAGGGGCTGATTTGCGTAACAAAGTAATGGAAATGTTATTTGATATTGGAATTAATCCGGCAGGACCGTTCCCTACAAAGCAGAGAGAGGTAAACAATGGGCCAGGTTGGGCGACGTTCTTTAATTGGAATCAGATACCGGTAAGCCCTAAAGATGTCTCGGATTATTTTGTAAAAGATATTCAAAAATCTTGTAGAAACGAAATCTTAAAATCACTGTTTAGCTCCAGCAAATTATCTTTTGAATCGCTTGGGTTGGGACGTATTGCAATACAAGGTGCTGAGTATGAAATAATTGCTAATGATTTGGTTCGATTATACGGAGAAAATTCGAGGCTGCCTGGTACGGGTGGGTTATGGAGTGGTAAGCACCCGGAAGCAGTATGGAGATATGTAAGAGCTGTTTTTGGGGAAAGTAAAAACAATCACCCCAGATTTCATGAAATTCTCCAGAAGATGCTGGTGCAATATAAGGTAATCCTGTTGCAAGAGGGATCTTATACTCTTTCTGGAGAAAATCTTGTGTTTATTCCATCCAAACCAAACGATCTTAGGAAAGTTTGTTCTAGATGTGGAAAGATTCATCTTCAATCTGCTGCAACAACTTGCACCGGTTGTTATGCAAGATTATCTGATGAGAATATAGTGGATGGCTCTCTGGAAAAAGTTGAAGATGATTATTATGCCGCTATGGTTCGGGAAAAACATCTTTCACGATTGCATTGTGAAGAGCTGACAGGACAGACAACTGCAATCGACTCTGTGAAGAGACAGAGACAATTCCAGAATCTGATACTTGAGAATCAAAATGAAGTTGCAAAAGTAGACACAATCGATTTGCTTAGTGTCACAACAACAATGGAGGCCGGAGTAGATATTGGTAGTTTATCCGCTATCATGCTTGGAAATGTTCCACCAAAAAGATTCAATTACCAGCAGAGAGTTGGTAGGGCCGGGAGACGTGGTGGAGCATTATCCATTGCTTTGACGGTTTGTAAAATCAACAGTCATGATCAAACACACTATAATCAACCATTGCGAATGGTGGCTGGAAGTCCGAGCGAGCCATATATAGATCTTGGAAGCAAGGACATAGCACAAAGAATTGTTAATAAGCAATTGCTTAGATCAGCATTTGAATCTACCTTGCATGGTGCTAAAGATAATTTTCAAAGGCAGAATGTGCATGGTGATTTCGGGTTTGCAGATAAATGGAAGAGTTGCCGACAGTCTATTGTCAACTGGATACAATCCAACGACATTGAGATCAAACGAATTTGTAATCTTGTTGCATCTGAAACAGAGGTTTCTCAGGATGCATTATTGGAGGGAGTAAGAAGCCTTCCAGATCAAATTGATCATGTTCTGAAAAAACCAGAATTCAACCAAAGATTCCTTAGTGAACGATTAGCTGCTGCTGGGTTGTTGCCAATGTTTGGTTTTCCAACCCAAGTTCGGAATTTGTATATAATGTCACCAAAGAACTATAAGGATACTATGGCAATAGATAGAGATATGTCTCTTGCTCTCCAGACCTTTGCCCCAGGCAATGAGTTGATTTGGGATAAACAAAAAATAACATCAGTTGGATTTATCGATTATGAGTTTTCGAAAGGACGGTTGCAACCAAATGCTTACAAAGGATTGAACCTGATAGATGGGAAAATTATTCAAGAATGTAGCTATTGTGGATTTGTAAGTATGGATGACACTGGGGCCAAGCGAGAGTTTTGTCCGATTTGTAATTCATCACTCCATCATTTTGAACAAGTAGCATCTCCAAATGGCTATTGTGTTGATTTTAATGCACCTAAGGAAGATTTCTCTGGTGAGTTCTCTTGGCAAGCTCAAAGCACCCAAGTTGTCCTAGATGAGAAGAGAACAGAGATTGAACTTAGTAATCTTGCAGGAACTAACATTCTCATTGGTTATAATGAGGTTCCTGAAAAGGGGTGTATCCATACAATTAATACTAATGAGGGCCAGGGGTATACCATTGCAAAGACGTCAAACAATGGATGGGTAGATTGCAACATAGTGAATCCCAATTCTTTTGGAGGATTAAACCAACGAATAGAAAATTTGGCACTTTCAACGACAATGGTAACTGGAATCTTGGAAATAACAATTAACAGCCATAATCCTTACGTCTGCCTAGATCCCTTAATCCCAGCGGAGGAGAAGGGGGTCGTTAATCTTGATGTGCAGAGTGCTTTCCTCTCTTGGGGAGCTTTGTTGCGAAAAATGGCAACCGAATACCTTGATATTGAAATTACTGAGCTTTCGTGTGGCTACTCCTTGTTGCCAGGCGAGGGTATTGGAGATCAACCGAAGCCAATTGTATTCCTCGTCGAGCAGTTGGAGAACGGGGCGGGGTATACCTCATATTTGGGCGGCAACAAAGATGTGGCCAAGAAGGTTTTCTATGATAGTTTTAGTCCGGGAAGTTCTATTGTATCTCAATTGATTTCCCATGGTTCACGCTGTGATTCTTCTTGTTATGACTGCTTGCAAGATTACCATAACCAATCAATACACCATCAGCTAAACTGGAGATTGGGAATTGATTTGGCACAAATTGCAAGAGATCAAGATTTTGTACCCAGCTTGATAGATACCTATTGGGAAGCTCTTATAGAAAAAACGATAAGGTCAATGAGTGGCAGAAAGCAATTAAATGAGTGGCACCGATGCCCAGGGCATGATAATTTTGTGTTTTCAGATGGAAAGGCAAATGTGTTATTAGTACATCCTTTGTGGAGTAGTCATAAAATTAATGCTATTGTGAATACGCTGGAATCAAAAATACCCACCAAGCCTTTATCTGTCACGAAGTTTATTGATTATCCAATCTTAGATTAAAGAATACTTATTGGTGGATGGAGTCAAATTCCGTTAAGGTGTTCCATACAAGAGAAAAACCAATTTGATTGGGAATTGCCATCCTTACATAACATATAAACAAGAGGAGCGCCCCTCGGTGAAGGCGCTCCAGTGGCACAATGAACAGGTGTACCGGTAAGAATCAGACGAAGGCTTCGCCGAGGCGCCATGCTCTTAATGTCGTCACCTTGAGTCCATGGGCTTTGAGGTCATAGAATCGCTTCCTGCTCTCAAAGTAGAACTTCTGTGAGAAGCAAAGCGCTCCCTCATCGATGAAGACCTCCAGTGAGCACCGGTCGATGAAGAGGCGGACATCGATGGTGTTCTTCTGGGAGGGACAGGGCTTGAACGAGTGCTTTTCTGTGGCGCTCTTCTGGAGGGCGAAGGCGTGGTTCTCTCCATCGTAGATGAGGGTGATGTGTTGTGTGCCGCTGTCTGTGATCGACAGTTCGAATCCATTTTGAGCGGAGTTTCTATCAAACTCCATCAAGATTTCCAGGCACTCGGCTGAGATGTTTTTAAGGGGATTGTCCTTCTCTCGTATTGTGAGGGAGGTGCTCAGAAGCTGCTCTTCCCTCAGAGTGGAGAGCTCGGGAACCGGCTGCTGCAGCAAGAGGCCATCTCTCATCGCCAGGACCCGGGGGATGGTCAGGGTTCCTGCCCACCCGTCCTTCTGGGTCGGGAACGGGGAGCCCCACATATCCATCCACGCCATCAGGATGGTACGGCCGCTCTCGTCCTTGAAGACGTGGGCAGCGTAGAAGTCATCCCCAGCGTCAAGCTCGGCCCACGCCTTCTGGGTGAAGACGCCACTCTGGTTGTCAAATGCCCCGGTGATGTAGATGTTCTTGTGCCCCTCCATCTCCATGGGAGAGACGATGATCAGATCCTCTCCATCAACGGTGCAGAAGTTCGGGCACTCCCACATGGTCCCCTGTGTCCCGTCACTCTGGCACATCACACCGCGATACTCCCACGCTTCCAGATCATCAGAGCTGTAGAGCACCACCCGGCCCCTGGTGTCCTTCCCCGTTCCCACGATCATGTTCCATCGCCCATCCTGCCTCCAGACCTTCGGGTCCCTGAAGTCAGGAGAGCCATCCTCGGGGTAGACGGCGATGATTGGGTTGTTGGGGGATTTGGTGAAGGTGAGGCAGTCTTGGGAGGCCCGGGCGATGCACTGCGTCTCCTTTACCGCCTGGTTGTCGTTGTGTGCCGTGTAGAAGAGGGTGAGGACCCCGTTGTCGTTTACCGCCGAGCCGGAGAAGCAGCCGGTCTCGTAGCCTTGGTCCGGGGCCAGGGCAATCCTCTGGTATCTCCAATGGACGAGGTCCCCACTGGTGGCGTGCCCCCAGTGCATGGGACCCCATTCAGGCGAGTATGGGTGGAGTTGGTAGAAGAGGTGGTAGATTCCATTGAATTGGATCAGACCATTCGGATCGTTGATCCACCCACTCGGAGCGGTGAAGTGGTATGCAGGTTTCCAGATGCTCTCTTTGGCCTGGGGAGCGTGCTCCTCCATGAAGCGCTGGGCGTCGTTGATGTGTGATGGGGCCACTGCTGTATTCTCCTCTTTACTATGGTCAAGTCGGTAGACAGGCTGTTCTTACGTTGCAAACACCCGCCCGGTATCGAGCATGAAGGGGAAGTATGTTCCGATCAGGTTGGAGAGGGGCAGGAGACTCTCATCAATCTGGAGAGCGAGGGTGGTGCTCATGATCGGGTCACCTGGAGAGGCTATGAGCTTGATCGTCTGCATGGGAGCTCCTTTGGTCAGGGGTAGAGTACGAGGTAGACCTCCATCGTCTCCTCCCTGAGAAATGCGGTTATGGCATCAGTTGCGACAGCGAGCGCCTCATCCTTCGGGTAGCCGTAGATGCCGCTGGAGATGAGGGGGAAGGCGATTGAGGAGAGGTTGTGCTCCGTGGCCAGGGCGAGGCTGTTGTGGTAGCAGGCGGCGAGCAACTCCTCTTCCCCACTCCTGCCGTCCCGGTAGACCGGGCCTGCGGTGTGGATGATGAAGGAGGCGTTCAGGGCGAAGCCCGCTGTGATGACCGCCTCCCCGGTCTTGATGGGGGCAAGCGGGGCGCAGGCGCGGGTCAATTCCTCGATGCCTGCCGCCTTGAAGATGGCACCGCACACCCCGCCGCCCATCCTCAAGCCGGTATTGGCGGCGTTGACGATGGCGTCACTCTTCATGGTCGTGATGTCGTCATGGATGATATGAAGCGGCATGGCCCCATTGTACCACACTAGAGGCGAAAGAGCTCCTCTTCGATGAACAGGTCTACGAGGCGGGGATCGAATTGGGTGCCGCTGTTGACCTTCAGCTCCTCGAGGGCGAACTCGAGGGGCAGGGCATCGCGGTAGGGGCGCTGCGACGTCATCGCCTCGAATGCATCAGCGAGGCTGATGATCCGCACCTCCATGGGGATTTGGGCTGCACTGAGGCCGTGGGGGTAGCCTGTCCCGTCGAGGCGCTCGTGGTGGCTGGTGATGATCGGCAAGAACGGATCGAGCAGCGAGAGGTGGCTGGTGATCCTCACCCCGATCGCGGGGTGGGTCTTCACCACCTCGTACTCCTCGTCAGTAAGCTCGGTTGTTTTGTTCAAGATCTCCTCGGGGATGCCGATCTTCCCGATATCGTGGAGGAGGGCTCCCCCGGCAAGGGTATCGAGAGAATCCTGGCTCATCTTCATCGCCTTCCCGATGGCTACGGCAAGGTCGCGCACCCGCAGGCTGTGGGCCTTGGTGTAGGAGTCCTTCTGTGCGATGGTCTCGGTGAACGCCTCAAGGGTTCCCATGCGCACGTCACGCAGGGTCGAGAGCGCTTCACTGAGGCGCTCTGCGCTCTGGTGCACCGGGGACTCTGATGCGGCGTGCAGCACCTCGTCGACGGTCTTGAGTAGGAGCTGTTGGCCCACCGGCTTGGTCAGGTAGTCACTTGCCCCCATCCGCATCGCCTTGATACCCGTCTCAAGGTCGCCGAAGGCAGTGACCATGATGACCGGGATGTGGGACCATTCACGCTTGATCTGGACCAGGAGGTCCAGACCGTTGATTTTCGGCATCTTGATATCCAGGAGGATCAGGTCGACCTGGCGTTGGGCGAGGAGGGCAAGCAGCTC
>ERZ795058.2417-NODE-2417-length-22118-cov-15.520283_pt1 | contig 22118 bp, 8 predicted proteins | sample MGYA00375142_ERZ795058 | MGnify/ENA primary metagenome ERZ795058 (study PRJEB30187, sample SAMN05720210) | activated sludge metagenome | isolation source: anaerobic digester from wastewater treatment plant | place: Japan | collected 2015-04-20 ... | reverse complement strand
CGCGCGATCGCGGATTCTACCGCACACACTTCAAAGGGCTCTCCCTTGTCGATCCACTGCGTTTGAGCGACTAAATACCTGCCCCTTAGTCGTGGTTCCGGTTGTGGTCTGCCGCACCGCCACTGCTACTATGCGCAAGGAAGCTGAACCGGCGCGATGCGGAGCGCGCGCGCCGTTCGCAGCTCACCCCACTCGGCGAAACGCATTCTGCGCGCGCCGTCCCTGCGCTTTGAGCCGAAGAGCCGCCGGTTCCGTTCGAACACCCCGTCGACAAACGCCCTGCCGCCCAACGCCATCCCGTCCGTGAAGTAGCGCACCCGGCAGCGCAGCACCTGCGGGAGCGTCAGCCTCCCGCCCTCATCAAGCACATGCGCCACCTCCGCCGCACTGAACCCGGGCCGGACGACCTGCCCGCCCTCTTCGACCGCGCGCCGTTCCTCCCCGGCTACGTAGAGCAGCTCACGGCAACTCTTCTGAACCTGCCGCCACTCGCCAGCCCCCGCGCCGTGGACCGCCGCCAGTCCTTCACGCGCCAGTCTGCCGCCCGCGCACGCCTCGCCGTAGCCGCCCCAGCGGTAGTCCTTTGGATCCGCGACAATCCCCGCGCGCACCGGGTTCAGGTCGATGTACGCCGCCACCGCCGCCAGCGCCCCCACGGCACCCTCGATCAGCACGCTTTTGAAGCGGTCTTCCCAAAGCGTCCCCTTGCGTCCGTGGCGGCCGTTGTAGGACATGCTGTAACGCTGCTTGAGCGTCTTCACGAACGCGCTCAGGTCGTACATCCGCGCCCGCAGCCGCTCCTGCTGCTCCTCGACCAGATGCTCCAGCCCCATCCGCCGCCACTCCGCCCACTGCCGCTGGACGCCCGCGACATGCTTCCTGCCGTAGAGTAGCGTCATGCGCCGTACCAGTTCAGCCTCATCCACCTCAGTCCGCTCACCCACCTCGACCAGAAGGTGGAAGTGGTTCGACATCACCGTGTAGGTCAGCACTCGCACCCCACAGAATGCCTCCGCGCGCCGCATGATATCCCGGAAGATCTCCTTCTCCACGTCATCCATTTTGAACGCCCGATCCACGATCCGGCTTACCACGTGGTGATACCCCACACCTTCAGCCTTCACCCTCGCCTGTCGCATGCCATCCTCCTTCCCTTTCGAAATCCATGCCCTCATTCGCTCCAGACCGTCCCGCGCCAGAGTTTAGCGGAGCCGTACCCTGCCCGTCCGGCCGCGCACCCCCCAAAAAGCTCTCTCAGACAAAAACGTCCGAAAAGCACCGTCAAAAAAACACGCTTCCATTCCCAGAAGCACCCCGGCGCTGCCCCGAGCACAGAACACCGTACACTTTACCACCTTCCGCATCTGAGCTACAAGCCTCATTTCTACTAAATACCTGTCCCTTAGTTGCAGAAGAGCTGCCGGTTCCGTTCGAACTCCCCGTCGACAAACGCCTTGCCGCCCAGCACCATCCCGTATCCCGTCCGTGAAGTAGCGCACCCGGCAGCGCAGCACCTAGTTACAAAATACCTGTCCCTTAGTTGCAAATTGTCGAGACTTGGCAAGATGAAACCAAGTGCGTATACTGGTGCTCTATCTGTCTGGATTAACTGTTCCTGCAAGCCGACACGACACAACCATGACCTTTTTCGAAAAACTTCAGAGCGGTCACCCGACCATTTCGTTTGAATTCTTTCCGCCCAAGACACCGGAAGGCTGGGCGAAGCTGTATGCGACGCTGGCCGAGACCGCACGTCTGAACGTGGATTTGGTCTCGGTGACTTACGGCGCCGGCGGCAGTACGCGCGAAAACACCGTGGACTTGGTGGCGTCGTTGCAGAACAATCTGGGGTTGCACGCCATGGCGCATCTCACTTGCCTCGGCCATTCGCAGGTGGATCTCTCCAGAATCCTCGACCGGCTGGCTGAAAAAAACGTGCCGGCTATCATGGCTCTGCGCGGCGACCCGCCGCAGGGGGAGAGCAGTTTCCGCCCGCATCCGTATGGATTCGCCTATGCCAGCGACCTGATTGGCTTCATCCGCGACGGCTGGCCGCAGTTCAAGATCGGTTGCGCCGCCTACCCAGAGGGCCACCCAGAATCTTTTGCGGAGGGCCAGCCGCGTTCGCCGGCGCACGACATCACCTTCTTGAAGCGCAAGCAGGAGAACGGCGCGGACTTTGCGGTCACACAGCTCTTTTTCAGTAACTCGGCTTACCATGACTTTGTTGCGCAAGCGCGTGATGCGGGGGTCACGATCCCGCTGCTGCCCGGCATCATGCCGCTGAGTTCGGCCAAGCAAATCGAACGCTTTGTCGAGCTTTCCGGTTGCTCGATCCCGGACGCCCTGCGGCAGGCGGCCGCCGCCGAGGATGTCGAAGAGGCCGGTTTCTGTTTTGCGCTCGATCAATGTCGCGACCTGCTGGCGCATGGTGCGCCGGGCATCCATCTCTACACACTCAATCAGTCCTCGCTCTCCGGCCGTATCCTCGCCGCGCTACGTGCGGAAAATGCCGGTTTGTAAAAAATTGTGTGCGTCACGGTACGCGTGATGTGGTAATCTCGTAAAAAACTCTTCAACGACAGGGTATTGTGCATGCGTGTTGTCTTCATGGGATCTTCGGATGCGTCGGCGATCACCCTGCGCGCGCTGTTGCGTGCGCCGCGGGTGAGCGTGGTCGGCGTCGTGACCCAGCCGGACCGTCCATCGGGCCGGCGGCAACGCTTTACACCTTGTCCCTGCAAGGCGTTCGCGGTCGAGAAACAAGTCGAGCCGATCATCACACCCGAGAAGGTCAATGCGCCCGAAGTCTTGGAGCAGATCGAGCAGCTCAAGCCTGACGTGATCGTTGTGGTCGCCTTCGGCCAGTTCCTTGGCCGACGGTTGCTGGCGTTGCCGCCGCACGGCTGCATCAACGGCCACTTCTCGCTGCTGCCCAAGTATCGGGGCGCCGCGCCGGTTCAGGCGGCCATCGCTTCGGGCGATGAGGTCACCGGCGTAACCGTTATGCAGATGGCGGAGGGCATGGATGACGGCGATATTCTGCTCAAGGCGATTGAGCCGATCTGTTCGGACGATACTGCGGTCACCCTGATGGAGCGCCTCGCGATTCTTGGTGCCGTCACGATCGTTAAGGCACTGCGCTTGATGATCGCTGGTACGTTGCCGCGCGAACCGCAGGACCACTCGCAAGCGACCTACGCCCCCAAGATGCGCAAGGCCGACGGCCTGATCGACTGGTCGTTGTCGGCCAAACTTATCGAGCGGCGTACCCGCGCTTTTGAGCCGTGGCCCGGCGCGTTCACCTTCTTGCCGGTGCGCATTGACAAGACAGGTGCGCCGGAACGCATCAAAATTTTACAGGCGGAGATCGTGTGCGAGGAGGAGGTGCCCGGGTTTGAGCTGGTCGCGCCCGGCACGGTCTGCTCACTTTCACCGACCGGCCCGATCGTCGTTACCGGCAACGGCCTGTTGCGTTTGACGGCGTTGCAGCCCGATGGCAGCCGTCGCATGGACGGAAAATCTTTTTTGAACGGCCACCCCATGGAGCCGGGCGACCGCTTTTGCAGTGTGCCGCTGTGAGTGCGCGGTGCATGACGACACCTTTACGACCGGACAGGGAGGAGAGACACGATGAAGAACACACGCATTGAGGCTGTTTTGGTTTCCGTCCTGGGCGCGATCCTGCTGATCAGCGGTTGCGTCACGAACCCCATCACCGGCAAGCAGCAGTTCAGTCTGTTGCAGGGCGAGAGCGGCAAGAGCCAGCTTGTCTCGCTTGCCAAACAGGCGGTGCCGTCGCAGTTCGCGGCGGATTATGGCGAAGCAAGCGACGCGCAGGCCGTCGCCTACGTCAATCAGGTCGGGCGCAAGCTGGTCGCCACCCTCACGCCCGCCGATACCGTCTTTCCGGACATGCCCTTCAGCTTCCATGTGGTCAACGCGGTCTATGTCAACGCCTACGCCTTTCCGGATGGCACGATCGCTATCACGCGCGGCATGTTGGCGGAAATGGAGAACGAGGCGCAGCTTGCCGCGGTGCTGGGCCATGAGATTGCCCACGTCAACTGCGGTCATACGGCCTCGGCCATGAGCAAGAGTACCGTCTACGACATGCTGGTGGCCGGTACGCGGGGATACCTCGCCAGTCAGGGCAGTTCGTGGGCCGATCTCGCGGGCACGGCCGGCCAGCTCGGCAGCGCCGTGGTGCTGGCCAGCTACAGCCGCGCACAGGAGCGCGAGGCCGACGAGGGCGGCATGCTCTACATGGTGCGTGCCGGGTATGACCCGCAGGGCATGGTGCAGTTGCAGCAGTTGCTGGTACGGCTCAGCGGCGCCAACCCCTCTGCGCTCGAGCAGATGTTCTCCACGCACCCGATGAGCACCGAGCGCTTGCAGACGGCGCAAGAGCGCGCCCGCACGCAGTACGCCGGCAGGAACAGCGGCGTGCTGAACCGCGAGGCCTACCTCGCCGCGACCGCCTCGATCCGTAAAAACAAAGAGGCCTTCAAGTGCTTCGCCGCCGCCGAGGCGCAACTCGCGCGCAAGCAGTATGCCGCGGCCAAGGCTTCGGCCGAGCAAGGGCTGCGCCTCGCGCCCAACGATTATGTTGGCCTGATGCTGGTGGCGCGGGCTCACCAAGGAGCCGGCAACACCGCTGCTGCGCAGCAGGTCGCCGCGCAGGCCGCGCGTCTCTATCCCTCCGGGGCGCGTGCGCAGAGCGTACTCGCCCAGTGCGCGTTTCAGCGCAAAGACTACACCGGAGCGCTGCAGCACCTCAACGCCTTTGAGCGTCAGGTGCCGGGCGATGCCGCCACCGCCTTCTACAAAGGGCTCGCCTACGACGCACAGGGACAGCACTCGCAGGCTAAGCAGGCCTATTCTGCCTTTGTGCGCCGCAGCGGCACCGGTTCGAATCAAGGCCGCTACGCCGCGCAGCGCTTGCAGCAGTTGCAGCCCGCCGCGCCAACGCAGCGTCGCTAATCGCGCATGCCGTACTTGCGGATCAGGCGCTGGAGGTAGGCGCGCTCGATGCCGGCTTCGCGGGCGGAGCGCGAGATATTCTGCTTGTTGCGGGCGAGCAGGTCGTTGAGGTAGGTTCGCTCGAACTCCTCGATCAGGTCGTTCTTCGCGTCCTTGAAGGGACGGTCGGTCACGAAATTGACCTCGGGCTCGGCGGGCTTGCGTCCGGCGCGCAGGCTGCCGAGGCTGAGGAAGGCGCTGAGGTCCACGGGGCGGCGTTCGCTGTAGAAGGCCAACTCGATCAGGTTGCGCAATTCGCGCACGTTGCCGGGCCACTCGTGGCGCTTGAGGATGTCCATGGTGCGGTCAACATCGGCAAGCTGGCTGATGGCGTCTTCGCCGTGCAGGTCGGCGATAAACTTTTTGACCAGCAGCGGCACGTCCTCGCGGCGGCGGCGCAGCGGGGGCAACTCAAGGTGGACCACCGAGAGGCGGTAGTAGAGGTCCTCGCGGAAACGGCCCTCGTTGACCTCGTTGGCGAGGTTGCGGTTGGTGGCGGAGATGATGCGGACATCGATCTTGCGCACCTTGTTGCAGCCGACGCGCTTGATCTCGCGCTTTTCGAGCACGCGCAGCAGCTTGGGCTGGAGGTCGGGCGAGAGGTCGCCGATCTCGTCGAGGAAGACGGTGCCGCCGTCGGCCAGCTCAAAGGCGCCCTGGCGGTCGGCGTTGGCGCCGGTGAAGGCGCCTTTGATGTGGCCGAAGAGTTCGCTTTCGATCAGTTCCTTGGAGATGGCGGCGCAGTCGATCACGATGAAGGGTTTGTCGCGCCGGCTGGAGTGGTTGTGGATCTCCTCGGCCAGAATCTCCTTGCCGGTGCCGGTCTCGCCGGTGATCATGACGGTCACGTCGGCGGGGGAGTAGGTTTCGGCCAGATAGAAGATGCGGCGCATCGGCACCGAGCGGCCGAGCATGGCACCGAAGGCTTCATTGCGCGAGAGCGGGATGTCGGCGGCCTCTTGGAGCGGGCAGAAGACGATGCGGGTCTTGCCGAGTTGGATCTCGGAGCCCGGGGCGAGGTGGGCGGAGGAGACGCGCACGCCTTGGACGAAGGTGCCGTTGGTGCTGCCGCGGTCGCGGATCAGGTAGCCGGACTGCTCGACCACGATCTCGCAGTGGCGCTTGGAGACGGTGGAGTCCTCGATAATCAGGTCGTTGTGGTTGCCGGAACCGATCGTGAAGGTATCGCGGTTCAGGACAAACTCCCGCCCCTGCAGCGGGCCGCTGATCACCAGCAGCTTGGTGCGGCGGACGCGGAAAAGGTTCTCTTGGTTTTCGCCATCAGCGAGCACGAGCGTCCCGGAGGCGACGTTGTTGGTTCGGTCCTCAGCCATAAGTGCGTCCACTATAACGCATGCCTACGGGAGTAGGCAATCCGAAAGGAGATATTTTTTTGCAAAATGGCCTTGCCCGTCCGGTTTATCTCGTGCTACCATCGAAAAATGACGGGGCTGTGTGCACATCAACTTTAACGAGGTGCGGCAGACGCCTTGATTTGACCTGAAAGAGACGGTTATGGTTGGGTTTTTGAGTGGAAAACGCATGACAGGTGCCGCCGGGCGGGTGGTTTGCGTGGATAAGGCCCGAACTGTGTCAATGCTTTTCATGTGTGTGTTAGCGGTGGCGGCGGGCTGCAAGCGCCGTGCCGACAAGGGGCTGGGAGAGCAAAGCGCCGAATCAGCCCTTGAGGCCGTGATCACCAATCGCATGCAGGATCCCGCTTACGTCAAGGCATTGGTCGAGAGCCGCCGTGAACAGACCCAGGCGGCAGCGGCACGCTCGGTGGTGGTCGAGAAGATGGAGGCGATGATTGCGGAAGCCCGCGCGTCGCTACCGCCCGGAGCCGATGACGAGGCTGTCAAAAAGGAATTGGCGAAGCGTCCCGAGTGGAAGGCGCTTGAGGCTGAGAACGAGCGCGCGATAGCCGAGATCAAGAAAGCGATGCAGGCCGCGCGGGATAAGGTCCGCCGACGCATGGAGGCCGAGGCGCGCGACGTGAAGGCGGTGGCGGAGGGCCGGGCGGTTCCGGCGACGCCACAGGGGCGACAGTAAGGAGTAGGTTTTCCGCGCCGGGCGGTTCCGGACGACGTTGATTTACGTTGAGAATCAGGAGAATACGCATGAACATGAGCTGCATGAAAAATGTGTTGAAAAGGCTGTCGGTTCCGTTCGCGGCCTGCGGGATGTTGATGGTTGCCTCGACAGCCCTGGCGCAAAGTTATTACGGAGACATCTGGAGCGTCCAAAAAGAGCCGCTAGGCGGATATGGGGCGCCGATCAGAACGCCCGGCGAACCGGTTAAATTCCGCATCACTCTGTTTCGCCTCAACGAGACGTTCGTCAAAGAGTACGTCCCCGGTGTCTATGGGTTAGGCAATCAGGAAGTCGATGAAGTGGTCAACCCGCTCATGATACAGATCGTGACCGGACGCGGGACGTCGGTGTACGCCAAACTCAGGGAGATGGGCCGAGCGGGCTCGGCACCAACAGGGGCGGTCTTCCTCGAGTTCGAATACGAGGTGCAACCCGGTGACATGGCGCTGCCGATGACGCTGTTCGGCTACGCGGGCTCCTCAGACCCGGGTGGCAGTTACCAGTTCGCGAATGACCATCTCTGGCGGATCCGCACCATGTCGTCCTCCAACAGCAACGCCGTCTGGCGCATCCATCAGGACACGGCGCACATTGCCGACCCTACACTCGCCAAAGCCAACATCCGCCTGCAAACGGTCGAGTTCGATGACGGGACGTGGGAGGTTCCGGCGACGACCACACTGCCGAACTGCCGAGTGCAGACCTCGACGGGCCAGACGGTCTCCAACAACGTGCCGCTCTACGTGTGGTCAGGCAATACCAATATCGCGCAGATCGTCGGGCAGGAGCCGGGGCAGCCCTCGAAAGAAGTGCCGCTGTTGCCGGGCACGAGCGCGAGCACTTTCAGCATTTACGGCAAGAGCAATGGCGTGGCGCTCATCTATCTCAGTCGTTCGCAAACGATCACGCCCGGCGTCACCAACTACATCACCAAGCAGGTCACCGTGACCCCGGCCCCGCCGCCGACGGTGGGTGTCGCCCTCGACAACTCGCTGGTGCCGGACGGGGCCGGCTACGTAACGTTCACAGAATCGGACCAAGCGACCAACCGGCTGTGGGTCACGCTCTCCGAGCCTTATGACGAGGACATCGAGGTGCGGCTGGAACTCTCGCCCAACGCCAGCAACATCGTGTTTCAGAACCTGCCCGGCAACACCGTCGTGATTCCCAGCAACGCGACCCAGTCGGCCCAGATCTTCTTTGCCGCCGCCGACGGTACCTACCCGACGAGTGTGGATGGGGTCACCATCACGCCGGTGATCCTCGATCCAGTCGCCAGCAACCACTTCCCCAACGCCCCGTCCGTGGCGAAGATCAAGATCAACAATGCGGCACCGACCATCACGGAGCCCGACGAATCGGAAAGAACCGTGCTCACCATGCAGGAGATCCCGTTCACCTGGGATGTCCGGGATGTCGCGGCCGACATGGCCACCGGCATGACCATTACCTGGGACTTCGATGATGGCACCACCCCGGTCACGAGAAACGGTGTCACAGGCACGGTCACCCACATGTACCAGCAGGCCCGCGTCTACAACGTCTTGGTGCGCGCTAGGGACAAGGATGGCCAATCATCCTCTGTCACCTTCAAGGTGAACGCCCTCGCCGCCACGCCCAGACCTTATATCGAACCGGTGCTCAGTCTGCCCAACTTTGACGAGACCAATGGCACCGGCTCGGTTTCATTCAGGCTGTCAAGCGGCTATCACGAGAACCTCGACGTCTGGCTGGAGATCGACCCCCCCGACCAGAGCAACGTGTTATTCAACAGTTTGGGGCCGGTCAAGATCTCTCGGGGCGCGACGAACACCCCCGCTTTCTTGGGGTTCAGGATTCTGGACGGCGATGCCCTCAGCAGCATGGGCTACCTTACCTTCAAGCCGGTCATCACCAATGCGCTCGCGTCGGAGATCTTCGATGTGAACGAGCGCGCTGTGCCCATCCAGAACGTGCCGCCCTCCATCACGCGCATTTTAGGCCGGTATGTCAACCAGATCACCAACAGCTTCTTGATGCCGATTTCGGTGTCCAAGACCTTCACCTTTGAGGTCGCGGACGTCAACGCTGACCTCAATCCGATCAAAACCTACTGGGACTTCGGCGGTGGTTTTGTTGAAGCGCTGGCCTACTCCAATCGAAACGGGTACGCCGTCGGTTCGATCAATCACACCTTCACGGAGACCGGCCTTCAGCTTGTCACTGTCTATGCTGAAGACAAGGACGGTGGCGTATCAGGGGAGGTAACGTTCTGGGTCAATGTGACCGAAGCGCCCACGGTCCGCGTTGAGGCGACCCCCTTCATCTCCGAGGCGAGCGCCTTCGATCAGGGCGTCGTCGATGTCTATCTCACGGCGGAATTCACGAATGCCGTGATAGTGAGGCTGGATGTGGCGCCCATTAATTCGACGGTCAACGGCACCCTGACTCTAAGTACAAACACGGTGCGCTTCCTCCCCGGTGAGACCTGGCGGCGGGTCTTTATCAGCACCAAAGACGGTACCGAACGATCATTGAACGAAGGGTTTACGATCTCGCCTGTTGTGATCGCGACGCCTGGCGCAGTGGATTTCTATGGCGACAGCCTCGTCCCCGCCACCGTGCGCATCCTGAACGAGGATCCGGTGATTAAGTCGCCGAGGGGATCGGACCTTCAGGGAGATCCGGTCTTGTTCATCGCTCAAGATACCGACCATGCCTTCTCCTGGAACATCGAAGACGTGAGACCGGACTGGATCGGCACCAACATGTGCGTCACATGGTATTGGGATGACGGTTCGTTCGACGTTAGGTACGGCAAGAGCGGCACCATCACTCACAGCTACTCCGGCTTCGGCGAAAAGACCATTCATGTGACCGCCGAAGACAAGGACGGCGGGTTCGATGAGGTCTACTTCAAGATCCGTGTGGACCCGGCCAAGCAGGTCAACGTCTCGCCGATCGGGCCGATCCTCGGCGGCACATACGCCAGTGCGCCGGGCCTCGGCTACGGCATGATCATCTCGCCGGATGCGGCTTCTGGCTATATCCAGAACGATGTCTACCACTTCCGCTATGACCCGAAGGCTATCTCGGCCGAGCTTGTGGCGGTGCCCTATAAGACGTCAACTAACAGCGCTGGCGACATTGTCGCCTACCGAGTCACAAACTACATCGCCCGGGCGACGGGCCTCCCCGGCAACACGACCCCCCCGGGTCAGCCGACCGGACCGCTGATGCAGTACGACAGCTTTGTGTACGTGTGGTACGGCTCCGCGGAGGCGTTTGCGGGGGCTCCTCAGGCGCTTGCTTCCGTCGCGGAGCCGACCGTGATCATCTCCCTGCCCGAGAGCAATACCGGTGGCGGCGGCAGCGGAGGAGGAGAAGGCTCTGCGCCGGCAGCAACCGCGACAATCGCCGTGCAAGCCATCTTCAGCCGCGAGTGGCGCCCCGCCGATAACTGTGGCGATATCAGCAATGACGGTATCCCCGACCTCATCGCCAACTATTACGGTCTGCCCGAGTTGGTCGGCGGCGATATGAAGAACGCGGCCGACTACAACGGCGATAACGACTTCCTGCCGGGTGCGGCAGGTGACGAGGGCGGCATTATCGGTGGCATGGGGAATGTGTTCGGGACCGTCGGACGGCCCTTCACGGCCTATTTGGAAGTGCGCGGCTACCACCCCGGCCTGAACCGGATCGATTACGGTTCGGACGATGATATGTCGCCTCAGGAGGAGGCAGCCGGCGAGCTGATCGGCCCGCAGACGCAGCCGGCGACCAAGGGTGCTGAACGCCCGACCGACCCCACCAAGGAGGATACGGACGGCGACGGCTATCCGGACGGTTGGGAGTATTTCTTCTGGTACAACTCGCTGGTGAACCAGATCAGCGGCGTGCGTTACAATCCGTTGGATATTGCGACCGGCATAGAGATCCCGTGGACGGATATCTATCTGAAGTTCGACCCGCTCGTTGCGGCGACCGATAAGATCGAGGAGCGTGACCTTGATGGCGACGGGCTCACCGACTTCGAAGAGATGACCATCGGTACCAACCCGATCCACTGGGATACCGATGGCGACGGTATATGCGACGGCTGGGAGATCATGCGCGGTCTTGATCCGACCAATGCCCGTGACGCGCTTAATCCCATCTACAACAATCCGGACGGCGACTACATGGCCATCTCGGTGGTGAAGCGCGAGCTGGTGACCGCGCTGGATGGCAAGACCTATCTGGAGGACGCCAACGGCAACCTGACGACATGGTACCGTTACGGCTCCACGAACGAAACCACGCCGATCGCCGTGGGCCGCCCGGTTACGGGCGTGAATCTGGACGGCGATATTGAGGCGGTCCCGGTCAACGCGCTCATCCTGCACTTCCAGGTCTATCACGAGTTTGGCTTCGATCCGCGCACGGCTTGGGGCGGCTCGGTCGGGCGTATGCCGGACCATGCGCGCAACCATCCCGCGCCGGAGGGCTGGGCTGAGATCAGCAGTGCGCCGGGCTTCGAGCGCTTCGGCGTCTGGGTTGAAAGCGATGCGGCCAACACGCGTCCCTTCACGTCGCTCGACGAATACCTGCTGATGAAGTTCATGTCCGAACTGCGCCTTGCCGGAGCGGGTGAGAGCATCGGCGGATCCCATAGGGTCGCCGAGAAGACGGCCGACTGGGCGCGCTGGTCGACCCATCCGCTCACACCGGACACGGATGCCTCCGAGGCACTGGCGGACGGCGTGCCGGACGGCTGGGAACTCTATGTTGCGTGCTGTCCCGGCACCCATGAGATGGGTATCTCGCCGTGGTCGGCCGAAGACGGCGATGACGATTTGGACCTGCCCGAGGATCCGGTGGGCGACGGACTCTCCGTCCAGCGTGAATTCGCGGGCACGGACTCGGTGGTCGGCTATGCGAATCCGGCGCTCTACGGCGCAGGTCTGGCAACGGTCACCATCACCCGCCCTGACATCGACGCGAGCTGGATCAATAAGTTCTGGCCGACCGATCCGTGGGCGAAAGACACCGACGGCGACAAGCTGAACGACAACGCCGAGCGCGCCTTCATGTACGGTGCGCCGACCGATGACGGCTCGACCTGTATCGTCGGCGGCGGGCTGAATCCCTGCTCGGTGGATACCGATCTGGACGGTCTGCCCGATGCCTTTGAGGCTGAATTCTCCCCCGACGAAACGTTCCCCGACGGTATGGACGGCACCGTCGCCGACGCCGACGAGGACTGGGACAAGGACGGCCTTCTGAACTATCAGGAATACTACGTCCAAGCGGTGCGTCACTTCCGCTATGACGTTCCGACCAACGACCTCACCGCCGCCAATTCAAGGTCGGGGATGGCTCAGGTCGGCGTGCCGATTGACGACACGTTCCATCCTTCCAGCCTCTTCACGCTGGTCAGCAACACGTGGGACGTCGCCCGCTACCCGTGGGGAGACAAGAGACCGCAACTCTGGATATTGCTGCCGGTGGGCCATGCCAACCGGTATGTCTGCACAGACCCGCGTGATCACGACACCGACTTGGACGGCATGGACGACTACTATGAGATGTTCCACGGCCTCAACCCGATTCTCGGTGCGGGTGTTCTGGGCAGCGGTCTGGACGACCGCGTCGGCCGGGCGTACATCAAGGACGGTGGCTGGACCATCGACTACGGTTCGCTACCCATAGGCAATGACTGGGGGGCCGGCCTGCCCATGGACTTTATGACCTATCCGTGGCTGGCTGGCATGCCGTATGCTGATCCGGACGCCGATGGCTTGAACAACTTCGAAGAGATGCTCTTGGCCAATACGGCTGTGCCAGAACACTCCAATACCGATCCCACGCCACTCTGGATGACCGACCTCGGTTTCTTCCCAGAGCCAGGCACCTTTAGTCCAGAGAGCCTGACCGTGCGCTTCTACGGGCCGTATGGTGCTTCTGCCAGTGCCCCGCGCATGTTCTTCTGGCCTGGCACGCGGCCGCTGTCAATCGACTACCAGATGTTCGACTTTGAGATGACGGAAGGGTTCGACACGGACAACGACGGCGTCTCCGACAAGGCCGAACTGCTACAGGGCCCCAGCGGCAAATCGGATCCTCAGGATCACGACGATCCTTTCCGTCGCCAAGCGCTGTGGCTGGACGGTGTCCAGTCGGCTGCGCAGACGCTTACCGGGTTCAGCTACGGTCCGTGGTCGTTGCTGAGCTTCACGGTGGAGCTGTGGGCCAAACCGGAAGCCCTCAAGGACGAAACGCAGGTGCTGATCGAGCGGCCTATCGTCTATACGCAGTCGGATCTCGGCACACCGTCGGCGTTTGTCCGCCGTAACTTCCAGATCGGCATCCAAGGCGGCTCCGGGCGTGTTTTCGCCCGCTTCGACAACGCCGGCATGCACGATGACGAAACCGGCATGGTCATTGCCGAAGGCCGCTCTCTCAAACTCAACGAGTGGGTGCATATCGCGGCCCGCATGGATGGTAGTACGGGACGCTTCACGTTGCTGATCAACGGCCAAGAGGAGGATGTTGTCGATACGGACCTGATGCCGGCCAACGGTACGGTCAGTTTTGCAATCGATCCTGAGCCCGGTGGTACCACGCAAACCACCCATCAGGTGGTGACGCCAAGCACTATCGTTGTTGGTGCGGCCAATGATAATCCGGCCATGCTCTCATGGGATGCGTATTCCAGCTTCTATCAGGGTTATGTGGACGAGGTCCGGATCTGGGACGGTGCCCGTGCTACCGCAGAGATTCAGGCTGATTATCGCAAGCGCTATCTCAAGGCTGATCTCCTTAGCAACCGCGAGGCGGTCGCACGGCAGAGCGGTCAAGGCTATTCGCGCGTGGCCGGCAACCCGCGGCAGTTGATGCCGGAGCTGCTCTACCACTATACGTTCGACAACCTCTTCAGCGCTGCTGATGTGGCGCATGTTGCGACTGCGCCGCGTGGGTTCACCAGCCCCAGTGTGACGATCAACAAGCCGGGCGGCGGCGTGCCCGTGCCGTGGTGGAACGACCTGTACAGCGAACTGAAGAGCCAGGTCTATACGGAATACTCATATATCCCGTGGATCGAGAACGGCGTTGACCACCTCTCCGATCCGTCCGGCAAGGGACTCAGCTCGGTCTATTGGACGACCAACAGCACGGGCGGCGTGTCGGAGGACAACCGCTTCCCGTTCAGCAACGACCCCCACTCGGTGTGGTATGTCTCGACGCCGCCGGGAGGCACCGAGATGAAGAGCGACCTGCTGCCGCTGGGTATGGCCTGGGCCAAGCAGACAGACGAGATGTGGGATGATCAGGGTGCCAGCAGCAACTGGGCGGACGCCTCTGTCGATACCGACAACGACGGCCTGCCCGATTGGTGGGAGGATCTCTACGGGTTGGATAAAACCAGCGGCGACGGCCCGGATGGCTGGTACGGCGATCCGCTCGGTACCGGCATGACCAACGGCGAGCGCTATTTGCGTGATCTGGCTGCGGGCTACCGTCCCGGTGATACGCTGGGATCGCCGAGTGGCCCGCCTCAGGTCGCGGATTCCGACGGGGACGGCATGCCCGATTGGTGGGAGCAGTTGTACGGCCTGAATCCGAACGACAGAACAGGAGAGAATGGCACGTACGGTGATCCGGACGGCGACGGACTCAGCAACTATGCCGAGTATCTGATCTCTAGCTCCGACGGGGGCCCCGTGGTCAGTCCGCGCCTGTTCAGCACCACGCAAACGGTTTCGGATTACTTCCTGAAGAAAGGATCGCTCTACCTGGGCGAGATATTCTCGGACCATGACTTCATGGAGGATGCGTGGGAGAATCAGTTCCCGATCGACAAGGTCTCGGCGGGGGTCTATGACGCGCACTTGGACAATGACGAAGACGGTTGGTCGAACTGGGCGGAGGCCCGCTATTCGGCTGCACGGAACGATGTGCGTCCCGACCAGCATACGAGCGTCGTAAAGACGGGGCTGGCGGGGCAGTTGGGGCTGTCGCGTTACGAGTTCCCGACCCCCGTCGTCGAGGTGCTGGTGCGCTACAGCGGGCTTAGGGACGAGGCGCCCGTCGTGATTCAGGCCTTCGGGAATGTCGCACTGGATGGGCACCCCGACGCCACCTTCCTCATCTCGCCGGGAACAGGTGCCGAAGATTCGGCGTCGCTCGCCGCAGGTTCGATATCGCTCGGCGAGTGGAGACCGCGCACGATCTCCGGCACTCTGGCGCCGGGGAGCGTGCAGCCCGGATCCATCGGACTGGTGTTCGCGAATGTTTGGACCAACGGCATCAGGAATGTGGGCCTGTCTGATCGGGAGGGCCTGTTGTTAGGCGCCGGTCGAGCAGTCGGCACGATCAACTATGTCACCGGCGCTTACACGCTGGATTTGGCGGCCTTTGCGGAAGTGGCCCTTGATGGCGGGCAGTGGTGGGGGGTCTTGAACTATGCCTACCGTCCGCTAGAGAACTGGCCGAAACGTCTCTTCCTCGGGGCCGCGACGACCGGTTATCTCCGTGAGGGCGACAACTACTTCTTCGCTTTCCTGGACGGCAATAACAACGGCGTATGGGACCCAGGCGAGCCTTGCGGAATGTCGCATCCTGCCGCGACGCGGATCGGCTGGGACCGTAACGAGGTCACCATTGAACTGACCGATTATATGCAGGGATACGTGCGGATGGCGATCCCCTCGGGCGTGCGCTCCGAGGACGTCTTCAGGGGGACTGTGGCCGGCGAAGGCGAGGGTGACAGCGGACAAGGTGGTGCGCCTGAACAGCGCGTGCGTATCCGCCGGACCAGCATAAACAGCAATAAAACCTATTCCCGCGATGTCTTCGATGGGGTGCTCCGCGCGGGCGCGTGGCTGCATGAAGGCTCTTTTTGGGCGCAGGGCGGCCTCGCCTTGGACTGGGGCCTGGTCAATGGCCCTGTGAACCCCGTGAATGCGTCATACGAGGTGTTCGTGGGCAATGAGGCCACGCCCACGAATGGCGCGATTGCGTCCTTCACCAACACGTTCGACGAGACGCGGGCCCAAGCCGTGAATGTTGCCCCGATCGGCGGTGCGCGTGTGTACTCGGCGCGGCCGACCTTCAGGTGGCGGCTGCCGGTCGGCACCGAAACCAAGTATCCGGTGTTCGCGCTCCAGGTCTGTCGTAACTCGGCGGGCACGCAGGTGATATATTCGTCCGGTCCGATGCCCGTGCCCCCGCGTAATGAGAACGGCGAGTTCGTCTGGGAGGCACCGATTTACGCGAATTCGCGTCTGCCGGGGCAGAACGGTCAGATCTTCCTGGCGGACGACACGGTGTATTACTGGCGCGTGACCGCCATGAACGCCAAGTTCAGCGATATTAGCGGCGGCTGGTCGGTTCCGAGGCCCTTCCGTCTGAGCACGAAGGCACCGATGCAGTCCTCCGGATATGGTTCGGTGGAAGCGCGCGTTAAGTACTACGGGCCGGCCACGGGCATGCTGGGTGGCCGTGTCAAGGTCCAGGTGTACCGCACGGCCGCGTTCACGGGGCTGCCGGATGCGGAGTACACGCTGGACGGAACCGATCTCGCAGCGCTCACAACGCTCGCGGCACCGGTTGTCAACGCGCGTCTCTACGGGTTGCGGCCGAGCAGCGCGGTCGGACCTTACTACCTGTGCGCCTACATCGACCACAACCAGAACGGCGTGCGCGACCCGTGGGAGTCGTGGGGCTACGCGAACTACTATGGCGCTGACGTGGAACGGCCTTACACGGCGCGTCCTGTGGAAGTGTACTACGGCGCGACTGCGCCGCAGGTGGACATCGTGATCGAGGATGCTGACACCGATCAAGACTGGATACCGGACGCTTGGGAGTACGAACAGGCGGGTGGCTTCCCCGGTTATATTGGGCCGGCACCCGCCGGCGCGGCGGGCGCCCCCGGGTACAATCCGGCTTCCAGCGCGTTCTCGGGCCCAACCCCTGGTTTCTTCGAGATGCTCGCGCTGGGCACGACGGATCAGGACGGCGATGGACTGGGCGATCTGCACGAACTGTTGCTGGGGTCGGACGCGAATTCGGCCTCGACCGCCGCCGACGGGTTTACCGACGGCGCCAAGGTGGCTCTGGGGCTTAACCCGGCCGACAAGCTGAGTCTGGGGCTGATCGACCTCTCGTTCGCTAGCGGTCTGCCCGAAGTGACATGGTCGGTCGGGGTTGAGAGAAGTGCTGACGCAACGACGCAGAGCCTCACGCCTGAGGTGGTAATCTACGAGTTGCTGTACACGCCAAGTCTGGCAAATCCGCAGTGGCGGGTGGTGCAGAGCGGTACAGTGAGTTTGGACGGCGTTCAGAGCCTGACCAGCCAGATCGAGGCGGCGGCGTCAGACATTGACCCGGCGCAGGGCTTCTTCCGCGTGCGGCTGAGAAAATAGTACGGGCGCGGCTGGCGTTCGGCGTCAGCCGCCCTCTTCTCCCGGAGTGTTATGGCACAGATGCAACACAGAGTTTTAGCTGTCCTGTGTATCGGGGCGTTGGCCGCTGCCTGCGCGTCGGCTGCGCCCTTTGCCAAAACCTTCCGATTCACGCAGCCCGACGGCAGGCAGATCGAGGTGTGGGGCGAGGGCGACGAGTTCCGCGCGGTCTTCGAGCATCGGGGCTATACGATCGTATGGGACGAGGCAACCAAGGCGTACACCTATGCGCGGCTGTCGGCGGACGAAACCGAGTTGATCTCGACCGGCCTGCTGGTCGGTCGTGACGATCCGGCCCTGAACGGACTGCCGCAGCACCTGCGCATTACTCCCGTTGCCGCCGCCGAGCAGGCGCGGCAGCGGTTCGAGCGCTGGGACGCCGGTATGCAGATCCGGCGTCGTTGGCAGGAGCGCAAGGGCCAGTTGCAACTGTTGCGCGCACAGGCGGCCGGAGGTATCTCGGTGATGGCTCCGCCCGGTTTCACCACGACCGGCACCAAGGTCGGGCTCTGTCTGCTGATCGACTTTCCTGACGCAGAGGCGATCGTGCCGCGCGAGGATGTCCACGAATTCTGCAATGGCGACGGCTACACCGGATACGGCAACAACGGCTCGGTCAAGGAGTATTACTACGATGTGTCCGGCGGATTGTTGACCTATACCAACGTGGTCACCGCGTACGTCCGCATGGAAAGGCCGCACAGCTTTTATTGTGACACCTCCAAGGGTGCTGGCGAACAAGCCAATATCCTGATCAGGGACGCCATCGCGATTTTAAGGGCGCAGCCCAATTACCAAACCGAAATCCTGCCTACCTTCGAGTCACTATCGGTGGAAGACGACGGTGAGCTTGTCGCATGTAATGTCTTTTACGCCGGTGGCAACGGTGGCGTGTGGTCGCAGGGTCTGTGGCCTCATTCATGGAGTTTGTATAGGGTGGGGCCGCAAGAGCTCGGCGACGGTAAAAAAATCTACAGATACCAGATCACCGACATTGGGGAGACGCTGGAACTCGGTACCTTCTGCCATGAAAACGGCCACATGCTGTGCGGGTATCCAGACCTCTATGACTATGATTATGATTCAAGAGGGGGCGCCGGTGGGTTCTGCCTGATGAACTCGGGCGGACACGGCCCTAATCCGGTTCAGGTCTGCGCGTACCTCAAGTACGCCTCGGGCTGGGCTGAAATCGAGGAGGTCTCATGGCGGAAATACGTCTCAGCATCCTTGACCGCCACGCTTGGCGAGCCCGGCTTCAACAAGTTTTATCGCGTCGTCAAGCCGGGTGTGGATACCGAATACTACCTCTTCGAGAACCGCCAGCAGGAGGGACGTGATGCCCTCATCCCGGGCTCCGGCATCGCGATCTGGCATATCGACGAACTGGGAGACCGCGACAACCAAAGTCTGGAATACAACACTAGGCACCTGAACTACGAGTGTACGCTGATGCAGGCTGACGGGGAATGGCATTTCCAATACAACGCGAACAGCGGCGACGCGCAAGACCTGTACTACGAAGGCAATCCCGCATCCGGCTATCAAAACCGCTTTTCCGACCAGACGGTGCCTAGCGCACGTTGGTGGGATGGCACCCGTTCACGGATTAAGGCCGAGCGGTTTAGCGCCAGCGGTCCGGTCATGACGTTTGTCTTTCAGGTGGACCCGCCGGATATTGCAACGCCGTCGCAGTTGCCGACGGGCCGGATCGGGACGCCGTACGAGCTTAAGCTGGGCGCGACGGGATACGGCACACCGTTCGTTTGGGGTGTTTTGGAGGGCTCGTCCCTGCCGCCTTGGCTCTTCCTGAGCGAGACCGGGGTGCTCAGCGGCATGCCCGATACCGAGCAGACCGTCCAGTTTGATATCACGGTGACCGATGCCGGTGGCCAGGCCGACACCAACACTTTCCATCTTTCCATCCTCCCTGCTTGGCAGACACCGGTTCTTGAAACGTTCGAAGAACCACCCGCCAGTTTCTTGTCCGGCTGGCAGCAAGAATTTGTGACAAACTCCCTGCGCTGGACGTACCGTAACGGTACCGCCCATCCGCCGAGCGCCTTCCGCGGCACCAACAGCGCGGTCTTGGTCACGGACAATTTTGGACCGTGTGTGACTCGCCTGATCTCGCCGCGTATCGTGTTCCCGGCGGATGTCAGGCTCCCGCAGCTTAGTTTCTGGCACGCTATGGCCCCGAAGAGTGTGTTTCAGGATCATCTGCGCGTCTACTACAAGAGTGCGCATGAGGATGAATGGACCCTGTTGAAGACGTATCTGTCAGCCGTTAACCGGTGGCGGCAGCAGACGATCACTTTACCGAACCCCTCGTCCACCTACTATCTCTGCTTCGAGGGCGTCGCACGCAACGGTTACGGCGTCCAGATCGACGATGTCCGCGTCGAGGAGGCGTACTACCCGCTTGCTTGGCAGACCCCCGACCAACTGCCCGACGCATTCGCCAGAGAGCCGTACCAGTATGCCTTGAGCGCGGAAGGCGGGATCGGGCCGTACTCCTTCGAATTGGAGGCGGGGGCGGAGTTGCCGCAAGGGCTTTCGCTGAGTACCAATGGCGTCATCAGCGGAATCGCCTCAAACTTGGAAACCCGCGCGTTCAATGTGGTTCTCACGGATGTCGGCGATGCCGTACCGCCGCTCGTGAAAACCTTTACCCTTGAAGTCGCGATGCCGCGTGTGGCGCTGTTCAGTGAAGGCTTTGAAACTGGCGGTATGACGCCGCAGCGGTGGATACAGCAGACCATGACCAACACGCTGCTCTGGGCCTTCCAGAATGGTGGCGGTAATGGTGACACCATCCATCTGCCCGAGCAGGCGTACGAGGGTGCCTACAACGCCGTGCTGTGGGATGATCAAAAGACCGACCAGGTGACCCGCCTGGTGACGAAAAACGGTATCAATCTGGGGGCGGCGCCTGCCACGCCGCGGCTGGAGTTCTGGCACTGCATGCGCGAATTGTATGACGGCGTATCAACGCAGCAGGATGAGTTGCGTGTGTATGTCAAATCTTCCGTAGCGGCAGACTGGACGCTGCTGGCTACCTACACGAACAACGTGCCTGAATGGACCCTGTGTTCACTGGACCTGCCCGATCCCTCTACGAACTACTTCTTGGCCTTCGAAGGCACTTCGCGCTTCGGTCATGGTGTGTGTATCGACAATGTGCGCGTGACGGACGGCTCCCTTGCGCCGATCATCACAACGCTCGAGGTGTTGCCGGGTGCCAATCTCGGCGTGGCGTACGCGCAAACGTTGCAAGCTGTCGGCGGCGTCGAGCCGTACACCTGGGAGCTTGTCTCCGGGACGTTGCCTCCGGGATTGTCGCTGGCCGCAGATGGTGTGCTGGACGGCGTGCCGACAGCAGCGGGACAAAAGGCGGTGACAATCCGCGTGGTTGACGCCATGGGGTTGGCGAGCACCAACGCCTTCTCGCTTGCCGTGACCAACTTCCGGCGCCTGCCCTTGGTTGAAGATTTTGAGGGCAGCTCCGAGTTGCCGCTTGGATGGTCACAAGTGAATATGACCGCCAGCAGTTCTTTGAAGTGGTACGTCGGGAACGGCAGCCCGTCTGGTACGCCGTCCGGTGCACACAGCGGAACCCGCAACCTGTACCTGCGGTCGATGTCCACATCCGCACAACAGGTAAGATTGATCTCGCCTACCTTGGACATGGGTGAGAACATGACCGATCCGCAGCTCTCATTCTGGCTGTGCATGGCACCCGATAAAGGCCGGGATGAGGTGCGCGTGTTGGTCAAGACCAACGCCGCTGAAGATGTGTGGACGCCGATCCTCACGATCAAGACCTCCGTGCCGGCATGGAGCAACGTGGTGGTGTCGCTGCCTTCGCCCTCGCCCGCGTATGTCATCGCGTTTGATGGCGTGGCCAGATGGGGCAAGGGAGTTTGCCTGGATGACATCGAGATCACCGGGACCTATGCGCCAACCGGCGGGTACACGGCCTGGCAGCTCGATAATTTCGGCTCCGGCGTTACCAATGAGACGATCATCGGCATGACCGCCGATCCAGACGGCGATGGTCTGGTGAACTGGCTGGAGTACGCCATGGCGCTTGATCCGATGTGGCCCGATGTTGGGTTAGCCATGACTGGCGGGGTCACGGCGGGGTACCTGACGCTCTCCTACCGCAAGAACCCGCTGGCCACCGACGTGATCTTCACCGTCGAGGCGTGCGACGATCTGCTGGTTCAGGATTGGACAGAGCTAGGCGTTTCGATGCCGCTCCCTCCCGAAGATCACGGCACATGGCTCTGGTACACCTTCCGCCACGATATACCAGTGACCGACGCTCCGCGCCGCTTCCTGCGGCTGAGGATCTCGATGCCCTAGCTGCGCTCTGCGCGGAGTTAGTAGGTAGGATTTAGGAGTTAGGAGTTTTTCCACTTCGGCGGACTAAAATCCTAAATCCTAAATTTCAAATCCTAAATCCGCACGCAGCGTGGAAGTTCGCGCGGCGTGCGGGTGAGCACCTCGCAGCCGTTCTTGGTGACGAGGATCACGTCTTCAATGCGGATGCCCAGCCGTCCCGGCAGATAG
>ERZ795058.2404-NODE-2404-length-22212-cov-4.859142_pt1 | contig 22212 bp, 18 predicted proteins | sample MGYA00375142_ERZ795058 | MGnify/ENA primary metagenome ERZ795058 (study PRJEB30187, sample SAMN05720210) | activated sludge metagenome | isolation source: anaerobic digester from wastewater treatment plant | place: Japan | collected 2015-04-20 ... | reverse complement strand
GGCTGCAGACCGAGGATACGCCGTTCCATCCGCGCAGCCCGTACGCGATCGCCAAGCTCTACGCCTATTGGATCGTGGTCAATTACCGCGAAAGCTACGCGATGTATTGCGTCAACGGGATCCTGTTCAATCACGAATCACCGATCCGCGGCAAGGAGTTCGTTTCGCGCAAGGTGACCGACGGCGTGGCGCGGATCAAGCTCGGGCTGAACGAGCGGCTGCACCTGGGCAATCTGGACAGCCAGCGCGACTGGGGCTTCGCGGGCGACTTCGTCGAGGCGATGTGGCGCATGCTCCAGCAGCCCGAACCGAAGAACTACATCGTCGCCACCGGCGAGACGCACACGATCCGCGAACTGGTGGAAGTGGCGTTCCGCCGCGTCGGCATCGAGGATTGGGAGCCCTATGTGTTCATTGATCCGGCGTTCAAGCGGCCGGCCGAACTTTACACGCTGCGCGGCGACAACAGCCTGGCCCAGCGCGACCTGAACTGGCAGCCGCGCGTGCGGTTCAAGGAACTGGTCGAGATGATGGTGGATGCGGACCTGAAGCGCGTGGAAGCGGAGATCGCGTCGGGCCGGCGGCCGACCGGCGGGTGATGCGAAACCGCGGGACCAGGGGGATGAAACCCTGACGCGGCGGAGCCGCAATCAACGATTGGCCGCAAAGGATTGGGCCGATGCTACCGCGCCGCGTTGCAGATCGCGGCGAAGTCGGCGGCTTTGAGCGACGCGCCGCCGATCAGGCCGCCGTCGATATCGGGTTGAGCCAGCAGGCCGGCGGCGTTGTCGGGTTTCATGCTGCCGCCATACTGGATCCGCACCTGGTCGGCGGTGGCGGCGCCGTAGAGCTCGCCGAGCAGCTTGCGAATCAGCGCATGGACTTCCTGGGCCTGCTCGGTCGAGGCGACCTTGCCCGTGCCGATCGCCCAGACCGGCTCGTAGGCGATGATCGAGCCGGCGACCTGCGCGGCGGAGAGCTCGGCGAGGGCGCCGCGCACCTGGCGGCTGACGACCGCACCTGTCTGGCCGCTCTCGCGTTCCTGGAGTTGCTCGCCGACGCAGATGATCGGCGTCAGGCCGGCGGCCAGGACGGCCTTGGCGCGCCGGTTGACCGTCTCATCGGTCTCGCCGAAATACTGGCGGCGTTCGCTGTGGCCGATGATGACGAACCGCACGCCCAGATCCTGAAGCATTTCGATCGAGACCTCGCCGGTGAAGGCGCCGCTGGGTTCCCAGTGGACGTTCTGAGCCGCCAGGCCGATGGCGGAGCCGGCGAGCGTCTGGGCGGCCCGCTCCAGGCAGACAAAGGGCGGCGCGACGACGACGTCGCAGGGGGCGTCGGCGACGAGCGGCTTCAATTCCTCAAGCAACGCCCGCGCCTGGCTCGGTGTCTTGTTCATTTTCCAGTTTCCGGCGACGATCGGACGGCGCATGGACAAATCCTTCCAGTCGGGGTTTCAACGAAGCGACAGAGCACATGCCCGGCCGGTGGGTCGGTGAACGGGAGCAGGAGAGCCGGGCGTCGAATTACGAAGGGAAAACGCGGGGAAGTCGGGGGTCGAACCGACTTCCCCGCATCAGGCTTGAACCGCCGTGGCGGTCTTACAGCGATGCGCCGATCTTCTTGGCCAGATCGATGCAGCGCAGCGAGTAGCCCCATTCGTTGTCGTACCAGCTCAGCACCTTGGCCATCGTGCCGTCGATGACGCGAGTCGACGGACCATCGATGATCGAGCTGAGCGGGCAGTGGTTGAAGTCGATCGAGACAAGCTCGTCTTCCTCGAAGCCGAGGATGCCCTTCAGTTCGCCCTCGGCGGCCTGCTTCAGCGCGGCGTTGATCTCCGCCGCCGTCGCCGGCTTGGACAGGTTGAGCGTCAGGTCGGTGACCGAGACGTTGGGCGTGGGAACGCGCATCGCGTAGCCGTCGAGCTTGCCGTTCAGATCAGGGATGACCTTGCCGATGGCCGAGGCGGCGCCCGTCTTGGTCGGGATCATGCTGACGGCGGCGGCGCGCATCCGGCGGAAATCCTTGTGGATCTGGTCCTGGCTCGGCTGGTCGTTCGTGTAGGAGTGGATCGTGGTCATCAGGCCATTGACCACGCCGAAGTGGTCGTGCAGGACCTTGGCCATCGGGGCCAGACAGTTGGTCGTGCAGGAGGCGTTGGAAACCACGGTGTGCTTGGCCGGGTCGTAGGTCTTGTCATTGACGCCCATGACGAACATCGCGTCGGCGTCGCCCGAGGGGGCGGAAATGATCACCTTTTTCGCGCCGGCGTCGATGTGTTTGGCCGCATCGGCGCGCTTGGTGAACAGGCCGGTCGATTCAATCACGATCTGCGCGCCGACCTTGCCCCAGGGGAGGGCGGCGGGATCTTTCTGCTGGAACACGGGGATCTTCTTGCCGGCGACGATGATGTGCTGGTCATCGAAGCCGACTTCCTGGCGCAGCGTGCCGTGGTTGGAGTCGTATTTGAGCAGATGGGCCAGGCTCTTGGTGGGGGCCAGGTCGTTGATGCCGACGACTTCGACGCCATCGGATTCCAAGGCTGCTCGGAACACCAGTCGGCCAATGCGTCCAAAGCCATTGATGCCGATCTTAACCGCCATAATCGTCAATCTCCTTTCAAACATCCGCCGGGTGCGAGATATCCTGAATCGAGGGGGGAACCGGGAGCGGAAGCTCCCGGGATCGCCGGATCAGGGGCGATAGCGCAGGGGGCCGGGAGGGCGTCCCCGTCGTCCGGAAGCGGGCACTCCAATGAGGTGTCCGTTCCAGACTACACTATCTCTTGCAGCTTACTTTGGTGAGATAGAAAGTCAATGGGAAAGTCCGAAAGGGCCCCGCGGCTTTCCGGAAAATCAGGAAGGAAGGCAAAATACGACGGATTTCGAGCGTCGAGGACGAGGAACGGGGGCGGTCACGAGACGAGGACGAGAGACGATAATTCGAGAAGAGCGGAGGGCCAAAGGGATCTGGCCGTCAAGAAATGCACTTGACTCAAACCGGTCCTGGGTTCAGAATCCTCAGACAGCGTTAGTGAAAAACTTGGCGAAGCGGCCCGGCGGCGAATGACCTCGGGGCTGTGCGTGCCGGTTCACCAGGTTGTTACCGGTCCGTGTAACGCTGCCGGAAGGATTCAGCGGACCGGCTGAAGCGCACGGTTCTATCCACCGTCCGCTTTGATGTCGTCGCGTAAGCGTCTTTATTCGAGGGAGGTGTACTGCTGTATGGCCACTGGTCGGGTGAAGTTTTTCCACGACAAGAAAGGGTGGGGTTTCATCGAATGCGAGGCGAAGTCCGATGTCTTCGTCCACTACTCCGACATCGTCGGCGATGGCTACCGCACCCTGGTCAAAGGGGAGTTCGTCCAGTTCGAATTGAATGAAGGGCCCAAAGGGGATAAGGCTACCAACGTCGTCCGCTTGGGCATGTAGGACGACGGGCTCCCAGGCCAACCGCACTTCTAACTACTTAGCAATGCCGGTTTGGGGGCCTGCGCGTTTTACAGACTGACCCGCTTTCCCGAGGAATGATCGCCGCCGGGGTGCTCGCACGGAGCCCCCGGCGGCGTCGTTTTGCGCCTACGCCTCGCCTTCGGGCATCAGGCGGACGCGCAGGATGTCGGCCAGCCAGTTCAGGCACAGAACGAGCAGGACCAGCGCCAGGCCTGGAAAAACCCAGGTCCACCAGGTGCCGCCGAAGACGTCCTGAAACCCAAAATTGATCAGCATCCCCAGCGAGGGGCGGGTGATCGGGACGCCGAGGCCGAGGAAGCTGAGCGTTGCCTCCAGCATCACGACCGAGGCGAACTCGACGGCGGAGATGACCAGGATCGGCGCGGCCAGATTGGGCAGGATGTGGCGCAGCACGATGCGCGGCGCGCCGGCGCCCAGCGCGCGGATCGCCGTGACGTAGTCCTTCTCGCGCTCGGCCAGCACGGCGCCGCGCACCACGCGCGCGTAGATCACCCAGTGGGCGATCGCGACGGCCAGGATGATCTTGAGCAGCCCCTGGCCCCAGACGGCCATCAGGAACAGGGCGATCAGGATCGACGGGAAGGATAGCTGGACGTCGGCCAGGCGCATAATGGCGCCGTCGACCCAGCCGCGCCAATAGCCCGCCGCCAGCCCGAGCAGCGTCCCCGCGGTCAGCGCGAGCAGCGTGCCGACCATGCCGACGAGCAGGGAGACGCGCAGGCCGAAGAGGATCGCCGAGAGGACGTCGCGCCCCTGGGCATCGGTGCCCAGCCAGAACGGCGTGCGCGGCGCGGGCTCGCCGGCCGGAGGCGCCGCGAGCCAGGCCGGCGGCAGTCCTGAATCGGCCAGACGCAGCGTCTCGAGGCGGCGGATGTTGTGCGGGGCGATCCACGGGGCCAGGATGGCGCCGAACGCCAGCGCGAGCAGAACCGTTGCCGGGATCAACCAGCTCCGTCGGCGCAGCGCGGTCATCTGATGCGGCATGGGGAAGTTTCACCGCTCCGTGGAATGCCCCGCAGTATACGGGGCGGATCGGCGGCTTGGCAATGCTGCCACCGGCGGGTAAGCTGAGCGGGCCCGTCTTCCTCCGCGGGGCGCCGGCTGCAATGCGTGATCGGGGCGCGCCATGTTGCTGCTCGTGCAGCTAGTCATTGTCGGTCTGTGTGCGTGGCTCGTGCTGTCGGGCTGGCTGAACGTGGTCGATCAGCGGGCCGAACGGCGACGCGACGCGCGGCTGCCGCCTTTGCCGGAGGATGCCCCATTCATCTCAGTCTGCATCCCCGCCCGCAATGAGGAACACAACGTCGGGCCACTGCTGGAAAGTCTCGCGCGGCAGGCCTACCCCTGCTACGAGGTGCTGCTGCTCGACGACTGCTCCGAGGACCGCACGGCGGAGATCGCGCTGGCGATTGCCGCCCGATATCCCCACCTGCGGGTATTGCAAGGTCGTCCTCTGGAGTCTGGCTGGATCGGCAAGCCGCACGCGTGCCGGCAACTGGCCGCCGCCGCCCGCGGCGACTGGCTGCTGTTTACCGATGCCGATACGGAGTTCGCGCGGGGAACGCTGACAATGGCGATGCGGCGCGCGCGGGCGCGCCATTCGGATCTGCTCAGCGGGCTGCCGCGGCTCGTCGCGGTGACGATCTGGGAACGGCTGTCGGTGCCGCTGCTGCAGACGATGGCGCTGGGGGGCATCCCGTTCCGCTGGATGGAACGGCTGAATCACCGGCGCGCGGCGGCGGCCAGCGGCGCGTTCATCCTGATCCGGCGCGCGGCCTACGACGCCGTGGGCGGGCACGAGGCGGTGCGCGGCGAAATCGTCGATGACCTGAACCTGGCGCGCGCGGTCAAGCGCGCCGGCTTTCGGACGCATCTGACCGACGTGACCCGTCACGTCCGCTGCCGAATGTACCGCTCACGGGCCGAAGTCTGGGAGGGATTTTCGAAAAACTTCCATGCAGTGTTCCCGGGGTATCAGACGCTGCTCGCGATCGCCTGCCTGACGGGGGTGTTCATTCTGCCGCCGGTCTGTTTCATTCTGTCGCCGTGGCTGGGGCTGTCGCCCTGGAGCGGGACGATCCTGCCGGCGATCCAGATCGCGGCCGTGGGGCTGCACCGCGCCCTGGTGGAAGTGCATGCGGGGGAGGGAAAGTGGGGAACGCTGCTGCTGACGCCGCTCAGCGCCGCGTTCACGATTGCGATCGCGCTGCGCAGCCTCAGCCGCCGGCTGCTGCGTCAGCCGACGCCGTGGCGCAACCGTCATTATGAGCTCTGGCGCAACTGATCGACCGGTTCGTCCTCTTCGTCCTCGAGGGGCTGGCCGGGATCCTGATTGCGCAAGAATTCGGCGCTCTCCTCGGGGAGCGCGGGATTGATATACATCCCGCTGCCAAGTTCAAAGCCGGCGGCCTTCGTCACGCGCGGAACGATCGACATATACCAATGCAGGTAGCGGCTGGCGGAATCGCGCAGCGGGGCGCTGTGGATGATGTAGTTGTAATCAGGGTCGCCCAGGCCATGGTAGAGCTTGCCGAAGAGCAGGCGCATCAACTCGGCCAGGTGCTCCAGCTCGTTGAGACTCAGATCCAGGAAGGTGGGGCCATGGCGGCGGGGGATGATCCAGATTTCGAACGGCGAGGTGGCCGCGAACGGGACCAGCGCGACGAAGTAACGGTTCCGGCCCACGATCCGTTCGCCGTCGATCAGCTCGCGCTGCATCATGACGCAATAGGGGCAGACGGCGTTGTCGTCGACATAGGCGCGCTGGCTTTCGATGCGCATCCGCACGTGATGGGGCACCATCGGCAGCGCGAGCAACTGGCAATGGGGATGCTCCAGCGAAGTCCCCGCGCCGGGCCCGTGATTCTTGAAGTAGAAGATCTGTTCGATGCGCGGGTCCTCGCTCAGGACGCGTCCCCGCGTCTGGAACGCCCGGAGCGTCTGCGTCAGCGCCCTGGGGCTCTGGCAGGCAGGGCTCATGTTGTGCAGCGGGGATTCGACCAGCACCTCGTGATAGCCGACGCCGGTCAGTTTGCGCCGGACCCCTTCCAGGGCGTAGCTTTTCTCGCCGTTCACGCTGAGGGCGGCATATTTGTTGGGAAAGACGCGGAGCCGCCATGGGCCCTCCGCCGGCCAGCGCAGGACCGGCGCCGGCGTCTCATACTCCTGGCCGGGACAGAACGGGCAGGCGGCCAGGTGGGCGGGGCGTTCGTGCGTCAACTGGCGCGCGGGGTCGGTGAATTCATGCGGCCGGCGCGCCCGCTCCGTCGCGATGATCACCCATTCGCGGGTGGCCAGGTTCTGCCTGAGTTCGGACAAAGGTCTCGTCCTCCCCGGGATCTTCGTCCCCGATTCTGAAATCGTCCCTCGTCCCTCGTCCTCGCGTTCCTGATCGCTCCCGAAGCCTTCCCCCGGGAGCCGCCCGCTGGTTCATGCCGCCCATGGTATCGCGCCGCGAGGCTCATCGGACAGTCTTATGTGAACCCGATATAACACCGTCGTTGATTCAATCGACCGCCGCCGGACCGGCCAGGTTCAGGCTGTCCACTCCGTCCGCAGCGTCCACGCTTTCCAATCCGCCGAAAAAGTTGCGCACCCTGGTGGGTCTCGATAAGCTGAGGGCCGTTTTGCCTCTCCGATTTCGGCCTGGTCATCACCCGCCGATCGACTCTCGACGGATCTTCCCTGCTCTGAGTGCTCTGCCTTTCCAGCGTCTGGTCATCCACGGGGTTGGCTTGCTCGGCGGGTCGCTGGGTCTGGCCGTCCGGCGCCAGCGGCTGGCGCACCGCGTCGTGGGGCTCGGGCGCTCGGCAGAGAAACTCGCGCGCGCACGCGACCTGGGAGCGCTCGACGAGTTCCAGACCGATCCGGCGGCGGCACTGGCGGGAGCCGATGCGGTCGTGCTGGCCATCCCGCCGGTTCAGATCCGGGAAAGTTTCGCGCAGATCGCGCCGTATCTGGAGCGGGGGACGTTCGTCACCGACGTGGGGAGCGTCAAGGCCCGGATCGTCGAAGCCGCGGAGGCCAATCTCCCGTCCCACGCGCGCTTCGTCGGCTCGCACCCGATGGCCGGATCGGAAAAAACCGGGGCCCACCATGCGCGGGCGGATTTCTACGTCGGGTATCCCTGTCTGCTGACGCCGACCGGCCGCACCGCGCCCGAAGCGCTCGCCCTCGCCCGCGCGTTGTGGGAAGCCGTTGGTTCGCGCGTCGTGGAGCTGGATCCGGCGCGGCATGACCGGCTGCTGGCCGGCATCAGCCATCTGCCGCACGTCGTTGCGGCGGCGCTGATCCAGACGCTGACGCGCCATCTCGCGCCGGCCGCGGAACTGGGCGGGCTATGCGGCCAGGGTTTGCGCGACACCACGCGCGTCGCCGGCGGCGACACGGAGATCTGGCGCCAGATTCTGACGGAAAATGCGGAGGAGGTCCTCGCCTGCCTGGATCAGATGGAAGACGTGCTGCACGAGTGGCGCGCCGCACTGCGTGAGGCGGCCGGTCATCCGCGGCGCGTGGCAACGCTGTGGGACGAAGCGCGCCGCGCCCGCCAGGGGCTGGAAGCGACCGACGAGGCCTGAGAGGCGGACCCGATGCACATCGTGCTCTCCAACGACGACGGAATCGAGGCGCCCGGTCTGGCCGCGATGGCCGATGCGCTGAACCAGATCGGCGACGTGACGATCGTCGCGCCCGATATCGAGCGCAGCGGCATGGGTCATGCCATCACGGTCTTCAAGGACATGCTCTTCGAACCGCATCACCGCGACGGCAAGCTGTGGGGTTACGGTCTGGCGGGGACGCCGGCCGACTGCGTGAAGATCGCGCTGACGCTCCTGTGCAAAAACCGGCCGGTCGACCTGGTCGTCTCGGGAATCAACCACGGTCAGAACGCGGGGGTCAATGTGCTCTACTCGGGAACGGTGGCGGCGGCGCGCGAAGCCGCCATCCTGGGGTTTCCCGCCATCGCCGTCTCCCAGCTCTATCACGATCCCGACAAGCTGACGTTCGAGACATCGGCCCGGGTCGGCCTCGAGGTCGCCCGGCGCGTGCTGGAGCGCGGACTGCCCCCCGGCGTGATGCTCAACGTCAATGTGCCGCCGGTGCCCTACGACGCCATCAAGGGCTGGGCCGTGACGCGGATGGGCAATTCCGGCTATGAAGACCTGTTCACCTGCCCCGAGGAAGCGGATTCGGAGCGCATCATCTACCGCAACATTGGCAAGGGCTGGAATCCGAGCACGCACCCCGACGACGGCAATGATGATGTCGCCCTGTATCAGGATTACGTCTCGATTACCCCGCTCCAGTTCGATCTGACGGCCTATGATTTTCTGGATGAACTGCATGCGTGGTTCCATGCGGAGTAAGCGCCGGCGCAAGCGCTCGCATGAGCCGTGGTTCCAGAGGGGGTCGATCATGAGCGACGCGAGACGCCCTTGAGAGGAGGGGCCGCGATGGCGCAATTCAAAGCCGCCCCCGCCCCGGAACCGGTCGACGGCCTGGGCGTGCTGATCGCCAATCTGGGCACGCCGGCGGCGCCGACGGCCGCGGCGCTGCGCCCGTTCCTGGCCGAGTTTCTGAGCGATCCACGGGTCGTGGAACTGCCCCGGCTGAAATGGTGGCCCGTCCTGCACGGGATAGTCCTGCGCAGGCGACCGGCCCGGTCGGCGCGGCTCTACCGGAACATCTGGACGGCCGACGGGTCGCCGCTATTGGTGACGACGCGGGCGATCGCCGACGGCCTCGCCGCGCGGCTGCGGGCGCGCCTGGGTCGCGAGGTCGCCGTGGAGATCGGCATGCGCTATGGCGAGCCATCGATCGCGCGCGGGCTGGATGCGCTGCGCGGGCGCGCGCCGCGGCGGCTCGTCGTCCTGCCGCTCTATCCGCAATACAGCGGGGCGACGACGGGGTCGACATTCGACGCCGTCGCGGCGGAAATCGTTCGCTGGCGCCGCGTGCCGGAACTGCATTTCATCGGGGACTATCACGACGAGCCGGCCTACATTGCGGCACTCGCCGCCGGCGTCCGCCAGTACTGGAGCGAACTGGGCCGGCCCGACCGGCTCCTGTTGTCGTTTCATGGGATTCCCGAGCGTCAGGCCGCGGGGGGCGATCCCTATCCGCAACAATGCCGGCGAACGGCGGAGTTGCTGTGGGATGCCTTGGAACTGCCGGCCGACAATCGGTATCTGGCCTTCCAGTCCCGGTTCGGCCGCGAACCCTGGCTGCGGCCCTACACCGATGAAACCCTGATGGCGTGGGCGCGCGCGGGCGTCGAGCGGGTCGATACACTCTGCCCGGGTTTCGCCGCCGACTGCCTGGAGACGCTGGAGGAAATCGCGATCACGAACAGGGAACGATTTCTCCATGCCGGCGGGAGAGACTACCGCTACCTTCCGGCACTGAATACGCGCCCGGAGCATCTTGAAATGCTGACGCGCCTGGTGTTGAGAGCGGTTGGGGAGAAATGACTCGAGGGACAATTGCGAGCTGCTCATGAACCGGCGGTGCACAACGAGGGATGAAAATTGGGAGGGAACAACCGATTCGAACGCTCCGAGCCTTGCCGGATCCTCACGCAGGGCAGTCCCGTCAGGGACGGCAGACTTCAGCCCGCCACGTCCGTGGCGGGAACCGGGATCCCCATCGCGACCGAGTCCCGCAGGGACGGCAGAACCGATCCAGGCGACGCCGAGAATGGCGGGCAAATTTTCGAGTGAGGGACGAAATTAGCAGGGGGACGAATCCTACCAGAATCGGAAGCGTTTGCGGGGGCTTTCCTCCCGGGCGCGGGCCTGGGCCAGGGCATCCTGGATCTCCGGCAGGCGGTGGCGCGCCAGCAGCAGGGCTTCTTCCTCCAGTGAATTCACGGCCACGGTATTGAGATCGGCGACGCGGCCGCCGCGGCTGCTGATCTTGGCCTGATTGTCGGGCGCCAGTGCCGGCGCTTCCAGCCACTGCACCAGCCCGCGCGTGGTGCGCTCGTAGCTGAAATCCTCCTCCATGATCCGCTTGGCTTTCTGCGCAAAAACCTTGAGCTGACTGCGATCCATGATCCACGGCGCGATGCTGTAGGCGAGCGCTTCGGGGTCGCCCATCGGGGCGGCGATGACGGCGTGGCCATCGTCGAGCCATTCGCTGATTTCGGTGCCGATGGTGGTGGCGACGGCAAGGCCTTCGATCGCCATGGCATTGATGCGGTTGCGCGCGCCGAACATCGTTTCGTAGTTGCGCGAATCAACGTTCAGCCCGACGTCGGCCTCGCGGTGAATCGCCGGCAGCTTGTCCGACTCGATCCAGCCGAGCAGATGATAGCGGTCCTTGTAGGGCGACTGCTCGACCAGCGCGACGAAATCGTCGTAGACGCGCGTGACGACGCCCTCGATGCGTCCGCCGGTCGAGACGAAGTGGACGTTGGGATGATTCTGCATCAGCAGGTCGCAGGCCCGCACCAGCGTGGCGACGTCGGCCCAGACATTGAATCCGCCGCTCCAGAGGAGGACGAACGCGTCCTCGGGGACGACCGGCCCGCGCAGCAGCGGCTCGCCGGCGGCGCTCCCCTCGCCCGCCGTCACCTGCCAGCGGTAGCAGGCATTGGGCAGGTGATGGCCGAACTGATAATCGAACGTATGGCGATTGAGCCGGCCGACCGCCGCCATCTCGCCCAGGACCGCGTGCAGCTGGGGACGGGAAACAGCGCTGAACTTGTCGCAGCGGCGGACGATGGCCCGCTCGATCGCCCACGCGTCGGCCAGCATCGAGTCATCCTCCTCGATCCAGCAGCGGCCCTGCATCTCGGCCATCCAGTAGCCGTTGAGATCGGCCCACACCGGCAGCGCGGTCGGCAGGAGGCAGGCGATGTAGGCCGGATACGTGTTCACGCCGACCAGTGCGTCGGGTTCGAGCTGGCGGACCTGCTCGGTCAGCATGCGGACGGCGAATTCAGCGCTGTGGTTGGTGAAACGCTGGTAGGTGAGCCCTTCGTAGGTGTCGGGAACCATCGAGGAGACTTCGCCCTCGGTGCCCTCGGTGGCGGGAATCGGCAGGGTATAGAGATTGACCGTATGGCCGGCATCGAGAATCGGTTTGAGCAGATGGCGCGTGCGCAGGGCCGCCGCCCCGATGTAGGGCATGCCCGTGCGGGGCAGGGGGCCGTAGCCGATGATCATGACACGCGCCATGGCGTTCTCCCAGCGGGGATCGGACCAGGCCGGCTTGGCGAAGGCCCGACAACCGGCTCCGGATGACATACGTCAGGGACAGAATAGACAGTGCCAAAGCGATTGGCAATGGTCTGGGGCAGGTCGCGCGCGCGCCGGCGGATGGAAGGATCGCGATGGCGGGACGGTGCAGCGCGGCGCGGCAACACCAATCTGGAGCCGATCGCCCCGGCCGATTCCGGTCGATCCGGGGCCGGTCAGGCTGGCCCGGCCAGCCGCTCCGCGAATGAGTCAAGCGAAGCGGTCCATGGCCTGCGGTCATCCATCGGCTTGATCGAGAACGTGCCGGACTGGACTTCATCGGGGCCGATGTATATCGCGTGGAGGGCGCCGGCGCGGTCGGCGCGGGCGAAGAACTTCTTCGGTTTTTCGGCGGCGAGCGCCAGATCGCAGCTCTTGCCCGCCGCGCGCACGGCGAGGGCGGCCCGCAGGGCCAGGTCGCGCGAGGGGTCGTCCATGAAGCCGATGGCGAAATCGACGCGGCGGGCGGTCGCGGGAAGCTTGCCGCAATCGGCGAGCAGTTCCATCACGACCACATCGCCGAAGCCAAGCCCGACGCACGGCATTTTCTGACCGCCGAGGTTGCTGAGCAAGCTGTCGTAACGGCCGCCGCCAAAGATCGCGCGGAGCTTTCCGGCCGTATCAAACGCTTCAAAGACGATGCCGGTGTAGTAGCCGAGTCCGCGAATGACGGCCAGATCGAACGTGAGAAAGGGCGCGAAGCCGAGCGGGCCGGCGAGGGAAAACAGTTCGCGGATCTGGGCCAGCGCGGCGCTGTCGGCGCCGACGGCCGCGGCCGCCTGATCCAGCGTCGTGATCGCCAGCAGTTCGAACACCCGTTCGATATCACGGGTCGCGAGGCCCTCCTCCTCCAGCAGCCGGGCCACCTCGTCGTCGCTGATCTTGCCGCGCTTGTCGAGCGCGAGGCAACAGGCCATGAAGTGCTCCTGGCCGATGCCGCTGCGGGCAAACAGCTCGGCCAGCACGGCGCGGCTGCCGACGCGGACCTGGAACTCGTTGGCGCTCAAACCCAGCCGACGCAGGGCGGCGACGGCGGCGCCAATGACTTCGGCCTCGGCCAGCACCGATTCCTCGCCGACGATGTCGAGATTCCATTGGTAATGCTCGCGCTTGCGGCCGCGCGTCATTCGTTCGTAGCGGAAACACTGGCCGATGGCGGACCACTTGAGCGGGAAGCTGAGCGCCCCCTGCCGCGCGATGATCATGCGGGCGAGCGAGGGGGTCAGTTCGGGCCGAAGCGCGAGGCGGCGATCGCTCTTGTCCACGAAGGTGTAGATCTGGTCGCTGATTTCCTCGCCGGCCTTGCGCTCGAGCAGTTCCATGGTTTCGACGACGGGCGCGTCGTATTCCTCAAAGCCGTGGAGCCGCGCGGTTTCGCGCCAGGCGGAGAAAAGGGCGTCGCGCGCGCGAAAATCCTCGGGATAGAAATCGCGCATGCCGCGCGGCGGGGCGAAAGTCGTCATGGTGTGAATTCCAATGAATTAACTGAAATTGACGGAATGATAAGGATAAAGCTCAGGCTTCCTGGGGTTGCAGGGCCGGATCGTCCAGTCCGAGCTTCTGGAAAAACTCGACGCGCCGCCGCCCCTGTTCGATCGGACAGGGCTGACCGGCCAGCATCGCGCGCAGGGCTTCCATTTCCTCGCGCGAAAACTGCCGCGCGTGGCGAACGTATTCCTCGAAGGCCTCATAGGCCAGCGGCGCGACGGCGCGGGCGCAATCGCCCAGCACCTCGGCGTAGACGCGAATTTCATACTGGGCGTGCTCGTCGGCCCGCAACTGGATGAAATGAAACAAGTTGTGCAGGTCGATCTGCCAGTACCATTCGGTGTAGAGCGACAGCGGAAGATTGACGCGCGCCAGTTCGCGCGCGATATCCAGGTCGATCATCTCCCGGTAGCCGGCATAGGCGGTCTCCTGCGCCGAGGTGAGGATTTCGAGGACGCGGCGCGCCTGCTCGGCGTCAAGCGCGTCGGCGTCGCGCCCCTGTTTATTGGACTTGCTCTGGGGGCGAATCTGCTCGGGATCCGGCAGATAGAACTCGTCCTTCATCACCGAATAGCGACCCGACATTTCGTTCAACCGCGCCGTGCGGTGCCGGATCCACTGGCGGGCGACGAAGATCGGCAGCTTGACGTGAAATGTCAGGATCACCTGTTCGAACGGCGAGGTGTGGCGGTGGCGCATGAGGTAATGAATCAGCGCGCGATCCTCGCGGACGGTCTTGGTGCCGGCGCCGTAGGAAACGCGCGCGGCCTGAACGATCCGGGCGTCGCCCCCCAGGTAATCCACGAGCCGCACGAACCCCTTGTCCAGGACCTTGATTTCCTGATCGAGCAATGCCTCGGCTTCGGGGATGGTGATGTGAGCCATGACCGGATCCGTTCCCTTACTCAGATTCGTCTCACTCAGAAATTCGTCCGTCGTCCTCGCACCCCGGCGTTCATGGAGAATCGGGGATTCATCAGCCATGCGTGATCGGGAGCGCGCCGGAGAAACGCAAGCGGATAACGTGGCGAACCGCGAACGTCAGCGGTCCTGACGGACGGCCTGCGCCGGCAGAACGGGATCCAGCGGCGCCCCGAGCAATCCGCGCCGGAGCAAGTCAAGCGCGGCGACGACCGCCTGGTGCCGTACGTCGGCGCGGTCGCCCAGAAAATGGTGCCTCCGACTATGCACGATCCCGTCGGGACCCGCCAGCCCCAGATAAACGAGGCCGACCGGTTTGTCGGGCGAGCCGCCGCCGGGCCCGGCGATGCCGGTGATGCTGACGGCCCAGTCGGTGCCGGCCACTTCGCGCGCGCCGGTCGCCATCGCCTCGGCCACCTCGGCGCTGACCGCGCCGAACTGGGCCAGCAGGTCGGGCATCACGCCCATGCGCGCCATCTTGGCCTCGTTGGCGTACGTGATGAACCCCTCGCGGAAATATTCCGACGAGCCCGCGACATCGGTGATGCGGCCGGCGAGGCGTCCGCCGGTGCACGATTCGGCGGTCGTCAGCGTCTGGCGCCGCTCGCGCAGAAGCCCCCCAACGACGCTCTCCAGCGTGTCGTTGTCGCAGCCAAAGATGTTGTACTCGCCCAGGCGCTCCCGAACCAGCGCCTCCCATCGGGCCTGGAGTTCGTCATTGGCGGCTTCGTCGCGCGCCATCAGGGTCAGGCGGATATCGACCAGGCTCATCTTGGCCAGCAGCGCGAAATTCACCCGTTCGTCGTAGGCGAACAGGTCGTGAACCAGCTCATTGATGGCCGACTCGGCAATGCAGGCGGTGTGGTAGTTGATCGCGCGAAAACGGACGCGCTCGACACCGAAACGCCGCAGGATGCGCGGCAGCGCTTCCTTGTCGAGCATCGGCGCCATTTCGCGCGGGGGCCCCGGCAGGGCGATCAGCGTCGCACGCGGGCCGTCCGGCCCCGGCTCCAGATAGAAGCCCGGGGCGGTGCCGTTTTCGTTCGGCAGGACTTCGGCGCCTGCGGGAATCAGCGCCTGCACCCGGTTGGACTCGGGCATGACCCGACCGCGCCGCTGATAGCGCGCGCGGATGCGCTCGAGCGAATCAGGATCCTCAACCAGCGCCCGCCCCCACACCGCCGCCACGACGTGCCGGTTCAGATCGTCGCCGGTGGGCCCGAGGCCGCCGGTCGTGATGATCAGATCGGCCCGCGCGGAGGCTTCGGTCAGGGCTTCCTGGAGCGCGTCGGCGCGATCGGCGATCGCGACGTGCCGCGCGGTCGGCAGGCCGGCCTCCAGCAGCCGCCCGCTGATCGTGGGGCTGTTCCGGTCGGTGGCATGACCTTGCAGAATTTCCGTGCCGGTCGAGAAAATCCAGATGACGGGGTCGGTGGTGGACATGCTGCTTTAATCCGTTGGGGTGGCCGCCCCGGGCCGCAACCGCGCCGGCGGTCCGCTCGCCGTCGCCCGGCAAGACCCGGCCCGCCCTCGGTGGGATGTTGATGGATCAGTAGCTGCCGCTCTCTTCGAGCGAAATCACCAGGGGTTCCGCCTGGGGCGCCGCATCCCCTCCGCTGGGGATCACGCCGCCGCTTGCGGCCAGCGCCGCGTCCTCGGCGGCCTTTTCCTCGAGCAATTGCGTGATCGTCGTGAACTCGTAGCCGGCCGCCTTCAGGTCGGCGATCATGCCGGGCAGCGCGTCGATCGTCGGCGCCTTCGTGTCGTGCATGCAGACGATCGCGCCGCCGTGGGCGTCGCCCACGACCTTCTGTCGGATTTTCTCGCCGGTGGCGCCGCTGGCCCAGTCGCGCGGGTCGATCGACCACATGCAGATGACCAGATTCTCCTCGCGGCAGATGTCGCGCACGGTCTGATCGACATTGCCGCCCGGCGGACGGAAGAGGACCGGCCGGATGCCGGTGGTCCGCTCGACCAGGTCCTGAGTTTCGACGATCTGGCGGCGAACCTCGGCCTCGTTCTTGCGCGTCAGGTTCGGATGATCCCAGGAGTGGGTGCCGAGTTCAAACCCCGAGTCCGCGACGAGTTTGGCCTGCTCCGGATAGCTTTCCACCATCTCGCCGACGAGGAAAAAATTGGCGGGAATCCCCGCCTCCTTGAGGATCCGCACGACCTGGGGGGTGCGCGACGGATGGGGCCCATCGTCGAAGGTCAGAACGATCTTCCTGGTGGAGCTTGAGCCGCGGCTGATTTTTTCGCCGGCGTGGGCCTTGATCGCCGCGGAGAGCTCAACGCCGGGCGCGGCGGCCGGTTCGCCCGCTGGGGACGTCGCCGCCTCCGCCGTGGGCGTTTCGTCGCCCGACAATGGCTCCGCGGCGGCCACCTCCACCGGCGCTCGATCGGACAGGCTGGCCGAGGGGGCCGGATCGGTCGGCAGGGTCGCCGGCGCGGAGGCGGCCGGCTCGGCCCGCGCCAATGCATCGCCGGCGAAAGCGTTGTCGGGGGTGCGGGCGCCCAGCAGATAGCCGACGGCAATGCCGGCGGCCAGCAGCAGAACCAGACCCAGCCATTTGCTCAGGGGTGATTTCATCAAGCGATCCTTTCGCGCGGGAACGGGGGATGTCTCAAGGGGAGCTGCTCGAGCGGGATGAGGGATTTCAACGGGTTCAGGCCGACTGCGGGGTCGCGGCGCCCATCCCCGCCGACCAGCGCAGATAGGCCTCGAGGAAGCCATCGATGGCGCCGTCCATGACCGCCGATACGTTGCCGGTTTCGTGGCCGGTGCGGTGATCCTTGACCATCTGATACGGCTGAAACACGTAGGAGCGGATCTGATTGCCCCAGGAGATGTCCTTCTTGGCCTCCTGGCGGGCGTCCAGTTCGGCCTGCTGCTCGGCGCGCGCCTTCTGGTAGAGCTTGGCGCGCAGCATTTTCATCGCGACGGCCTTGTTCTGGTGCTGGCTGCGTTCGTTCTGGCAGGCGACGACGATTCCCGTCGGTTCGTGCGTGATCCGCACGGCCGAGGAGGTCTTGTTGACATGCTGGCCGCCGGCCCCCGACGAGCGGTAGGTGTCGATGCGCAGATCCTCTTCACGAATTTCGATCTGGATTTCGTCATCGACCTGCGGCCAGACATCGACCGAGCAGAACGAGGTGTGGCGGCGCTTGGCGGCATCGAACGGCGAGATCCGCACCAGCCGATGGACGCCCGCTTCGGCCTTCAGCATCCCGTAGGCGAACTCGCCCTTGACCAGCAGGGTCGCGCTGCGGATGCCGGCTTCCTCGCCGTCGATCAGGTCGAGCGTCTCGACGGCATACTCTTCCTTTTCGCACCAGCGGGAGTACATGCGCAGGAGCATCTGCGCCCAGTCGCAGGACTCGGTGCCGCCCGCCCCGGCGTGGATGTAAAGATAGGCCGATTTGTCGTCGTCCTGATCCTTGAGCAGGGCGCGCGTCTCGAGCGATTCGAGCGTATGCTCCATCGTGTCGGCCTGACGGACCAGCTCGGCCAGCATGTCAGGGTCGCCCTGGGCCATCTCGTTGAGTTCAATGGCGTCGCTCAGGTCGCGGGCAAGCTGCTCCCATGGCTCGATCTGGTTCTTCAGCCGATTCAGATCGCGCATGTGCTCCTGAGCGGCCTGGGCATTGTCCCAGAAGTCGGGGCGGGCGGATTCGGCCTCCATCTGGTCGATCCGCTGGCGCATCTCGTCGAAGCGGAGGTAGCGGCGCGCCTCATCGACACGCTGGCGCATGCGATCGAGCGAAGGACGCAAGTCTTCCTGGGTGATGGGCAATGCCGTCGGGCTCCTTGAACGGGGGTGGCGAGGCCGCGCCGGGCGCTCGCGCCGACCAAAAAAGGACGCTGGTATCATATCGAACACCCCCGCCCCTTTGCAAGACGCCACCCGTCCCGGATCGCTCGTCTCTCGTCACTCGCCCTCGTCCTCGTAATCGCCCCCAACGGCCCACCCCGATCTTTCTCGCTTTGTTGTAAATCGCAGATTCACAGGCCCCCCGTCCTTCGTCACCCCCCCTCCTTCATGTTCCCTCTTCCCATTTCTTCCCCCGCCCGGTTAAATCGGCGGGAATCAGTCGATGGGGCGATCCGGTGCGTATTCTCCTACTCTCGCAGGTCTTCCCCTACCCGCCGTACGACGGCAACATCCTGCCGATTCATCATTTCCTGCGTTGCCTGGCGCCGCGCGCCCAGTTCACGCTGCTGACGCGCGAGCCAGCCGACGCCGGGTTGCGTTCGGAGGCGCTGGCGCTATGGGAAAGCTGGGGCGTACGGGCGCGGCTTGTGCGCTGCCCGGTCCGCAGCGGCGCGGCGCAGGCGTGGGCCTGCCTGCGCGGGGGCCGGCCGTGGATAAATCGCTTCTTCAGTCCGGAACTGGCCGCGGCCGCGGCTGAACTGCTCGCGCGCGAGCGATTCGACCTGATTCAGTCCGAGGGGGTCCTGAGCGCGCAGCACCTGCCCGCGGCGCCGCCGGCGCGGCGCCTGCTCGTTGCCCGCGACTGCCTGTCGCTGGCGCATTGGCGGGCCTGGCGCGCCGGCCATTCGCCCCGCGAGGCGCTCGGCGCGATCAAGATCGCCCAGATGGAGCGCACGCTTTACCGCCGCGCCGACCGGATCCTCGCCATCTCGCCGACGGACGCCGAGGCGATACGGCGGCTCGCGCCGTCGGCCCGCATCGAGGTGTTGCCCAACGGGGTCGATCTGGACCAGTTCCGCCCGCGACCCGAACTGGAGCAGCCCGGCGTCGTCGCGTTCACAGGCGCGATGGACTTCGCGCCGAACGTGGAAGCCGCCGTCTGGTTCGGACGCGAGATCTGGCCGGGCGCCGTTCGCCGCGTCCCCTCCGCCCGGCTGCGGATCATCGGGCGCGACCCCGTCCCCGCGGTGCTGGCGCTGGCCGCCGACCCATCAATTGAAGTAACCGGCCGCGTGGAGCGGATGGAGGAAGAAGCGGCGCGGGCGCAGGTGATCGTCTCGCCGCTGCGGCGAGGGACGGGCATCAAGAACAAGGTGCTGGAAGGGGCCGCGCTCGCGCGGGCGCTGGTGGTCAGCCCCGTCAGTCTGGCGGATATCGATCTGCGGCCCGGGCGGGAACTGGAGCTGGCCGAGTCGGCCGGGGAATTCATCGAGCAGACCGCGTCGCTGCTGAGTGATCCGGCGCGGCGCCGGGCGCTGGGCCAGGCCGCTCGTTCGGCCGTGGAGCAACGTTACGGCTGGTCTGCCATGGCGGAGCGGCTATGGGGGCACTACGGCGAACTGGTGGGCGGCGGCGACGTCGCGTCGGCGAAGAATCGCGCCTGAATCGCCTGGGCGGCCACACGGCTCCCGGCGGCGTTCAGGTGAACGTCGATCGGGTCATACAGCTCGGCGCCCCCCTCGGCCGCGAGCGCCTCCAGCAGGTAAAGCGCGTCGATGCCAAGCTCCGCGCAGAGCTCAAGGACGACCGGATCGTTGGAGACCGCCTGCTCGGGCGGGACGGGGTCCTTAACGGCGCGCGGGTCCTCGCCAAATGCCTGAACGGGAGGGATGACGACCACCGCGAAGCGGAAACCGTGTTCGTCGGCCAGGCGCCTGAACTCGGCCAGGATTTCGCGCATCAGCGCGGTCAGGTGCTCGCGCAGCGGCGCCGACTGCATCTCGAGCGAAAGATACGCGTCGCCCATCAACGCCTGGAAGATCGATTGCTCCCGGGCCGGATCCATGTAGTGCGGCGTAAGCAGATGGCGCAGGTGCATCGCGACGCGCGAGCGGGGCAGTTCGCGGCTCAGGATATCGTTGCCGGTGCGCCGCACGCCGCCCCCCGGCGCCGGCTCCAGCAGCAGGTTTTTCATCAGGTCGCCGAAGTCGTTGGCGGGGAACAGCCCGAGAATCACCTGATCGGGCGCCAGCTTCAGGCCGTCGCGCTTCAGCCGCAGCAGCGTCTGATCCGGCCCGTCGCCATAGACCCCCATGTTGAATACCTCCCAGGGTGAGCCCAGGAAGGTCTCCAGCCGGCGGGGGATGGTTTCGTGCGACGTGGTGCTGACGCCCATCACGAACGAATCGCCGACCATCAGCACGCGGCGGCGTCCGGCCGATTTCGCGCCGAAGTCCCGGTCGCGATAGCCCAGGTTGTTCAGGTCATTGCGCGAGCGGGGGACGAACCGGAACAGGAGTTCGCGATCGAGCGCGATCCGCGCCGGCAGCCGCCCGGGGTGCAGTTCGGGCGCCACATACGTCGGCTCGAGATGCAGCAGGGCAAGCAAGAGCTCGCCGCCGACCCAGCCGACGGCCAGAATGGCAACGAGCACGACCGCGCGGAACGCCAGCAGCCGGCGGCGCGAGGGTACGGGCCCGGGCGGATTTGCGTGCGGGTTTTCAGGATTCGATTCGGTCATCGCGGGGGCATTCCGGGCATCGCTCGGCAAATCCAGCCTCAATGGTTCGAGACCGGCCGCGCGGGGCGCGTTCGTGCGCCGCCGCGCAACGACACTATGGCCATCCCGGCCGCTTCGGTCGATCCAAAATCGCCGCTCTTCGTCTCAAGATCGGCCCCCCCCGCGCCGGGATTCAAGTTGCGATTTGGCCCTCCGCATTCTTTAATCACCGTCGGCCTCGGCCCGAACCGCACGCTTCCCTGGAATGCGCCACGTGGAAACCCTGGGCACCCTTTCCATTGTCATCCCGGCCTACAATGAACGCGCCACGATCGAGAAGATCGTCGAGCGCGTGCGCGCGGTCGAGCTGCCCGGCATCGCCAAGGAGATCATCGTCGTCGATGACTGCTCGCGCGACGGAACGCGCGAAGTCATCGATGCGCTCGCCGAACGTTACAGCGAGGTCCGCGCGCTGCACCACGAGGTCAACCAGGGCAAGGGGGCGGCGCTGCGCACCGGCTTCGCCAACTGCACCGGCGATTGGGTCGTGATCCAGGACGCCGATCTCGAATACGACCCGGTGGAATATCGCGCGCTGCTCGAGCCGATCCTCCAGGGCCAGGCCGACGTCGTCTATGGCTCGCGGTTCCTCGGCAGCGGCGCCCACCGGGTGGTGTACTACTGGCACTACATGGGCAACCGGTTCCTGACGACACTGTCCAACATGTTCACGAACATTAACCTGACGGATATGGAAACGTGCTACAAGATGTTCCGGCGCGAGATTCTGCAGCAGATCCAGATCGAGGAATCGCGTTTCGGGTTCGAGCCGGAGATCACGGCCAAGGTGGCCCGGCTGAAGTGCCGGATCTATGAAGTCGGCATTTCGTATCACGGGCGGACGTACGAGGAAGGCAAGAAAATCGGCTGGCGCGACGGCGTGCGGGCCATCGTCTGCATCCTCAAATACAATCTGTTGCGCTGATCGCGCCGACCCGAAAGGGCTTGAAAATCAACAACGCGTCCCTAGAATGGGATGGTTTGAGCCCGGCAAGGTCCGGTCAGAGTGATCGGCCGCCGCGCGGCTGCACCCTAACGAAGTCAGGACAGCAGGTGACCCCATGATGGCCAAGGTGAATGAAGACAAGGTCGCGCCGGCGACGGAGGAGACGCCCGAAACGGCGCGGACGGCCACCGCCGACCCGGCGCAGACGCCCGCGGGCCGCAAACCGATCCAGATCAGCCGCGACGACCTGACTGAAGAGGGGCGCAAGAAGATCGAGGAGCAGGCCAAGCGGCCGATCCCGGATTTCGAGTATACGCTGGCCCATCAGGAGAACAAGGAAGGCTCGCGGCTGGTCCTCACGTTTGAGGTCGCGCGCGAGGTTTTCCTGGGCGAGCAGGAACGGCTGCTGAGCGATCTGGCGAAGGAAGTGACGCTGCCGGGCTTCCGCAAGGGGCGCGCGCCGCTCAAGCTGCTTCAGCTCCGGCTGGGTGATGACGTGGTGCGCGACACGGTCGGCTCGATCGCGACGAACGTGCTGCGCCAGGAGCAGGCCAAACAGCAATACGAGCTGCTGGTCAATCCGCAGGTGATCGATTACCAGGAGCCGGACGGCGCCCAGGGGGTGCTGAAACTGGAGATCGAGCTGGAACTGCAGCCCAAGGTGGAGCCCCGCCAGTACACCGGCTTCACGGTGGAAGTCGAGGAG
>ERZ795058.2401-NODE-2401-length-22252-cov-5.976844_pt1 | contig 22252 bp, 23 predicted proteins | sample MGYA00375142_ERZ795058 | MGnify/ENA primary metagenome ERZ795058 (study PRJEB30187, sample SAMN05720210) | activated sludge metagenome | isolation source: anaerobic digester from wastewater treatment plant | place: Japan | collected 2015-04-20 ... | reverse complement strand
AAGGCGGCTTTGCCGCATTTGCCGCCCATGCGCCTTTTCCGAATGCAATGAGGAATAATGGTGCGGGCACTCAAAACAAAAAACCTGTAAGGTCATTTTCCCCGCAGGCATTGAAATCATATGGTTCCAGGTCGTTCTCGCCTTCTTATAGTATAAAAGCAACTATCGCATTTCTTATATACTGACCGCCTTAACAGGAAAGCAGCTGTCGCATTTCTTCGGTATTAATATATGTCAACAGCTTGTAATCAATATTTCAATGGTGTTTTTTCACAAAGTTAGATTTGATTTTTTGATTTTTGGATAAATTTCCTTTGCTATCTTTTCGTTGGAACTATGTTTATTGACAATACTAAATAATAGGTTTATACTAAGTATATACATTATATATACTGTTATCGATAGGAGGGATATATAGTGAGTACTGTAAAAATTCAAAAATGGGGAAACAGTCATGGAATACGTTTGCCGAAATACGTGCTTGATAAAGCTAATATAAAAGAAGGCGACACAGTTGAAGTTGCATTGGAGGGCGACAGGATAATAATTTTTCAAACAAAGAAAAAACTAATTGATTATTCTCTTAATGAGCTATTTAAAAATTACGATGTCAGCTGCAAACCGGATGAAACCGATTGGGGAAAGCCCCTCGGCAAAGAGGAGTGGTAGCATATGCCATATATACCGAAACAGGGTGATATAGTCTGGATTACTCTGGATCCCCAGACAGGACATGAGCAAAAGGGCAGGAGGCCTGCATTGATATTATCAAATGACAGCTTTATTCGGCTGACCGGATTAGCCTTAGCATGTCCAATCACGAGAACTGATAATCACTTCCCGTTGCATTTAGAGTTATCCGGATACAAAACTTCCGGATTTACTATGCTGGAACACATAAAATCTTTGGATTATGAGGCAAGACAAATTGAATATATTGAATCTTTGGAAGAAAAGGATCTTATAGAGGCTTTATCCCGGGTTAACGCTTGCTTATAGACATACCGCCAGCTTGTAAACTTTTGGGCGAACACTGTTCGTCCCTGCGAAAACAAAAAACCTGCAAGGTCATTTTTCTTGCAGGTATTGAAATCATTTGGCTCCCGGTTAAGGATTTGAACCTCAACAAACTGATCCAGAGTCAGTTGTGCTACCATTACACAAACCGGGAATATATGCTCGGCTTATCACCGACAAAATTTATTTTATCATGTATCGATGATTTTAGCAATACTCAATTTTTGATAAATTGGCTGTAGAACAAAGGCGGCTTCGCCGCATTTGCCGCCCATGCGCCTTTTTCGAGTGTGCGAGAAAATTCTGGCGCGGGCACTTAAATTAAGGGTTTTTATCGTATAGGAAAGTTATACTTTCCTATACGACAAGAAAGACTGAGGTTCACTCAGTCTCTTTATTCTTTCTCGAATTCATCCTTCCCGACTCCGCATAACGGACATACCCAATCCTCGGGTATTTCCTCAAAAGCAGTACCCGGAGCAATTCCGCTGTCCGGATCTCCTTCTTCGGGATCATAGACATATCCGCATACTGTGCAAACCCATTTTTCCATAACCTTCCTCCTTTTAGCGTCTTATTGTATAGTACCATATAAGGTTAAGCCTATTATACTATCCGAAAGGTTTTTTTGCCATATAGCACGTTATATTTTAACAATTTTGTTACATTGTTATTCATGGAAAAGGGCGATCGATGATCGCCCCTACATATATTTACATTGCTTTCAATGTTTTCCCCAGCCTTGTTATACCTTCGACTATCTTGTCTTCCGGCATGCAGGAATAATTCAGTCTTGCATGATTGGCATTGCCGCCGTTGGGATAGAAAGTTTCGCCGGGCACAAAGGCAACCTTCTGCTCTAAAGCTTTCTTCAGCAGCACAGCTGCGTCAATCTCTTTCGGGAAGGTAGCCCATGCAAAAAGTCCGCCGACTGGATTTGTAAAAGTCGTGCTTTCGGGGAATTCCTTTTTCATGGTCTCAATCATCAGATTCTTCCTGTTTCCATACACCTTCTTGATTTTTTCTATATGAGCTTCAATATCAAACATTTCCATGAACATGTTGACTTCTCTCTGGGCCATGGAGCTGCACTGCAAATCAGCACCCTGCTTCACGACATTATATTTCTGCAGCACTTCCGGTGAAGCTATTACCCATCCAAGCCTCATACCCGGTGCAAGAATCTTTGAGAATGTTCCCAAAAGAATAACCAGGTTATTGGGATCGAAGCATTTAAGAGACGGCATAATTTCTCCCTCAAACCGGAGTTCTCCGTATGGATTGTCTTCCACAACCGGAATACCGTGCTTTGTTGCAAGCTCCATCAGGCGTTTCCTTCTTTCCAGGGACATAGTCCTTCCCGAGGGGTTCTGAAAATCAGGTATGGTGTATATGAATTTGACATTGGTATAAGTATCCAGAGCCTTTTCAAGCTCTTCCATTATCATCCCGTCTTCGTCCATGGGAATCTCAACAAACTTGGGCTGATATGCCCTGAAAGCGCTTAATGCTCCTAAGTAGCTCGGGCTTTCACATATGATAACGTCGCCTTTGTTTATGAATATTTTTGCTGAGAAATCCAGCCCCTGCTGTGAACCGGCCGTTATCAGAATGTCTTTTGCATCTGCCTTAAATCCAAGCTTTGCAGATCTTTTCGCTATTTTTTCCCTGAGAGGCAGATACCCGTCTGTCGCACTATATTGCAGTGATGCCCTTCCATCTTGATCCAATACCTTCATGCAAACCTGCTTCATTTCCTCAATAGGAAAAAGCTCCGGTGCCGGAAGTCCTCCCGCAAAAGATATTATGTCAGGTTGTTCGGTAAGCTTTAGAAGTTCACGGATAGCAGAACCTTTCATGCCTTCCATTCTGTCTGCAAATTTCATTCCCATTACAATAAACACCCCCGTATCATTAGTCCGCCATCTTTAATTTTCCACTCTCCACCTATATATTACATTAAAAGACGACATAATTCCATATGATTAGTTAAATAATTTTATGGCCTCAATTATTTTTTTAAATTCTTGAATTTATTAACAGAACAAAGACCGTATTAATAATACCGATTCTGCAAAAAATACAGTTGTTAAATATTATTATATCGGCTTATGCCAGAACAATAAGGAGGTATAATCATGCGCAACAGTACTACCGGTAATGACCTTGCAGGCAATAAAATGCATACTCACAACCACAGCATTAAATGCAATGTGGACACTTGTTACTATTATGACAATAATTATTGCAGTGCCGGTGAAATTCAAGTAAGTCCCCAGGGTGACGGTGTTGCACATTCAACAGACGGAACTGCATGTACAACCTTTGTAGAATCTACGCAGTAAGAAATACACAGTATTTACTGCGATATGGTGGTTAATCCAAAAAGTATCAAGGCCGGCAAGAGTAAATCAAATTTACCTTTTGCCGGCCTTGCTGCTATACAATGGCCTTTTGCTTCTCCATCATGTCCTTGACCTTCATGAGCCTTACTCTGCTTCCCCTCTCATTCTCGTCAAGCTTCATGGTGATGTATTTCACTGTTTCGATCAGCTGCGGAATCATTACATACTCCAGGGCATTTACCCTGCGTCTTGTCTTCTCAATTTCACTGGACATAAGCTGACATGTCTTTTCTACCTGGGCCAGTTCTATCAGCTTGTCAAAGACCTCCTGCAGGGAGTATATGGCGCCGTCCAGCTCTCCCGAAGTGGTTACAAACCCATAGGGATACAAGCTGGAAGTTTCTTTGTTATCCTCCCTTATCAGATTGAATATGGGAGAGTTGACGCTCATTATATTTACTGTGCGCATCTCCAGCTCTGCCTTCTGAGTAGGATACATTATAGATTCTTCCAGCACTTCGGAAGACATTACCGCCCTGGCGATAAGGAAGTTTTTAAAAGCAACGGTAAGTTCCTCTTCTACGCTCTTCCTCAGTTCCATGTTTCTTTTTACATAATCTATGAACTTTTTCATCAGCTCATCCTGCTTATCCTTCAGGAGCTTATGCCCTCTCTGAGCGGTTTTTAATCTGCCCTTAAGACGTGTAAGCTCCATTCGGGTAGGATTCACATTTAATTTAGCCATAAGCTATGCATCCCCTTTAGGCAGATATTTTTCGATAAACTCATCCCTGACTCTCTTAAGCTCAGCTCTCGGAAGTATGGAAAGAAGCTCCCAGCCGATTGCCAGTGTCTGTTCTATGCTCCTGTCTTCATTGTCTCCCTGGGATACGTATCTTTTTTCAAATTCATCGGAGAATTTGGCAAAAAGCTTATCCGTATCGCTGAGGGCGCCTTCACCTAATATTACCGCCAGTTCTTTTGCTTCCTTGCCCCTTGCATAGGATGCGAAAAGCTGGTTCATTGTATCTGCATGGTCTTCTCTTGTCTTGCCTTTGCCGATACCCTTATCCTTAAGACGGGACAGTGACGGAAGTACGTCTATAGGGGGCATCATGCCCTTCCTGTAAAGCTCTCTGCTGAGTATTATCTGACCCTCCGTAATATAGCCTGTAAGGTCGGGTATCGGATGGGTCTTATCATCCTCAGGCATTGAAAGTATCGGGATCTGGGTTATTGATCCTTTTTTGTCCCTTATTCTTCCTGCTCTTTCGTATATTGTTGCAAGGTCGGTATAAAGATATCCGGGATAACCTCTTCTTCCTGGAACTTCCTTTCTTGCTGCCGATACTTCACGAAGAGCATCGCAGTAATTCGTTATATCAGTCATTATTACAAGCACGTGCATATCCTTCTCATATGCAAGATATTCTGCGGCTGTAAGCGCCATACGAGGCGTAGATATACGCTCGATTGCAGGGTCGTTTGCAAGATTCATGAAAAGCACCGCCCTGTCTATTGCACCGGTCCTTTTGAAGTCGGATACAAAATAGTCGGCATCTTCAAAGGTAATACCGATAGCAGCAAACACAACGGCGAATTTGCTTTCCGTACCCAGAACCTTAGCCTGCCTTGCTATTTGTGCGGCAAGCCTTGCGTGAGGCAGACCGGAACCTGAGAAAACAGGCAGCTTCTGTCCTCTGACAAGGGTATTGAGTCCGTCAATGGCGGATACACCCGTCTGTATAAACTCGGAAGGATAGTCCCTTGCGGCAGGGTTTATCGGGTTTCCGTTTATATCATATCTTGCCTCGGGTATGATTTTCGGTCCTCCGTCCTTTGGCCTGCCCAGGCCGTCAAATACTCTTCCCAGCATATCTAGTGAGACCGGAAGCTCAAGGCTGTGGCCTGTGAAGCGTACCTTGCTTTCATAAATGTTTATTCCCTGGGAGCCTTCAAAAAGCTGAACCAGGGCTGTGCTGCCGGAAACCTCCAGCACTCTGCCTCTGCGCTGTTCCCCGCTTTTCATTTCTATTTCAACCAGTTCGTTGAACTTTACTCCCTCGACCTGGTCAACAAACATAAGCGGACCCGCTACTTCTTTAATGGTTTTATATTCCTTCAGCATATCTTATATTCCTCCGTTCGAAAGGGTGGAAGCCACCTGTTTTCTTATGTCAGCTTCCAGAGCATCAAACTCTTCAAGGTTGTTCTCAAGAATCAGCTTAGCCCTTGCTATTTTCTCCCTGACCGGCAGGTTGTCAAGATCCCTGAAAAGCGCACCTTCATTTAATGCCTTTTGTCCTTCATGGTTGAAAATCATTATAGCCTTAAGCATTCTATACTGTTTGTGAATTGAAGTATAGGTGTCAATTTCGTGAAAAGCGTTTTGATGCAGATAGTCCTCTCTTATTGTTTTTGCTACCTCAAGAGTAAACCTGTCCTTCAGTGAAAGGGCGTCTATACCAACCAGCCTTACGATTTCGTTGAGTTCCGCCTCTTCCTGCAGCAGTCTCATGGCCTCTATCCTGAGATCATGCCAGTCGGGCGCCACTTCCTGTTCAAACCATTCGCCCATTCTGTCAAGATATAACGAATAGCTTTGAAGCCAATTTATAGCCGGGAAGTGTCTCCTATAAGCCAATGCAGCATCCAGACCCCAGAAAACTTTAACAATTCTAAGGGTTGCCTGCGTTACAGGCTCCGAAAGGTCTCCTCCCGGAGGAGATACTGCGCCGACAGCGGTTAGAGCGCCTTCCCTGTCTTCGCTTCCTATGCATGTGACCTTGCCTGCTCTTTCATAGAACTCGGCAGCCCTTGAGCCAAGGTATGCGGGGTATCCTTCTTCACCCGGCATTTCCTCAAGACGGCCCGACATTTCACGGAGCGCTTCCGCCCAACGGGAGGTTGAGTCTGCCATCAGGGCTACTGAAAAACCCATGTCCCTGAAGTATTCTCCAATGGTAATACCGGTATAGATACTTGCTTCACGTGCCGCAACCGGCATGTCTGACGTATTTGCAATAAGTACCGTACGCTTCATCAAAGGTTCTCCGGTTTTTGGGTCTTTCAGTTCCGGGAACTCCATCAGAACGTCGGTCATTTCATTTCCACGCTCGCCGCAGCCTATATATACGACTATCTCGGCATCAGCCCACTTTGCAAGCTGGTGCTGCACTACTGTCTTACCGCTTCCGAAAGGTCCGGGGATACAAGCTGTGCCGCCTTTTGCCACAGGGAAGAATGTGTCGATAATTCTCTGGCCTGTGGTCATCGGGTTGGATGGAGAAAGCTTTTCCTTATATGGCCTTCCCCTTCTTACCGGCCATTTCTGAAGCATTTGTACGTCTTTTGTTCCGTCCTTGGTCTTTATTTTTGCTATTGTCTCAACTATGGTAAATTCGCCGGAATATATTTCTTCTACAGTTCCTTCTATCCCATAGGGAACCATAATCTTCTGGGCAACTATGGAGGTCTCCTTGACGGTTCCCAATATATCCCCGGCTGTGACAGAATCCCCCTGCTTTGCCACAGGTTCAAAAAGCCACTTCTTTGTTTTATTAAGCTTCTCTACTTCTACTCCTCTTGCGATATGATCGCCGGAAGCACTTCTTACAATGTCAAGAGGTCTCTGAATACCGTCAAAAATCGATTCAATAAGCCCCGGTCCCAGTTCAACGCTTAGCGGTTCCCCGGTAGATACGACCGGTTCCCCGGGTCCTAAGCCTGAAGTTTCCTCATAAACTTGTATGGAAGCCTTATCGCCCCTGATTTCTATGATTTCACCAATAAGCTTTTTATCACTTACACGAACAACGTCATACATTTTAGCATCCTGCATGCCTTCCGCAATGACAAGAGGCCCTGATACTTTTATAATTCTACCCTCGTTCAAGTTAACTCCCTTCTTTCCCGAATAATATATCTGAACCGATGGCTTTCTCTACTGATTTTTTGACGCCTTCTATTCCCAGTCCCAGGGTCCCCCTGTTGTTGGGAATCATGATTATTGCCGGAGTCAAGGAATCCTTGTATTCATTGATTGCCTCATCCAAATCCTTGGCAAGCTGCTCTGTAACAAAGAGCACCGCATACTTTTCTTTTGCCAGCTTGTGAATCAGCCTGTTGGCTTCCCTTATATCGGTGGTCGGAAATACTGATATACCTAAAGCCTTGAATCCAAGTATGGAGTCCTTATCTCCTATAACTCCAATCTTATACATATATATCACGTAGCCTTTCTCTTATCAATTCATTCGGAATCTCATTAATCTTCCCGACCATTATCATCCTGATCATCTTGGTTTCATTCTCCTTAGCCATGAGATAGCCGATCAGGGGCTCGATTCCAAATGCGACATACTTGCCTTTTTTCGCTATTTCAAATATAAAATCGTCAGAAAGCTTCTCGAATTTAGTAAGGGATTTTGTCTTTATATAATTTGATATTCCTTCCTCTACTACCTTTCCGTAATCTCTGAAGGCCAATCTGTCAATCAGTGTTTCAAAAGACTCGTCAAAAACATCATTGAAAAATGCATAATCCAGCTTGCCGTTCATGAGTATTACCTTTTTCAGGAAGTCCCTTCCATAGCCCATTGCCTTTATCCGGACAAGGGATTTGATATTTATCAAATCTATCTGTACCGAGATATAATCCATCAAGAAGCTGTTTTTATTGTCCTTGGCATTTTTATACATAAGGTTATACAGGCACTTATCCAGGGTCACATCGATAAGCTGAGGGTCAGGGTTCACTGTGAAATCCCCAACCGCCTGTTCCACGCATTCTCTGATTATGGGATCCAAATCTCTGAAATCCTTTTCCTTGACCATTTTCTGAAGATGCTGGACAGGTATGGTGCCTATACTGTTCAAAAGTTCATCGTTCTCTTCGCCCAGGTAACTGCTCTTCAACAATGTCTTTATATTATGAATATCATATTTCAATGAGAACAGGTCCGTAAGCTCAGGAACGGGGGATATTTCCCTCAGAAGCCCGTAAGTTTTTGAAAGTTCTTTGGAGAGCACGGTTTCATAGTCTTCTATATCCTGCATTTCAGAGACAAGGCTTCCGTATTCCGTTTCACTGAGGATTTTTATTATCTCGTCCGCATTCTTTGCTTCAATCATTCTCTCTATTTTTGCCTTGTCCAGAAGCTTTGTTTCCAATGCCCGTATTCTGGTCACAGCATACAGGTATTTATTTTCACCCATTAAGCTTATCCTCCTTTCTTCCAGTAACTAATTTTCAGATTGCTGATTAGACACGGAAGAAAATCTCAGCCACCTTCGGTTCAATTTCATCTCGGTTAAGCTTTATGATTGCTTCAAAGGAGTTATTTATTTCAACTCCCTGGCCCGTCAAAATGAAGCCTCCGGAAATATTCCTGATTTCATCCGACATTCTTAATTTACCCTTCTTGCCAACAGATTCGAGAGCTTTGTTTGCTTTGTTGATAAAATCAGCGGACAGCTTTTTCTTTCCGTCATCGGACATGATAATCTCTTCTTCTCCGCTTTCAACTGAAGCCATGAGCATATCAAGTATTACCTGCTCATATTTTTTGCTGTCGAAATTGTTCATTCTCAGAAGAGCCTTGTCAAAGGCCTCGTCAATAGACTTCTGTTTTGCAGAAAGAATATCCTTGCGCATTTCAAGCTCAACGATTGAGTTAATTATTCTCTTTTTCTCGCTGATATCGTAAGCAGATTTCTGCGATATCTCCTTTGCTCTAAGAGTAGCTTTCTGATTTGCTTTTTCTACTATCTCTTTGGCTTGGAGTCTCGCTTTTTCCAAAATCTCATTAACTTTAATATCTGCATCCTGAAGGATTTTCTCCTTAATCTTCTCTACTCCTGCCATTTAAGCCACTCCCTTATAATTTGATGCCGTTAAGCATTAGGAATGATGCAAGCAATGAAAGAACCGCATAAGTCTCAACCATAGCGGGATAAATCATAGCTTTTCCAAATTCTTCAGGCCTTTTTGCCAGTATTCCGCAGCTGGATGCCGAAGCTTTTCCCTGATATATCGCTGAAACAAGTCCGACAAGTCCAACCGGCACACCTGCCAGGAAGAGCATAAGTCCCTGTTCTATTGTTACCGGTGCTATTGTTCCGAATACACCTATCTTGGACCAAATAAGAAATCCGATAAGAAGGCCGTATATGCCCTGTGTCCCCGGCAGTGCCTGTAAAAGAAGCGTCTTACCGAATTTACTCGGATCTTCCGTCACTACCCCGGATGCTGCCATACCTGCGATACCTACGCCTATTGCAGATCCGCAGCCGGCAAGGCCCGCTGCTATTGCCGAGCCGAGAAATGCAAGATACAAACCAGAATTACCCATTAATTCCACCATGTTATTCATTCTAATATTGCCTCCCTTTTGTAATAAATAATATTAATTTAATTTTGAATATATTTCGTTCTTATTCTCAGAGGGTTAAAAGGCTTCCCCTCTCCTTCGTAGAACTTTCCGAAGAACTCGACATACTGCAGACGGCTTGTATGAACATATGCCCCCAGAACACCGAGTGCTGTGTTAAACACGTGGGCAAATGCCAGGAATGCAACCATTATTATTTTTCCTATAAGGCTGCCGCCGATCATAATGCCCATGGCATTGAAAACCTGCGCTATAACACCTGTTGCCAGACATAATGCGAACAACCGCGAATATGAAAGCACGTCGCCTAAAAATCCGCTGACATTGTAAAGGCTCAGTATGCCTGATATAAACCTCTTGAAAATATTCTTTTCAGACCTGGCGCTGAATATCACAGTACCTGCTGCCCCAATGATAGCCATATACTTGCCTATTGCAGCAAGAGGCGGCAGTGCAAGGAACATAAGCCCCGTCAGCAACATGAGCCAGAGCACCTGGTCGTATAATGCATCCATATATTTACCGTCTTTGATATTTGCATACGCTGAGAGAAAATAGCCGACATAAAGATGAGCTACACCCAGCAGCAAACAGAAAATCAACATCTTGAGAGGTTCGTCCAGAGGATTGAACCACCAGGGTTTTATTCCAAGCAAATCCCCAAGCCAGCCTCCGAAGATTCCTCCCCAGAAAAACGTAGATATACCCCCGATAAACAACACACCCATCATCTTCTTCATGCCGCCCTCAGGCTTGTACTTCCACAGAATATACCCCGTTGCTGCCGACAGCAGCACTCCGTATACAGCATCAGTTACCATCAGTCCAAAGAACAATACAAAAAACGGAGTCATAAAAATATTGGGGTCTATTCCCCTGGGGTTCGGCAAGCTGTACATTTCCGTTATCATCTCAAAGGGCTTCACTACCTTGGGATTATTCAGCAGCACCGGTATCTCATCCTCTTCATTGGACTCTTCGAATTGCAGGGTGTATTTGTCGGTCATACTATCCATGAGTCTTTTCATATCCTCAGAATATTTCCCCGGTACCCACCCATGAAGTATGAAGGTTTTGTCCGTTTTACCAAAGTCCTTGACGACACTGCTTTTGTCTTTTTCTATTGTAAGCAAATCAAACACTATTTCAAGGAACCCGATTTCAGATACCATATCCTCTGCTTGCTTTGTCAGTTCTGATTTTCTTTTCTGAAGCTCTTCCAACTCCATGGACAATTTGTTTATGTTTTCTTCAGGAGTGCCCGAATATTCATTGAAGGCGACCTTGGTCCATCCCGACTGTTTAAGAAGCTGTGATATTCTATCCTCACATATATGGTGATAAACAATCATCATATACGTATTTTCCTTTTCTTCACTTATTTTCTCAAGGTATGCGTGAAGATTTTCATCCCTGATCGCATTATTCAGCTCTTCCTCATATTTACCTGCTATGAATCCCAGAGCTATGTTTGTATTCTGTGTACTGCCGACTTCCTCAAGATTCACATTCAGGGATGCCCATGGGGTAAACTGCACTATGGTATTGTTCAGCTTCGTCTCGGAGCTTTTTATCTCTGTAAATTTACTGTCTATGCTCCTGCATTTATCGTAAATTCCAGAGAACTTTACTTCATTGTCCAGATATTCCTTTTGCTTCGATTCGTCCACATGTACCTTTGAAGCAAACAAAGGCTTCTTTGTTTTATCAAACCTGCTCAGAAAGTCCAGAGAATACCTTACTTGTGAAAGCTTCGTCTCCAGTCTGGCAACCGATTCATTATCGCTGTCAGGCTGCAAATCTTCAAAACCGCCTTCGGCAAACTGTTCCTCCAGATTGACTATCTGTAAATTGCCGAATTTCTGTAAATTATTGATAATAGTGTTTTTTTCAGACTGGAGTGCTATCATGGTGACTTTTTTCATTTCAACTATTGCCATTAATTCTCACAATCCTCTCAACCACCAGATTCACTGCGTCCTCCATTTTTTCCGCAGCCTTGCGTGTCAATTCCCGACATATTTCGTTGTTCTGCTTTCTTTTGCTGTCTGCTTCCAGATAGGCTTCCTTTTCCGCCGCTTCAAGCTGCTTTCTGCTCTCCAGAAGACCTTGGTCCTCAGCTGTCTTAATGATTCTGCTTGCCTCCTTTTCTGCATTAAGTACTGTTTCTTTGGCTTCCTGCTGTGCAGCTTTAAGCTTCTCTTCGGCTGCACGCTCGGTTTCTTTGATTTCTTTTATGATCTCTGTCGTCAAATGCCTCACCACCTCTTTCAATACTTAAATCAAATAGTTTAATATATATATGAAATAAACACCAATGGTCTATTTCGTTAAAAAAACACAAACTCCTGCAATTAATTTTAATACATATTTCATTTTTTTTAAAAATTGAATTATAACCGAATATTACAAATTACCCTATTTAACGCCTCCTTTATTCATTTCCCTCCGGTTATTGTGAAAAAAGTCACAATATTGAGCAATAAGGCAGTTTTCACATTTCGGTTTTCTGGCATCGCATACGGCTCTGCCATGATATACCAGACAGTTGCTGAAGACGGTCCAGTCTTCCCTAGGTACTATTTTCATAAGATCAAATTCGATTTTTTCCGGATCTTCGTTGTCTGTCAGACCAATCCTTCCGGACAGTCTTTTGCAGTGGGTATCGACAATTATACCGGGGATACCGAATATATTGGCCAGTACAACATTTGCAGTTTTTCTGCCGACTCCCGGCAAACTCGTCAAATCTTCCATGTTTCCCGGCACCTTGCCGTCAAAATCCTTTATAAGCTTATTGCAGCAGCCGATAATGTTCTTTGATTTATTTCTGAAAAAGCCTGTTGTCTTAATGTCCTGCTCCAGTTCCTCGGGGTTGGCTCCGGCAAAATCATAGACAGAAGTATATTTCCTGAAAAGATCCCTGGTCACAATATTCACTCTCGCATCGGTACATTGGGCTGCAAGAATGGTAGCAATCAAAAGTTCATGGGGCTTTTCATAATCCAGGGAACATGCAGCTTCGGGATATAGTCCGAATAGTATTGCTGCAATTTTTTTTGTTCTGTCTTTCAGATTGCTAATATTTTTCATACGCACACTCCAATATGTCCCTCCCATTTTTGCTTTCAGCTCTATTCTACCAGATATGTTAAAGCAAATACCATACCAAATGATATAAAAAGTTATGTATAATTATATAAATATTGTTATAATAATTCCAGAGGTAAAGAATACCTTGGTAGTCTGTTATTTACTAAAAATGAATTTTGCGGAGGCTTATTATGCAAAATAAAGTGTTGCTAAGCGCTGTCAATGCCAAGTTCATACATTCCAGTCCGGCAGTCAGGTATCTGAAGAAATACTGTGATACCCAAATAGAAGGCATCGATATTGCCGAATTCAGCATAAACGACAACATTAACAGCATATTGAAAAGGCTTTATAATTCCAATGCCGGCATATACGGATTCTCCTGCTATATATGGAACATCAGCCTGGTGCTCAGTCTTTGCAGCAGCCTGAAAAAAGCAAAGCCCGAAGCCATAATTATACTGGGAGGCCCGGAAGTATCCTATGACTCTGCGGATATCCTGAGCAGCAATAGCTATATCGATTATATAGTTATCGGTGAAGGAGAGGAAACCCTGCGTGAGTTGCTTTGCAGCCTCATAAGCGGAAAAGGCGGCATATTCAATATAAATGGAATTGCATTCAGAACGGATGAGGAAATTATCGTCAATCCGCCAAGAGCTTACATCGAGGATCTGGACGGCATTCCTTTCCCATATGACTCTTTTGATGATTTTGAGAATAAAATTGTATATTATGAAACCAGCAGGGGCTGCCCCTTCAACTGCCAGTACTGCCTTTCCTCCACTATCCACGGGGTCAGATATTTATCAATGGACAGGGTCAAAAAAGACATTAAAACCTTTGTAAATGCTGGGATAAGGCAGGTGAAATTAGTCGACAGAACCTTTAACTGTGATATCAATCGCTCTGTTTTGATAATGGAATATATTATTGGACTTAACTCCGCCACCAACTTCCACTTCGAGATTGCTGCCGATTTGATAAATGAAAGATTCCTAAGAACGGTGGAAAAGGCGCCTGCCGGCATGTTCCAGTTTGAAATCGGAGTTCAGTCCACCAACCCAGGGACTTTGTCAGAAATAAAGAGGGTGATGGATTTTGACAAGGTCAGACTTAATGTTATAAAGCTTTTGGGTTTTAAAAACACCCACATACATCTGGATCTTATAGCCGGTCTTCCGTATGAGGATATGGAAAGCTTCGAAAAATCTTTCAATGATGTATACTTCCTGAGTGCCGATATGCTGCAGCTTGGGTTCCTGAAGCTCCTGAAAGGCTCCGGGATAAGGGAGAAACGCTCTGAGTACGGTATGGAGCATCATGATTTTCCTCCTTATGAGGTAATCAAAACTTCATGGATGTCCTATAAGGATATACTTATGCTGAAGGACATGGAGCATGTGCTTGAACTGTATTGGAACAGCGGAAAATTCAGAAATGCTTTAAGCTTCCTTTTGCCTGCAGTATCGGCATCACCTTTTAACTTTTACCGCATTCTGTCTGACTATTGGAATTCAAAAGAATACTATAATTCATCCAAGAGCATAAATGAGCTGTTTAACATATTGCATCATTTTGCAGCTGATTTGTATGCCGACAAGCTTGATTCCGCACAGCTCAGCCTGCTGAATGAATACCTGAAGCTGGATTTTCTGTTGTACGGGAGAAGCGGAAGCATGCCGGACGTTATTAATAGGTTTGACCATTCTTCGGTAAAAACAAAAATATCGGAATATATGAAAAGCAGACTCACGGATATGGAAGGTTTTGAATCCTTTAGAAATATGCCCATGCGTGAGTTGTTGAAGCATGTAGGCTATGAGGTGTTTACCCGGGATGTATTCGGGGATGTCCCTGAAGCGCGTGAGATGGTCATGTTTTATATCCTGCAGCCGATACCGAACTTCAAAAATCCGTTTTACACCGTTGTCCCCCTTGAGGAAATTAATGAAATACAAATCATTCATTAATTTTTCTGTAGAAATTCATGAGGCATCCGGCCGTAGTTTTCTGAGCCAGCGGGAAGGTGCGGTCTGCGATTCTGTAAAATTTCTCAGAGGGATTTTTTATCAGGGAATATTTGCTGTATGCTTCAATAGCTTCCTTCGCATTTCTGTCTATATATTCAAAGGGGCTATCCAGATATATTCCTCCGCCGAAAGCAGAATAATGAAAAAAGTTGTCATGAACCTTACAAATCCACTGTTCGTACTTTCTGTGACTCTTAAGGAGCTTAACGCTCCCGTGCTGCGGAATGGTAGAATCCTGAACAAGATGCAGTGCTGCCCCCAGATAGAACATGGCCTTTTCCTTGTCTCCGCAATCCCAGTGTACCAGTGCACACCCGTAATACTTGGCAAACCTCTGTTTTGACGACTTGCAGCCATATAAACCCTTATGAGTATACGGATTATAAAAATGCTCCCTGCTTCTGAAGTCCTGGTCAGCCCATACAACTCCATCCCGGAGATAATCCCTGTACATGGTGAAAAATCCAAAAGCTTCATAATATCCGTCGCTTTTCAGAATCCTGATCGCTTGCTCATTTATATATATATGAACCTCGCACAGTGTCTTTATAAATATTTTCTTTAAAGGATTCACGGCCCATAATATAGTCTTGAAGGTTTTGCCGTATGCCTGCTCCATAATACTCATGCTTTCATCTCCATAACCTATACTATATCATTAATTATATATTAAGGATATTAATTTATTATTTTTCAACTGTCGTTTAATATTCGCCCGGCCTGCTCATCTTTACAAATAATGACTGTAAAGCTATAATAAAATTATATTTTTATGAGAGGGGTATTATTAATGAAGGATCTTAGAATTATTCAGATGGCCGGGAATCTTCTGCATTATTCCGTAGAACTTAAGGCAGGAGAGAGTATTCTTATTGAACTATATGACTCCGGTGAAGAATTAGCATCAGAACTTATCAAAGAAGTATACCGGATTGGAGGCAAACCTTACCTGTCGGTTAAAAGCAGGGCACTCCTGAGGGAATTGATACTGGGTACGGATGCCGAGCTTATGAGCGCAACTGCACGCTACGAAGCGGAAAGAATGAAGGATATGCATGCATACATAGGCATAAGAGGTGCTTTAAACTCTTCCGACTGGTCCGATATTCCCAGTGAAAAAATGAGGTATTACCAGCTCAATTGGTCGAAACCGGTACACCTTGATATCAGAGTGCCAAAAACAAAATGGTGCGTAATGAGATACCCTAATGATTCGATGGCACAGATGGCAAATATGAGCACCGAACAGTTCGAAAACTTCTATTTCAATGTATGCAACCTGGACTATGCAAAAATGTCCAAATCTATGGATCCACTTATAGAACTGATGGAAAAAACAGATAGGGTAAGGATTAAAGGTGCCGGCACCGACTTAAGCTTCTCTATAAAAGGTCTGCCCGCCATAAAATGCGACGGCAAATTCAACATTCCGGACGGGGAAGTATATTCTGCTCCGGTAAAAGACTCTGTCAACGGATATATAACTTATAATACACAGTCGGAATACCAGGGATATACTTATGAAAACATAAGGCTGGAATTCAAGGATGGGAAAATCATCAATGCCACTGCAAATGATACCGAGAAAATCAACAAAGTATTCGATATTGACGAAGGCGCAAGGTATGTAGGTGAATTTGCATTGGGGGTCAATCCCTACATAATAAAGCCGATGAAGGATACACTATTTGATGAAAAAATAATGGGGAGCTTTCACTTTACCCCGGGGGATGCCTACGACAAATGCTTCAACGGCAACAAATCGGCAATTCATTGGGACCTTGTAAACATACAGACCCCGGAATACGGCGGAGGCGAAATCTGGTTTGATGATGTGCTTATCAGAAAAGACGGCAAATTCGTCCTCAAAGAACTGGATGTACTGAACCCTGAAAAATTAAAGTAGAAATCATAAAGGCACGGACAGTTCCGTGCCTTTATTCTTATTCCTGATTGTTAATTACTGCTTTTTATCACGTTGATTTCTGCTTTCAGGTTCATCATATCCTTTTCCAGAAGCTTTTCGCATAAATCTTTGAATATTTCATTAATATCCTCGAAGGACCTTTCCGTCTCATCCACAAGCTTGCTTACTTCCTCCGAAGATTCCTCGAAGCCTGACAGCCGCAGATATTTTCTAACTATCTCGCCAAAGGCGTCAATATAATAATAGAAAAACTTCCTTACATAGGCAAGCCCCTCCGGGTTGGTCCTGACTTCTTCTATTATCTTCTCCCCCGTACGGCATACAGCTTCTACTCTTGCCCTGATGTCTGCATCCTTAATACCGCCTATGTCCTTCCTTATGGCATCAAGTTTCCCGGAGGCATCCTTAATAAGGTTTTCCAGGGAATCGTTTTCTTTCTGTCCTTCCTTATCCTCTTCCGTTGCTTTTTCGGCAGCCCTTCGCCTGAAACTATTCACAATGCCGGAAATAACTCCTGCTGTCAGCATAATCCCAAAACCGGCTGCGCCTATTACACCTGCATAAAACAGGTTGCCTATTGCGAGAGCGACAATTGCGGGTATTATGGTCAATATAAACAATACGATATAGAAATCCTTGTTATTGCCTTCACCGGGCTGCTTTCCGCCGCCCGCTTCCTTGGCCGTATCGTCGGCATTGGTGTCCGGTCGTTTCCTGGATTCTTTCTCCCTGCCTTCAGTTTTTATTTCCGAAGGCTCTCTGGGCGCGTTCTCAGCCGTGTGTGAGCTGCCGGAAGCCAAACCTATGCCGGAAATCAGCCCGAATAAAATATTAAATACCACACCTATTGTTTTGATTGCCAGAACAATAGAAAAGGATACTATTCCAAATATTAGACCTGCCAGAGAGTAAATGCCCCTGCCGCATCTTCTTTGTCTCATTATCATCCGCTCCCGTTAATTAATTTACTTCCATATCTATATATACTATAATTGTCCCTTATTTGTTTCAAAAATACATTAATATTTATCATGTATTTTTTCTGCTTTTATTCGCATAATAATTATACCGTATATTAAGGAGGAATTGTTGCAATGAAGCATTCAAAAGGAACGGGAAACACTCATAATACAGGAGGCAAAGGAAATATTGATGAAGGCGGAAATGTAACGACCAGAATACCATATACTGATTCAATATCTGTGCCTGCACCAGAGGGCACAACAAAAAAACGCGGCAAGAATAAAGGAAAGTGATAGGTTTTCACCTATCACTTTTTAATTTATACGCTGCAGCTTTCCTTCAAATCAAGATAGAAATTGGCTTTTGCCGCCCTGTAATATGGAACGACGTATATCATTCCCAAACCAAATGTTATAATCCCAATCAAAACCCATCCCAGGAAGCTCATACAAAACCTGAAAAACCTCATTTTATGGCCATACATCATTTCCTTGCTTTTTCTTATTGCCTCCATGGCTCCGATTTCGGGTTCGTCATTTACTATATAATAGGCCATTGAATAGCTTATACCGGCGATAATACCGGGTATAATAAAAAGCAGTGTCCATAGCAGTGTAAAAAGTACTATTAACAAGTTCAATACAAAGTTTGTTTTAAATAAACTGAATCCTGAAAACATGTCAGTGAATTCAGCAGGTTCGTACCTCGCCAGCTTAAGGAAATATGCGGCTATGCCGAATTCGACCGGTCCGCCTATTATCAGAGCTACAATTGACATCAGATTATTAAAGGAACTACTTGCTGCTGCTTCCCTGACAATTCTGCCGTTCTCCCATACATATTTCACCATGGCATTGGCTCCACTATTCGATGTGAATGCGTCTACCATGAGCCAGGCTACTACTGTTATTGCAATAGCCACGAGCCACCTGCCGTCAAGATTCTCTTTTGCTGATATTTTCAGTTCATAAGGCTCCCTATACCTTCTCATTCCCTCAGTCATCGTATAACCCCCTCAATTATTTATGTATTTTCATTTACTGTGCTTATACTTAAATACTACTTTATATGCAAAAATGTTTCAAACTTTTTGAAAAATTTAGCGTTCCGTTGATTAATCAGCCGGAACGCCTAATGTTGCTCATCCTCTATATTATTATGCATATGAGGCTGCCCCTGTTATCGTTTACAACCCTCTGCAGCGTAAGCTGCAGCTTGTTCTGGATATCATCGGGCATTTTATACAGCTTGCCCTGGAGTTCCTCCTTTACCATATCGTACAGGGACTTTCCGAACATGTTGGATTCCCATATTTTCTGCGGACTGTTCTCAAACTCTTCCATAAAGTATTTGATGAACTCCTCACTTTGTTTTTCTGTCCCGACTATTGGAGCAATTTCGGTCTCTATATCTGTTTTTATTATGTGCAGGGATGGGGCGCTCGCCCTCAGCCTGACGCCGAACTTGCTGCCCTGCTTTACAATTACGGGTTCTTCAAGCTTGATCTCTTCTACGGAAGGCGCTACCATTCCATATCCATACTCCTTGACATCCCCCAGGGCAGATTTGACTTTATCATACTCACGCTTTGACTGGGCAAGTTCCTTCACAAGTGAAATCAACTGGTAATCCCCCTCCAAGGTATAACCGGAGACTTCCCCCAGTATTCTGAAGAAAAGCCCTTCACTCAGTTCCATAGTAATATTTACTACTCCTTCTCCCAGGCGCATATCTGATATCTCAATCCCCTGAAGGTTCTCCGCACCGTCAAACCTCCCTATTGCATCGCCAATGTCCCTTATTCTGTTTACTTCACTGATATTGCTTCTGATACTGTCCACTATGTCCTTTTTCAGCCAGTGTTCCAGCTCTAATGTATCCATCCATCTGGGCAAATGGAAGTTAATCTCCCTTGCAGGGAATTCGAAAAGAATCTTTCCCAGGATTCCCTCCAAATCACTTATTTCCATTTTCAAAGCATCAACTATTATAACAGGAGTGCTGTATTTTGTTTCAAGGGCTTCCCTAAGCTCAATCGTTTCCTGTGCACCGGGCTTTGCGGAATTCAGCAGTATTATAAAAGGCTTCTCCAGCTCTTTCAGCTCTTTTATTACTCTTTCTTCCGCTTCAATATAACTTCTCCTCGGAAGATCCGTTATTGAACCGTCGGTGGTGACTACAAGTCCTATTGTGGAATGATCCGTAATAACCTTTCTTGTTCCGATTTCAGCAGCCTCTTCAAAGGGTATCCTTTCTTCAAACCACGGTGTATTGACCATTCTCGGACTGCTGTCCTCCAGATGCCCCATTGCACCCTCCACTAAGTATCCTACACAATCAACCAGCCTGACCTTGAATTTCGCATTGTCCCTTAAAGTCAGCTCAACAGGGTCATTAGGTACGAATTTCGGCTCTGTAGTCATTATTGTTTTTCCGTTTGCGCTTTGAGGAAGCTCATCACGGGTTCTTTCCCTTTTAAATTCATTATCCATATTAGGAAGAACAATCAAATCCATAAATCTTTTTATGAAGGTGGATTTTCCTGTCCTGACAGGCCCCACAACTCCTATGTAAATGCTGCCTTCGGTTCTTTCCGCTATATCTCGATATACATCGTATTCTTCCACACTCTTCCCTCCTTAATAATGTTGAAATAATTGCATAGCCGCCTTCTTTAAATGTATATGTGCATGTGCGGTTTTTATTACTAAAAAAGCGGCTATACAGCCGCCCTACCAATTAAAGATTTTATTCTCCGCCAGTTCTTCCATCTCGTGAGTTCTGGATCTCATGGTCAGATTCATTATCGAATTCTTTATATCTGCCTTATTGAAAAGCAGACTATATATTTCCTGGGTAATGGGCATTTCTACTTTCTGTCTATGGGCCAGCTGACGTGCTGATTTGGTGGTTCTCACACCTTCCACCACCATTTTTGTACCCCCAAGCACCTCATCTACTGATTTGCCCTGCCCGATTGCCATTCCCGCCTTTCTGTTCCTGCTATGCATACTCGTACAGGTAACTATAAGATCTCCGATGCCGGACAATCCGGCAAAGGTGCTCCTGCTTGCTCCCAGAGACTCGCCCAGCCTCGCCATTTCAACAATGCCTCTGGTCATTACTGCAGCCTTTGTATTGTCCCCCAGTCCAAGACCGTCAATAATGCCGGCACCTAAGGCAATAATATTCTTCAATGCTCCGCCCAGCTCCACCCCTACAATATCCGGATTGGTATATACCCTGAACAACGGTGCCATAAATATGTCCTGAATATATTCGGCCACTGCTTTTTTTTGTGACGATGCCACCACGGCAGTGGGAATGCCTTTGGCAACTTCCTCCGCATGGCTGGGTCCGGAAACCACTGCCACTTCGTTTTCCGGCATAAGCTCCTTTATTATTTCCGACATTCTGAGCAGGGTGTCATTTTCTATCCCTTTTGCAAGGCTGACTATTACCTGCTCCTTTGAAACAAGCCCTTTTATCCTGCAGCATATATCCCTCATGGCATGGGAGGGAGAGGCAAGTACGATTACTTCGCTTCCTCTGCAGCAATACTCAATGTCGGAAGACACAAGAATATTGTCCGCCAGAAGCGTACCTGGAAGGTAATAATAGTTCTCTCTTGTACTTCTGATTTTTTCAATTAGCTTGTCGTCTCTGGCCCAAAGCTTTATATTCATGCCCTTTCCTGCCAGAAGCACCGCTATGGCAGTACCCCAGCTGCCTGCCCCAATAATAGAAATATTCTCCATCTTTTGTCCCCCTATAGTGTTTTCTTCTTTTGTCCGAGTTTCGATTCCGTTCCTTTCAAAAGTCTTTCCAGGTTGGACCTGTGCTTGAATACTGCCATCGCCGACAGAATTATGCTGAATATTATGTATTCCAACGGTTTTCTTGTTGCTATCATTGCTATAGGATATATCAATACTCCCATTACGGATCCTAAAGAAACATATCTGGTGATTACAATAAGCGTAACCCCTGCAGCAACAATCAAAAGCACCATAATTGGATCTATAGGTATCATCAGGCCAATGGTAGTGGCAATTCCTTTTCCGCCTTTGAACTTCAGAAAGACCGGCCAATTGTGACCTAAAACTACGAAAATGCCCGCAACTATTTCACCATAGCTTCCGCCTAACTGTTTCCCGATCAGTACAGCTGCGGTTCCTTTAAGGAGATCCCCCAAAAAAGCAACAGCTGCAGCCTTTACACCTAATACCCGCAACACATTCGTCGACCCGGCATTTCCGCTTCCGTATTTTCTTATATCTATCTTCCCTGCTGCCCTTGATATAAGGTATGATGTTGAAAAATTACCCAGGAGATACGCTATGACACTCACCAGTACATATTTTATCAATGATGTCCCCCCTTTTGCTACTCCCTTTTCCTGATTAAAAATCTTATGGGAGTCCCTTAAAAGCCAAAGGCTTTCCTTATTTGATTCTCCAGATATCTTTGATACGAGAAATG
>ERZ795058.2395-NODE-2395-length-22277-cov-6.057736_pt1 | contig 22277 bp, 15 predicted proteins | sample MGYA00375142_ERZ795058 | MGnify/ENA primary metagenome ERZ795058 (study PRJEB30187, sample SAMN05720210) | activated sludge metagenome | isolation source: anaerobic digester from wastewater treatment plant | place: Japan | collected 2015-04-20 ... | reverse complement strand
GGAACCTTGCCTAAATCTCTGTATTCTGAAGGGGTATATCCTGCTCTGCGCTTAAAAAAGGAGAAAAAATAATCGTAAGAGCTAAAATCGAGGTCGTAAACTATTTCTTTGATTGGGAGTTGCGTTTCAGCCAATAATTCCTTTGCTTTTTTAAGCTTTAACTCCTGGAAGTATTGGGCGGGAGAATATCCGGTGTGGTTTTTAAATGCTTTTCTGAACCACGAATAGCTTGTTCCTAAGTTTTCAGCTATTTCTTTTATATCGATCTTTCTCATCACATTCTCAGCCATAATGATTTTTGCTCGTTCAATAATCTGAGAATTACCATTATCTTCTAAATTTTTATTGTCAGCCGCCAGGAGAATTAAACCCAGGATATGCAGAGTTATACCACCCAAGAATTGTTGCGATGATTTTTCCTCCTTTTTCCCCGCTCTTATAGCGTTAGAATACAGATTTACCAAATCTTCATTGATGCCTACTTCTATAATTTGATTATTTGGGGAAATAAAACCGGACTTTACAATGGTATCAATAACAGATCCTTCGAAACCAATGTAATATTCATTCCAACCTGTACTAACATCCGGACAGTAGGTATGCCACTGCCCGGGGAATAAAACAATGACACTCCCTTTTTCTATTACTCTCTTTTTCGTGGTTTCTGACGAAAAAACTCCTTTCCCTTTGGTGATATAAATAAGTTGGTATTCCGACAAAACCCTGCCTCTGTTTGGCTTAAAGTAGTAGCTCTTTGGATGGTCAGGTGAGGGATAGTTCGTATCAGGCTGTACAGGTTGAAAACCGACCGTATTTACCGTGATCCCGAACTTTCTGTCCTTTTCGTTGACCATCAAGTATTTAAAATCAACACCAAAATCGTTATACTGCATCGTTTTATTTTGTCTCTACAGTCCCAAAGTTACAACAAATAAAAACAAATGAACAAACAAATAATTAATTTATTATTAAATAATGCGAATTCTGAATTTAAAGTATTTCTAAACGACATGAAATTTATTTCAAAACAGACTCGGGATTATCAATGAGAAAATCAACACCCCCATACCGAGGACAAGATAAAACGAAGCTTTTCTGCCTACACCTTTCCACTCTTTGAGTATAATTCCCCAAACATTGCTAAAAACAACATTGAGCGACATTAAGATGCTCCAGGAAAATGCCATCATCAAACCGTTTGGCTCGAAAAAACTTTGCCCCATCCCCAGTCCGAAAAACTGCGAATACCAAAGTAACCCGGCAAGCGCACAAAACAACACATTATTGATTAATACACTTTTCGATGATTTTCTTATTTCGTGCGAGGTTTTATTTTTACGATTCATGTATAAACAATAAACCAAATTAGTGAAAAAACCACCAATGGTTACAAGTAAGGTAACCGGATTTTGTGCGAAAAAATCTTTAGCGCCTGACGCTATTGAGGCCTCTTTGATTGGTATACCTGCGTTCAATCCCAAGCTGAAACAAGCACTCATAACTCCGGACAACAAGGCGATAAGCAAACCTTTTTTTAGGGCAAAATCTTTAATTGCTTTGCGACGTTCTTCTTCCGACATATTTTTTGAACGCAAGCTTCCTGCATATCCTACCAAAGCGATTCCTACCAAGGCAACGGCAACAGCTAACAACAACACTAATCCTTTCGGTGATAAAAGATCTGTTCCGCTCAAAACAGCAGGAATAAGCGTACCAAAAGCGGCACAAGTTCCCAAAGCAACCGATTGCCCGAGCGCTATACCCAAAAATCGCATACTCAACCCAAAAGTAAGTCCGCCTATTCCCCACAACACACCAAATCCAATCGCTTTCAAAGAGGCTAACGCGTTTGATGAGTACATTTGAACCAGCTCAGGAGCGGAATTGGCAAGCAATGCTCCAAGTAAAGGAAAAACAAGCCAGGCAAAAACACCTTGAACAAGCCAGAAGTTTTCCCAAGACCATTCTTTTATTTTATTGATAGGGACGTAGGAGCTGGATTGCCCCATACTCCCTATCGCTATAACAATTAAACCTATGAGGGTGTTCATTTCATTTACCTTTTAGAGCTTACTTTTATTTCGTAGTTTTCTATTTCTTTAATATAATCATCGCCAACCGGAACGCCTTGTTGCAAGCAATAATAATTGTAAACAGCATTCCAGGGCAAGGCCTTTAATTCTTCCAGGTAAGCCATTCGCTGAAAATTCTTGTTTTCTTTCTCAAATTGGCGAAGTTTTTCTGTTGGTTCCAATAGGGCTTGCAATAAAGCTTTTTGAGTGGCTCTAATTCCCACAACGTAAGCACCAATACGATTAATTGAACCATCAAAATAATCCAATCCTACATGTAGTTTATCCATTTGTCCGGAACGAACCAGTTCTTGAGATAATTCCAATAATGCATCATTTAAAATTACCACATGGTCACTATCCCAGCGTTCGGGACGACTAACATGCAAGTTTATTTCAGGTACAAAAAGCAGAATAGATGAAATTTTATCTGCAATGCCTTCGGTAGGATGAAAATGCCCTGCATCCAATGTCAGCATCATATTGTTTTCAACCGCATAACCCAGATAGAACTCGTGGGAACCGACAACATAACTCTCACTTCCAATACCAAAAAGTTTACACTCGATAGTGTCTTTTAAATAATCAGTGCTTATTTTTTCAGATAAAACCTCATCTAACGATTCTTTTAATAATTGACGATGTTGAATTCTCGAAACCGTTTTGTCTTTTTCTCCATCGTGAACCCAGATGTTGTGAATACACGGGTCGCCTTGTTGACGTCCCATTTCTTCCCCAATACGGCGACAGCAGCGTAAATGATCTTTCCAAAATCTTCTTATTTCAGGATCAAAACTTGATAGCGAATAATTACCACTTTTTGGGTGAGAGAAAAATGTGGAGTTAAAATCGAGTTTCACATTGTGCTGTTTTGCCCAATCTATCCAGGTTTTAAAATGTTTTGGCTCAATTTTGTCTCTGTCTACAAAACCATCGCTAAAATCTCCATAAATTGCATGCAGACTCAATCGGTGATTTCCAGGAACCAGTGTCAACACCTTTTCTATATCACCCTTTAATTCATCGATGGTACTCGCTTTTCCGGGATAATTTCCTGTGACTTGAATTCCTCCGGATAATTCACCATCCGGATTTTCAAAACCCCCAACATCATCAGCTTGCCAGCAATGAATGGAAATGGAAATCTTGTTTAATTTTTCTATGGCTTTTTCAACGTCTACCCCTAATGCCGCATACTTTTCTTTTGCTACATTGAATTCTTTTTTAATCGGTTCTTCTTTCATGATCCAGTCTTTTATAATTTAATTTGTTTGATAAACTTTGAGATAATTGTTGTACTGTGTTTCCCACACATCCTTGTTTTCAGGGAGAAAAGTTTCAAGTTGTACGGAATTTCTTACCACTTTTCTTGCGTGTTCTACGCCGGTTATATGATTGGCAGCTTTGGCCTGCATCAAAACATTTCCCATCGCGGTTGCCTCCGATGGTCCCGCAATCACGGGTTTACCTATTGCATTGGAAGTATATTGATTAAGCAGATTATTTTGTGATCCGCCACCAATAATATGCAAGTTTTCAATTGGAAACGAAGCCAATTTTTGTAAATCATCGAATACTTGTTTATATCTGAATGCCAGGCTTTCATAAATACATCGTGCTATTTCTCCAACCGTATTTGGAATATATTGGTTTGTCTCTTTACAATAACTCTGAATAGCAGTTATCATTGAGTCAGGATTAGCAAAACGTGCAGCATCAGGATTAATGTAAGATTTAAAAGCCGGTGCATTTTCTGCTTCGGCCACCAATTCGTCATATGAGATTTGTTTTTCCTTTTGCCATTCATCCCTGCAACGCTCTATTAGCCACATTCCACAAATATTTTTGAGCAAACGAATTGTATTTTCCACTCCACCCTCATTCGTAAAGTTTAAAGAATAAGTTTCTTCCGTAACGATAGGAGCGCTTGTTTCAATCCCCATCAATGACCAGGTTCCGGAGCTTAAATAGGCAAAGTTTTCATTTTCAGCTGGTGTAGCTAATACAGCAGAAGCCGTATCATGTCCGGCAACTGCAATAACAGGAATTTCACCTGCTCCGGTTTGTTTTTGAATATGCCGGCTTAAGGTTCCAATTTTAGTTCCCGGAGATACAATTGGAGCAAAATTACTCTCACACAATCCGACAGCTGATAACAAAAACTCATCAAACTGACGGGTAAAAGGATTTAAAAGCTGAGAGGTTGATGCAATGGTGTATTCAGTAACCGCATTTCCGGTTAGCAAATAAGACAAGGCATCAGGCATAAACAAAAACTTATCGGTTAAGGGATAAGTGGAAACACCCATTTCTTTTTGAGTAAAAAGTTGAAACAGAGAGTTAAAATGCATGATTTGAATGCCCGTTTTCAGATATGTTTCCTTTTTGGACAAAACCTGCTGAAAAAACTTATCAGGGGCATCAAATGTATGTGTATCACGATAACAATACGGCATTCTTAAAATCTGCCCATCTTTTGCAAAAGAAGCAAAATCAACGCCCCAAGTATCTATCCCTATGGAGTCAATATACTGATTTTCACAAACCAACTTAGAAATGGATTCCAAAATTTTCGAATACAAATAGAATATATCCCAATGTAAAAACCCGTTTATGTCAACAATAGGATTTGGGAATCTATTAATTTCCTCGAGTTCTAACGTATCGTCCCGCAGCTTGCCCAATATGGCTCTTCCGCTGGTTGCACCCAGGTCTATTGCTAAAAATTCAGATGATTGATTATCTATCATATTTCCATAACTTCTTATAAAAAACTCAAAATTGCATGATGTGCAAAGTTAATTGATAATGCCATACATTTAAGTTAAGAAAATGATTTTACAACTATAATTTTTGATAAAAGATAAAAAACTGATAGTTTTACAATCATGTTCACTGTTTTTTGTCAAAAAGAACAGTTATAAAATCAAATAAAAGATATATATATATTTTCTATGTGTTAACTTTGCAGAGAAAATATGTATTTCATTGTTTTCGACAAAATCATGTAAACCTATTGACATGGCAACACTTATCATCATGCCCAAGCAAGGGCAATCCGTAGAAAGCTGTATCATCGGTTCCATCAAGAAAAAGGGGGATGTGGTTAAAAAAGGAGATATCCTGTTCAGTTATGAAACCGACAAAGCTTCCTTTGAGGAAGAATCTCCTGTGGATGGAACCGTGCTGGAAGTTTTTTACGGCGAAGGAGATGAAGTTCCCGTATTGGATAAGATGATGATTATCGGTGAGCCGGGAGAGGATTACCGGGAACTTCTTCAAGAAGGACTATTAGAACAAGGAACAAAGAACAAAGAACAAAGAATTGAGAGCGAAGAACTAAGTACTGAGAACAAAGAACAAGGAACAAAGACAAAGGATTTAAAGTCCCCCTTAGGGGATTTAGGGGGCTCTCAAGTCCCCCCCGGAGAGTTTAGGGATCCTGAAAAAACCACACAGAAAGTCCCCCTTGGGGGATTTAGGGGGCTTTCCCCTCGCGCTAGGCAGTTAGCCTCCAAAGAGGCATTAGACACCTCGTCACTTGCAGGTTCCGGTCCAGGCGGTCGCATTATTGAAAGGGACGTAAAAGCCGCTTTGGGGAACCGTCCTAAGATGACGCCCCTGGCAAAAAAAATCGCTGCCTCGGAAAATATGGAGCCGCAGGGTGGTTCCGGGTTGGCGGGTATGGCAAGATCCGTTGATTTAGTTTCATCTACAAATGCCGTGTATCCTGCTGATTTTGAAGACAGGAAAGTTACCCATATGCGTAAACTCATTGCCAGGGCAATGCACACATCCCTGCAAAACTCGGCACAACTCACCCACCATCTTGGAGCTGATGCACGCCGCATTTTGGAGCTTCGCAAACAGGTAAAAGCTGCCAATGAAAGCGGAAGGCTCTCAGCCAATATCACGTTGAACGATATGGTTTGCTTTGCCGTGATCAAGGCCCTGAAAAAGTTCCCGAATGTGAACACCCACTTTTTAGGTGACACCATCCGTTACTTTAATAAAGTTCACCTGGCAGTAGCGGTTGATACTGAACGTGGACTGATGGTTCCGGTCATAAAAAATGCCGATGATCTGTCTATTGTGGAACTATCCAATCAGATCAAAGAATTGGCAAATACCTGCAGGACAGGCAGCGTAAACCCTGATATCCTTTCGGCAGAAGCCGGAACCTTCACCGTTTCCAATCTGGGAAATTACGGTGTAGAAATGTTTACACCCGTAATTAACCTGCCACAATCTGCCATATTGGGTGTAAACACCATCGTGCCCCGCCCGAAAGATTTGGGCGATGGTGTGTATGCATTTGTACCCTATATCGGGCTTAGCTTAACTTACGACCACAGGGCATTGGATGGCGGAGAAGCTACCCAGTTTTTAAAGCAAATAGCCATAGAAATAGAAACAATGGAAAGCCCGCTAGCCCACTAGCCCCCTAACCCCCAAAGGGGGAATTTAGAGGAACATTTTTATTTAAGTGCAAAAACAATTATTTGTGAAAAGAAATATAGAGAATTGTGAATGAAATGAGAACAAAGAGCAAAGAACAAAGACAAAAGAACAAAGACAAAAGAACAAAGACAAAAGAATAAAGACGTAAAACGAAGAACGAAGAATGAAGAATGATGAACGAATCAGATCACGCGACCCCGCACCCCGGAACTCGGAATACGCTAACTTCCCTAACTTCTTTAACTTCCCTAACTTCTTTAACTTCTTTAACTTCCAAAAACTACTAACTACTAACTACCACAATATTAATTAACATGATAGATCTAATCATCATCGGCGGCGGTCCCGCCGGATATGTAGCAGCCGAACGGGCAGGACAAAAAGGACTTAGCGTCACGCTCTTTGAAAAAACAAGTTTAGGCGGTGTGTGTCTCAACGAAGGCTGCATCCCCACCAAAACATTGCTTTACAGTGCAAAAACCTATGAAAACGCACTTTATGCCGACAAATACGGTGTTTCTGCCGAAAATGTGAGCTTTTTTTATGATAAAATGGTGGCTCGCAAAAACAAGGTAGTCCGCAAACTGGTAGCAGGCATCAAATCCAAAATGAAAAACAACAATGTAAATGTTGTTGAAGGCAAAGCAAGCATTGTGGGCAGAAGTGAAAAGGGTATAGAGGTCTCATGTAACGGTGAGAACTACATAGCCAAAAACCTTTTGATCTGTACCGGTTCCGAGGCGTCCGTTCCACCCATTCCGGGTTTGGCAGAAGCAGGTGAAAGAATTCTTACCAACCGCGAAATACTAGCAATGAAAGAACAACCCCAGTCGCTGGTTGTTATCGGTGGCGGAGTTATCGGGATGGAGTTTGCCAGCTTTTACAACAGCTTAGGAACGAAAGTTACCGTTATTGAGATGCTTCCTGAGATTTTGGGTAACAACGATTTTGAGATATCTGCCATGCTGCGTGACATCTACGCTAAAAAAGGCATAGCGTTTAATCTGAATGCCAAAGTTGTGAAAGTAGATAGCAACAAGGTTATTTTTGAAAAGGATGGTGAAACCCATACGGTAGAAGGTGAAAAGATCCTGCTTAGCGTTGGTCGTCGTCCTGTAACGCAAGGTTTCGGCCTGGAAAATATCGGCGTGGAGCTGCATCGTGGCGGTATCAAGGTGGATGAAAGGATGCGTACCAATGTGCCCAATGTGTTCGCGGCAGGTGATGTTACCGGATTTTCCCTGTTGGCTCACACGGCAAGTCGCGAAGGCGAAGTAGTAGTAAACAACCTGACGGGAAAGGAAGATCATATGCGTTACAACGCCATTCCGGGCGTGGTTTACACCAATCCTGAAGTGGCCGGTGTGGGTGAAACGGAAGAAAGTGCCAAAGCCAAAGGCATAGCTTACAGGGTTGCTAAATTACCTATGGCATATTCCGGACGATTTGTAGCCGAGAACGAAGGTAGTAACGGTATTTGCAAAGTACTTATCGGCGAGAAGCATGGCGAAATCATAGGTGTACATATGCTTGGAAACCCGGGCAGTGAAATGATATACGGAGCTTGTATGGCTATCGAGCAAGAGATGACGCTAGATGAAATGAAAGAGGTTGTTTTCCCGCATCCGACTGTCAGTGAGATTTTGAAGGAGGTTGTTTTTGAGTTTTAACGAGGTTCCGGGTTCTGGCTTCTGGCTTCCGGGTTCCGAGGTGCGTGGTGCGGGGTACGAGGTACGAGGTCGCGAGTTCCGAGGTCAAAATGTTGCAGGACGCAAACCGACCTTGCCTGGTGAGCCAAAAAATAAATGGCAGTAGGATAAAATTAGGAAAGTACGCCCCGCAGGGGCAGCATATATCAGCCCAACGGCAACGCCTTGGGTTACGTAAATGGAAAAGAAAATGCGCGCCCTGAAAGGGCAACATACAATAGAGGATTAATCTATGGAAATAATTATACTGCCCTTTCAGGGCGCCCGGTAGGTTGGATCGACATTAACCCAGAGCGTTGCTCTGGGCTGATGAATTTTGCCCTTTCAGGGCGCGGGCACAGTCTTGATTTTTTTTTGCTTCGTTTTTTTGTATCAAGACAAAAAAATGAAGAGAGATTTGGAAGATTCGTTTTTTTGTATCAAGACAAAAAAATGAAGTAGGGTTTGGGACAACGCTCCAAGTATAAGAAGCTGAATAATTAATAAATGCATAAACTAGATAAATCACAAATATTAAAATTATAAATCCAAATAGAGATGCCAAAAATTCAATTTTTAGATCCCAATGAGGTTCGAAAACCCGGTTTTATAGAATTTCAGCCTATTCCGGTTAATCAGTATCAAAAAACCGTAAAAGATGAGCGCAAAAATTTTACGGATGAAGAGTTTAAAGCCATTTACCATGACATGGCATTGATCCGTGAGTTTGAAACCATGCTCAATCTGATCAAAACCAAAGGCGAATACAACGGAACACCTTATAACCATCCCGGTCCGGCTCACCTGTCCATCGGACAAGAAAGCGCCGCAGTGGGTATGGCCTGGACGCTTGGCGTGGATGACTTTATCTTCGGCAGTCACCGCTCACACGGCGAAATACTCGCTAAGGGAATGTCTGCCATTTATAAGCTTGAAGATAAACAGCTCAACGAGATCATGGAGACCTTTTTTGATGGCATTGTCCTGAATGTGGTAAAAAAAGATTTCAGGGGAACAACCAAAGAGTTGGCAAAGCGGTTTCTTGTCTATGGAACCTTAGCTGAAATTTTCGCACGCGAGACGGGTTTCAACAAAGGTCTGGGAGGCTCCATGCACGCCTTCTTTACACCTTTCGGCGTATATCCCAACAATGCCATCGTAGGTGGTTCGGGCGATATTGCCGTAGGTGCGGCGTTGTACAAAAAAGTAAATCGCAAACCCGGTTTGGTTGTAGCCAATATCGGTGATGCTTCTATGGCTTGCGGACCTGTTTGGGAAGGAATTACCTTTGCCGCAATGGACCAATTCAAACAGCTTTGGGAAGGTGATATGCAGGGTGGTCTGCCCGTGATCATCAACATCATGAACAACCAATACGGGATGGGCGGCCAGACAAGCGGCGAGACGATGGGTTACGGCATTGCCGCACGCATAGGTGCGGGTGTAAATCCCGAGCAGATGCATGCCGAACGGGTGGACGGTTACAATCCGCTGGCTGTAATTGATGCCTACAGGCGCAAAAGAAAAGTCATTGAAGAGAAAAACGGACCCGTACTGCTCGATGTGCTTACCTATCGTTTCAGCGGACACTCACCTTCGGATGCATCATCCTATCGCACCAAGGAAGAAGTGGAAGCCTGGGAAGCTCAGGACTGTATCGCATCTTACGGAAAAGAGCTGATAGAAGCCGGTGTGGCAAAACAGGCGGATTTGGATAAAATCCGGGAAGAAATCAAGGCATTGATTTACGAAATGTTTTTGAAAGCCATTGACGATGAAATATCTCCCCGGATGAAAAACCCGGAGGTCATCGGTGATATGATGTTCTCAAACGGTTCGGTGGATAGTCTCTCGGATGCAACACCCGAAGTATTGATGCCCTTGGAAGAAAACTCACGTGTGAAGAAGATAGCTCAGAAAGAGCGTTTCGCATTTGATGCCGACGGGAAACCGTTCAGCAAAATGAAACAGTTCCAACTGCGCGATGCCATTTTTGAGGCGATCATGGACAGGTTCTACAAAGATGCTTCCCTGATTGCCTACGGCGAAGAAAACCGGGATTGGGGCGGAGCATTTGCCGTTTACGGCGGAATGACCGAGGCATTGCCCTATCACAGACTGTTTAACTCACCTATTTCCGAAGCGGCCATCGTTGGCACGGCTATCGGTTACGCTATGTGTGGCGGACGGGTGATACCTGAAATTATGTATTGCGACTTTATCGGACGCGCAGGAGATGAGATCTTCAATCAGCTGCCCAAGTGGCAGGCGATGAGCGGAAACGTTTTGAAGATGCCCGTGGTAGTTCGTGTATCGGTCGGCTCAAAATACGGTGCTCAGCACTCGCAGGACTGGACATCGCTTGTGGCACATATCCCGGGTATTAAGGTGTGTTTCCCCGTAACACCCTACGATGCCAAGGGACTGATGAATGCTGCACTGCAAGGTACCGACCCGGTTGTTTTCTTTGAAAGTCAGCGAATTTATGATATAGGTGAACAATTCCACAAGGGTGGTTTACCAACCGGGTACTACGAAATTCCTATTGGTGAACCGGACGTGAAAAAGGAAGGAAAAGACATCACTTTCCTTACTATTGGACATACGCTTTACCCGGCACTGCAAGCCGCTAAAGAATTAGAAGAAAAATACGGCATGAGTGCCGAGGTGATTGATGCCCGCTCACTTGTACCGTTTAATTATGAAAAGGTAATAGAATCAGTTAAGAAGACCGGAAAGATCATCGTTGCCGGCGATGCCACGGCTCGCGGTTCATTCCTGAACGATTTGGCGGCCAATATCGGCTCACTCTGCTTCGATTACTTGGATGCACCTGTGGCTGTACTTGGTTCACGCAACTGGATCACGCCTGCACATGAATTGGAAGACTCGTTCTTCCCGCAAGTAAGCTGGTTCCTGGATATGATACACGAACGCATTCAGCCGCTTGAGGGATATCTACCGGGAGAAAACTTTACGGATGGAGAGATGGTGAGAAGGGCGAAAGGAGGGGTGTAAGTATGAGTGTTATAAAAGTCAACGCCCACCTTCATACCCCATTTTCATTCAGTGCATTTAGCGATATCGACGATGCATTGGACAGAGCTGTAGCAGAAAATGTAAAAGTAGTGGGCATCAACGATTTTTACACTGCCGAGGGCTATGCTGAATGGGCGGAAGGATGCAAAAAGCGGAATCTGTATCCGCTGTTCAATATTGAACTGATCAGTTTAGACAAGAAATTTCAACAAACCGGAGTGCGGGTAAACGACCCTGCCAATCCCGGTCGCACTTATATCAGCGGGAAAGGTTTATCATATCCGTTTAGCTTGGCTGAACCCTATGCTTCACAATTAGCAAATGTACGAAACGAAGCCAATAAACAGGTGGAAGCAATGTGTCGAAAGCTAAATGAACTTCTTGCTGCTAAAAATATCGGATTTTCATTGGACTTTAATAGAATAAAAAAAGATTTGACCAGGGGGAATGTCCGGGAGCGCCATCTGGCAAAAGCATTGCGCCTGAAAGTTTACGAAAAGTGCAATAACGATGAGGCTTGCATTCAGAAGTTATTGAAAGATATTTTCGGTGGAAAAGAGTTGAAATCGTCCGCAGAAAACGTGGCAGGGGTTGAGAATGAAATTCGTTCCAACCTGCTAAAAGCGGGCGGAGCAGCATTTGTTCCCGAGACAGAGGAAGCTTTCCTGTCCGTAGAGGCAGTTTGTAAAATTATTTTAGAGGCGGGCGGAATACCTACTTATCCGTTTTTAGCCGATGATGCAAACTGGAATTATACCGATTTTGAGGACAATTTGGAACGTGTGGCAAATGAACTTACCAAACGTGGATTTCATTCGGTGGAATTTATCACCACGCGCAATGATGTAAAACTATTGGAAGAATATGCAACATATCTGTACGAGCAGGGTTTTGTGGTAACTTTCGGAAGTGAGCACAACTCGCCTGTGATGGAACCCATTGAACTTTTTGCCCGCAATAAAACGCCACTATCAGAAAAACTGTTGCAGATAAATTATGAAGGTGCCTGCGTTATTGCGGCTCATCAACATTTGGTTGCGAAGGGCCTGACCGGCTATGTGGATAAAGAGGGAAATGCTGACAGGGCAAGGAGGGAGGAGTTTGTAAGGCTTGGAGATGAGCTGATTTCTAAAACTTAGCCACGAAGACACGAAGACGCTAAGTGGCACGAAGAATTTAATTTAAAGGCTTAAAGTAGAAAATATTTAAATACAAAAAGAGAATGACTAAAGAATTTAAACCTTTGTCTGAGTTGGAAGAGAAAATCGGAAAGGCTGTTGTACATGCTGCTTATGAGGTTCATAAAGAATTGGGGCCGGGATTGTTGGAGAAAGTTTACGAAGTTTGCTTCTGCCACGTTCTTCAAAAAATGGGATACGACGTAAAAAGACAATTGAGTATTCCTGTTGTTTTTGACGGAATTACGTTTTCTGAAGGATTAAAATTGGATGTGTTGGTAAACGATTTGGTTATTTGTGAGTTAAAAGCAGTTGAGACAGTTAATCCAGTGTGGAGCGCACAAGTTTTGAGCCATTTGAAACTAACTGGAAAACGGCTTGGGTATTTGATAAATTTTGATGTTCCTGTTATAAAAAACGGAATAAAACGCTTTATAATATAAATTAGTGTCTTCGTGTCTTAGTGCCTTTGTGGCAAAAACTTAGTGTCTTAAAATAATATCTTAGTGTAACTTCGTGCCTTAGTGCCTTTGTGGCAAAAAAAATAGTATCATAAAAATGAAAAAAAATCAAGATTTAATTTCCATATCGCAATTTTACGGCAAAGACAGCCGTTTTGTCATCGCCGGAGGAGGAAACACTTCCTATAAAAACAAAGAGAAAATATGGGTAAAAGCAAGCGGATACCCGTTGGCTACTATCACCGAAGATGGTTTTGCCGTTCTTAATCGTGCTTTGCTACGGTATATGTCAGATAAAGAATACAGCAATGATCCCACGGAACGGGAAAAGCAGGTAAAAAATGATTTGGCAACAGCCACCATCACAAAAGACAAACGTCCTTCGGTCGAAACATCCATGCATAATGCCATTGAATATGCATTTGTGGTTCACCTGCATCCAACGCTTGTAAACGGTTTGATGTGTTCTCAAAACGCAGAAAAAGAACTGATAAATCTTTTTGGAGAAAAACTCATTTATATTGAATATACTGATCCGGGATATGTGCTTTTCAAGAAAGTAGATGAAAAAATAAAAGAGTATCGTCTAAGGTTCGGTGAAGAACCGCAAATTATCTGGCTGCAAAATCATGGAATTTTCGTGGCTGCCGACACTGTTGATGAGATGAAATCTATCTATGATTCAATCTTTGACAAACTTGAAAATGCAATAAAAAATCCCATTCCCACAGGCGAAAGAGCTACGTGCAGCTGTACGGAAGAAATTTTACCGGCTCTGCGCATGATGGTTTCAACAGAAAATCTCAAAACCTTGAAAGTCCGCAAAAATGAATTGATCAAGTATTTCTACGACAGTAAAAAGCATCAGCAAAACATTGCCAAACCATTCACGCCGGACCAAATTGTTTATTGCAAGTCAAATTACCTGTTTTTCAATGATGAAATTCCTGAGCAAGTCATAGCCGATGCAAAAAAACGAATTCCCGAATTTGTAAGTAAATTTGGATATTTGCCTAAAGTCCTTTTAATTAAAGGTATTGGCTTAGTTGCTGTGGGAGATAATGCGAAGCAATGCGATATTATCTTAGATGTCTTTGAAGATGCGATGAAAGTCGCCTATATTGCCCAATCTTTTGGCGGAGCACATCCAATGACGCAAACTCAAATTGATTTTATCGACAATTGGGAAGTGGAGAATTACCGTCGGAGCATATCAAATACCCAAAGCAACGGCAAAGTTGAAAATAAAACCATTATTGTAACCGGGGCTGCACAAGGATTTGGTGAAGGTATTGCCGAATGCTTGTTGCGCGAAGGTGCCAATATCGTGGTGGCTGATTTAAACAAAGAAGCAGGCAAGGCAACCACAGAAAAGTTCAACGCCATTGCGAAAAGCAACCGGGCTATTTTTGTAAAAACGAATGTTGCAGAGATAAGCAGTTTGCAAAATCTTGTACACCAAACAGTGTGTCATTTTGGAGGGATAGACTGTTTCATCAGTAATGCAGGTGTTTTGCGTGCAGGTGGGTTGGAAGATATGACGCCGGAAAATTTCGATTTTGTAACCAAAATCAACTACAATGCCTATTTCCTTTGCACCAAGGTAGTGAGCAAAATAATGAAACTGCAAACATCGCATGCATCCAAAGGCTATTATGCCGATATCATTCAAATTAACTCCAAATCAGGATTACGTGGCAGCAAAGCCAATTTTGCATATGCCGGAGGTAAGTTCGGAGGAATCGGACTTACACAATCGTTTGCATTGGAACTTGCACCATTCCGCATCAAAGTAAATTCAATTTGCCCGGGTAATTATTACGAGGGTCCGCTTTGGAGTGATCCCGACAATGGTTTATTCGTTCAATATTTAAAAGCAGGAAAAGTACCCGGTGCAAAAACAATCGACGATGTAAAAGAATTCTATTTAGCACAAGTGCCAATGCGAAAAGGCTGCACGCCCGAAGATGTTACCAAAGGAGTGTTGTACCTGATGGAGCAATGTGGTGAAACCGGACAAGCTTTGCCGATTACGGGGGGGCAGGTGATGTTGAATTAACCAAGCCCCCTAAATCCCCCAGGGGGGACTTTTGGTGGTTGAGTTATATTTAAAATTTGAAAATTATAAAATCAATGATAATAACACTTAATTAAAACTTAGCTCTGAAAGCCTCCCCCTTGGGGAGGTTGGGTGGGGCTTCTTATTTTATTATGAAAACAAAAGCAGTACGCCTTTACGGCAAGAAAGATCTTCGACTCGAGGAATTTAAATTACCGGCTATTAAAGACGACGAAATATTAGCCAAAGTTGTTTGCGATTCAATCTGTATGTCAACTTACAAAGCATCATCGCAAGGTGCTGACCATAAACGGATACCTAAGGACGTTGACAAAAACCCCATCATCATAGGACATGAGTTTGCGGGAGAACTGCTGGAAGTAGGCAGTAAATGGGCGCATAAATTCAAAGCCGGCGAAAAGTTTTCCATTCAACCCGCCTTGTATTACGAGGGCGGACCTGTGGGAGTTTTAAGTGCTCCGGGCTATAGCTATCGCTACATTGGTGGTGATGCTACTTACGTGATCATCCCCAATGAGGTGATGGAGCAAAACTGTTTGTTGATCTATGAGGGAGAAGGATATTATCCTGCTGCTCTGGCAGAACCGCTGTCGTGCGTAATTGCAGCTATGCACGCCAATTACCATACTACTCCCGGAAGTTATGTTCACGATATGGGCATCAAAGCAAACGGGAAAATGGCAATTCTGGCAGGGGTGGGCCCAATGGGACTGGCTGCTATAAATTATGTATTGAATCGTGATGATAGAAAACCGTCCCTTTTGGTTGTAACCGATATTGATCAGGAACGCCTTGACCGTGCAGCATCGATCTATACCGTAGAATTTGCCAAAAATCGAGGAATAGAATTGCAGTATGTGAACACGGGAAAAATGGAAAATCCCGTTGAAGAGTTAAAGGCTATCAACGGAAATAAAGGTTACGACGATGTGTTCGTCTTTGCCCCTGTCCGCCAAGTGGTGGAACAGGCAGATGATATATTGGCTTTTGACGGATGTTTGAATTTCTTTGCCGGTCCAAATGATCCTAATTTCAAAGCAATGTTTAACTTCTACAATGTACATTATGCTTATACGCACGTGGTGGGAACAAACGCAGGTAATACCGAAGATATGAGGCAGGCAATGACTATGATGGGGGAAGGACTTGACCCCGCCGGGTTGGTCACACACATTGGCGGCCTGGATGCAGTAGCCGATACCACAAACAACTTACCGAATATACCTGGTGGAAAAAAACTAATTTACACCCATATTGAAATGCCGCTGACACCTATTTCCGATTTTGAAAAATTGGGTGAAAAAGACGTACTGTTTAAGAACTTGGCCGAAATCTGCAAGCGTCACAAAGGGTTGTGGAGCGTTGAAGCGGAAACCTATTTGTTGGCCAATCACCCTTCAGCTGGTAAATAATTTACAATCGAAATAAAAAACATGAAACAACTCGATGTCCATTTAATGCATCCGGTGGAGCAAATCAATATCATCATCGGAAGGATCTACCGCAGCGGAATGACAACCACCTCCGGAGGAAATGTCTCCATCAGAGACGATAACGGCGATATATGGATTACCCCCTCGGGTGTAGATAAAGGCAACCTGACCACCAAGGATATTATGTGTGTAAAAAACGATGGTACCATCACCGGACCACATAAACCTTCATCAGAATATCCTTTCCATAAAGCCATTTACGAGACCCGACCGGAAATCAAAGCCGTAATTCATGCTCATCCGCCTGCACTGGTTGCTTTCAGTATTGCCGGTGCGGTACCTGACACCAAAATTATTCCGCAAGCCTACAATGTCTGTGGAGATATAGGCTTTGCTCCTTACGGCACACCCGGAAGTGAAGATTTGGGGCAAAAAATCGCTGCCCAGTTTAAAGACAAACGTTACCGCGCCGTAATCATGGAAAACCATGGTGTAGTGCTGGGTGGAACCGATATGATGGACGCCTATCAAAGGTTTGAAACCCTCGAGTTTTGCTGTCGTACCATCATTAATGCTAAAAAGCTGGGAAAAGTGAATTATTTGTCGGACGAACAAGTGATGAGCTATGTCAATCATATTCCCGCCAATATTTCGCACTTTATGGACGTAGCATATCCTTCCGAAGAGAGAGCCTTACGCACCGAAATGGTCAATATCATCCGCCGGGCTTGCGACCAGGGATTGATGATTTCTACCTACGGAACGGTTTCCGTCCGCTGGCGTAATGACGATTTTTTAATTACACCGCGCAATGTTGCCCGCTGGGATATTACGCCAAGTGATATTGTACAGATCAAAAACGGAATGGCTGAAGCCGGAAAAACACCAAGTCGCTCCGTTGCTTTACATCAGCGTATCTACCAGCTCAACCCGCATATCAACTCCATCATCTGCACACAACCCATCAATTTGATGGCACATGCGGTAAGCGGCAGTAAATTCGATGTGCGCACCATTCCCGAAAGCTGGATATTTTTACAAGATGTACCATCTATTCCCTTCGGATTACTCTATAATCAAGTGGATAAAGTAGCAAAAATGTTTAACAAAAACCGGGTGGTTCTGGTAGAAAATGACAGTGTATTCGTTACCGGAGATAAACTGCTCAACACTTTCGACTACCTGGAAGTAGCTGAGTTTTCAGCAAATTCCCTCGTAATGGCTTCCAATATAGGACCGTTAAAACCAATTGGAGAAAAGGAAATCGAGGAATTAAGGATTGCGTTTAATGTGACTAACTACTAACTACTAAAAATAACTTCATTAAATTAACTTCTAAAAAACTATAATCACATGAAAAAGAACCAGTTAATATTGTATTTCGTTTTATTATTTTTTGGCTCATCCTGTTCCACAATGACTCCCAATCGGGATTTGTCCCAAAGAGAAGATTTATTGGAGTCGGGATTTATTGTTACCCCTGATTCAATACAAACATCAGTTTATTGGTATTGGATCTCTGATAATATTTCGAAAGAAGGAGTGGTAAAAGATCTGAATGCAATGAAGCAGGTGGGCATTAATCGCGCTTTTATTGGAAATATTGGATTAGAAAACTCGCCTTATGGAAAAGTTAAAATCTTTAGTGACGAGTGGTGGGAGATATTGCATCTGGCATTAAAAACGGCTTCTGAACTCGATATAGAGATAGGAATATTTAATTCTCCCGGCTGGAGCCAATCCGGTGGTCCATGGATAAAACCGGAAGAGTCAATGAGATATCTTACGTCTAATTCTATCATAGTAGATGGACCCGGACTGATCAATAAAAAAATTGAAAAACCCACGGACTTTTTTCAGGATGTTAAAACAATAGCATTTCCAATTGATGAAGAAAATCTTTTGTCGTTAAATCAGGGAAATACGGACATTTCATCTTTTCCAACCGTTGGCTCTATAGAGTCAATAATTGATGGTGATATTAATTCCGGAATAAGTTTTCCGTCAAAAGGCGATTTTACTGTTAATTTTAAATTAAAAGCCCCTATCACTTTAAGAAGTCTGACTGTTTATCCCACAAAAAGTCCTTTAAATATTACTGCCGTTTTTGAATCAAAAAACAAAGACGACTCATACACTAAAATTACTGAATTTAACATTAATCGCTCTAATATAAAGCTTCATGTCGGATTTAAACCCTTTGCTCCTGTTGTCATCACCATTCCGGAAACCGATGCTACAGAATATCGGATTACATTCAAAAATGTAAATATCAATTCGGGAATAGCTGAAATAATTTTAAGTTCTGCACCTAAGGTTGAACGTTATGCTGAAAAAACATTAGCAAAAATGCATCCCACCCCGTTACCACTTTGGGATGCGTATTTATGGAGAGAACAACCCCAAATAAAAGGAGAATATACCATCAACAGCAATGCTGTTTTGGATATCTCAAATTATTTGACTGAAGATGGCATGCTAACCTGGAATGCTCCGGCCGGGAAATGGAGAGTTTTAAGAATGGGGATGACAACAACCCATGTAACGAATGGACCTGCGTCTCCTGAAGGAGTAGGATTAGAAGTAGATAAAATGAGCAAAGAGATGGTTAAAAGACATTTTGATTGCTTTATAGGAGAAATTTTAAGACGAATTCCGAAAGAAGACAGATCAAGTTTTAAAGTTGTAGTTCAGGATAGTTACGAAACCGGTGGTCAAAATTTTACAGATTCATTTATACAAGATTTCAAAAATTATTACGGATACGATCCGGTTCCTTATCTTCCTGTATATGAAGGATATGTAATAAACGACCACGCTGATTCAGACAGATTCCTTTGGGATATAAGAAGACTCGTGGCAAACAAAGTGGCTTATGATTATGTGGGTGGACTTAGAGAGATCAGCAATCAAAACGGACTCACAACCTGGTTGGAAAATTATGGTCATTGGGGATTTCCTGGTGAATTTCTGATGTATGGTGGCCAATCTGATGAAATTGCCGGAGAGTTCTGGAGCCAGGGCGATTTGGGCGATATTGAGAATAAAGCGGCAACTTCTGCAGGTCATATTTACGGGAAAAATAAAATTTCTGCGGAATCTAACACATCCGGAGGTCCGGCATATTCCAGACATCCGGCTAATATGAAACAAAGAATGGATCGTTTTTTTGCTGAAGGCATCAATAATACATTGCTTCATGTCTATATAATGCAAGCATACGAAGATAAAAACCCCGGAGTAAATGCATGGTTTGGGAATGAATTTGACCGAAAAAACACCTGGTTTAGTTACATGGATTTATTCACTGAATATATAAAAAGGGTGAACTTTATGCTTCAGCAAGGGCTAAATGTAGCTGACGTGGCTTATTTTATTGGTGAAGATGCACCCAAAATGACCGGTATCACAGATCCTCCTCTACCCATTGGTTATCAGTTCGATTACATCAATGCTGAAGTAATAGAAAGAGACATGACTGTAAAAAATGGACTCATTACTTTACCTCATGGTACTCAATACAAAGTTTTAGTACTTCCAAAGCTTGAAACAATGCGTCCTGAATTATTAAAAAAGATACAGCAACTTGTTAAAGATGGTGCAATTGTTTTAGGCCCGGCTCCAAGCAAATCTCCAAGCTTACAAAACCAACCAAATGCAGACATTCAAGTAAAAAACATAGCTGACAAGCTTTGGGATGATGTGGATGGAGTATCAAAAAAATATCGTAAAGTTGGAAAAGGTATGATCATAAACGGAATGAATATGGATGAAGTTTTTGAACTTATCCAATGTGTACCTGATTGTAAATTACCTGAAGATAACACAATTCATTTTGGACACAGAACATTGAGAAATGGAACTGAAATTTATTTTTTGACCAATCAAACAGATAAACAACAGTTTGTTACTCCGGAATTTAGAGTAAAAAATCTTCAGCCTGAACTTTGGGAACCAACTACAGGAAAAATTCGACACATTCCATCTTTCAAAAACAATAAAAACACCACAACTGTTCCAATGAAATTTGAACCCTATGAAAGTGCTTTTATTGTATTTAGAAAAACAAGCAAGAAAAAGGGGAATACACTCAATGTAGAACAAAATTTCCCTGCTCCGGCAAAATCAGAGCAATTAACTGGTCCCTGGAAATTGAGTTTTAGCAACTTATTATACGGACAAATCGATCCGGTTGTAATAGACACTTTAACAGATTGGACAAAGTTTTCTGAAAACAAAATCAAATACTACTCAGGTGAAGCAACATATAGTATTGATTTTTCAATTCAGGATACCGACTTTGAAAAATTAATGTTGAATTTGGGAGATCTGACTTCAATGGCGAAAATATATTTAAACGATGAATATGTAGGAGGTGTTTGGACATTTCCGTATGCTTTAGATATTTCTGAAAAAATTAAGAATGGAAACAACACATTGAAAATAAAAGTCGTGAACAACTGGATGAACAGGCTTATAGGGGATGCATTTCTTCCTGCAAATGAAAGGAAAACCCGGACATTTGTGAATCCCTACAACAAAGAAAGTAAGCTTCAACCATCTGGTTTATTCGGGCCTGTAAAAATAGATTATTATTAGTAATGACACACTAACAATTATTAATCCTCTAAATATTTGAGTTATGAAACATTTTTTAGTAAGTACGATTTTACTCCTTTCTTTGGCGCCCTATGGTTGTAAAGTCTCTGGTTCAAAAGCAAAAAAAGATGATGTTTTCGTTGCAGCCTATTATTTCCCAAACTATCATACGGGTGACGAAAGACATAGTAAAAACCCCGATAAAGGACCCGAATGGTCCGAATGGGAATTGGTAAAAGAAGCTAAACCAAGATTTGAAAACCATGAACAGCCAAAAGTTCCTATGTGGGGGTATTTAGATGAAAAAGACCCCAAAGTCATGGAGTTGAAAATTAATACGGCGGTTGAGCATGGAATTGATTGCTTTATTTTCGACTGGTATATGTACGAGGACGGTCCTTTCCTGAACAAATGCATAGACGAAGGTTTTCTACAGGCAGAAAACACTAATAAAATAAAATTTGCATTAATGTGGGCTAATCATGATTGGAAAAATATTCACCCACATCAACGAGGCACTCCGGTCCAATTACTGTATCCGGGCATCGTAAGTCCCGATAGATTTGATGCAATTTGTGATCATGTAATAGAAAAATACTTTAAACAACAAAATTACTGGAAAATCGACAATAAACCCTATTTTTCAATTTATGATATCAAGAGGTTTGTTAGTGGTTTTGATAATGTAAATGAAGCAAAAAAAGCCCTGATAAAATTTGATTCAAAGGCAAAAAAAGCCGGTTTTGACGGGATACATTTGAATATTGTTGCATGGGGATCCCCCATATTACCAGGAGAAGAGGCACCTATGAACCTGACAGAAATAGTCAATACTTTCGGATTTACGAGTGCAACTTCTTACGTTTGGATACATCATGTTCCCATAAACGTTCCCAAAGATATAGACTTCTTACATGTTTTTAATTCGTATCTTAAATACTGGGATCAAAAAACTACTGAATACACTATTCCGTATATTCCCAATGTAACAATGGGTTGGGATTCATCTCCTCGAACAGTCCAGAGTTATGATTGGAATGGAACCTGGGGCTATCCTTATACGGGAATTATTGTCAATAACACACCTGAAAACTTCAAAGCAGCCTTAGCTAAAACTAAGGAAAAAATATTAGAAAATCCGAATACACCTAATATTGTTACCATCAACTGCTGGAACGAATGGACTGAAGGCAGTTACCTGGAGCCCGATACAAAATACGGATTAAAGTATTTAGAAGCTATTCAATCAGTTTTTGGGAATTAAAA
>ERZ795058.2394-NODE-2394-length-22281-cov-16.227571_pt1 | contig 22281 bp, 20 predicted proteins | sample MGYA00375142_ERZ795058 | MGnify/ENA primary metagenome ERZ795058 (study PRJEB30187, sample SAMN05720210) | activated sludge metagenome | isolation source: anaerobic digester from wastewater treatment plant | place: Japan | collected 2015-04-20 ... | reverse complement strand
ACAACTTTTTTCTTTATCTTAAACAAAATATTTTAAATATTTTTTATTATTCTAAATCGCTGAATAAAAAGTTATTATATAAATTAAACAAATTTTTCATGGTATAAAAATAGCTTTTTTGAAATTTTAAAAGGAAGAATTTGAAATTATAAATGTAATTTATCGCATTTTTGTATGTACAAAATTTTATCGTCTTCTATTGTCTCTATCTTATGGGGTGAAAAAGGAATAGAAGGTGCCGACAATCCTTTGCCGAAGACTTTATTGCCTATTAATATACGTGCTTCGTCCCAACTATTTTTTAAAATGAATTTTTCAAGCGTTTTTTTACCTCCTTCAATAATAATTGACTGGCATTTTATTTCATAAAGATAATGCAGCATTTCTTCAATATAATTAGCCGGATTTGACAATTTTACATATTGAACATTTCCATCTTTTTTATCATAAAGAGTATTAAAAATAATTGTAGGTTGTTTATTATCAAAGAAATGATAGAGAGTATTTTTTATTTTTTCATTAAAAAACGAAATGCGAATGGGATTTTTTCCGCTACCATAGCGTATATTTAATTGAGGGTTATCATTATAAACAGTATTAGCACCAACATAAATAGCATCTTCTTCGGCTCTCCATTTATGTACTTTGTATCTTAATGCTTCGTTGGTTATCCAATAACTTTCTCCTTTTTCTTTTAAAGACACATCTATGTCCATAAAGCCATCAAGGGTTTGAGCCCATTTCAAAATAATATAAGGTCTGTGCTGTTGAAGAAAAGTAAAATATCGCTTATTTAATTGATAACATTCATTTTCTAATACACCTGTTTTCACTTCACAGCCATTTGATTTTAAAATTTCTATCCCTTTAGTAGCTACTTTTGGATTGACATCTATATTCCCAACAACGATTGTTGGTATTTTATGCTGTAAAATCAAATCGGTGCAGGGCGGTGTTTTCCCTTGATGACAGCAAGGTTCAAGATTGACATACAAAGTGGACGACAAAAGTAAACTTTTATCTTTAACAGACTGTATAGCATTTACTTCTGCGTGAGAATTTCCATAACAAGCATGAAATCCTTCACCAATAATAGTACCGTCATGCACTATCACACAACCCACTAATGGATTAGGGGCTACATTTCCTTTTCCATGTTTGGCGATGTCAATACATCGTTGCATGTATTTATTATCTATAGAATTCAACATCAGTATTTTATCTATTATCTTTTAATGAGTCGTATTTTTATGCAAAAATAGGATAATTTTTTATAAAACTTGTATCTTTTTCAAAAATATTATATCTTTGCAGTACTATAATCCTACAAATTATAACAACTATTTATTCAAAAACTCTCTATTAATAAAAAAAATAATATAAAAATGAAAAAATTTGCAGTTATTATTAGCGGCTGCGGAAATATGGACGGAGCCGAAATACATGAAACTCTCATGACATTACTTGCTATTGAAAAGAAAGAATGTGAGTATGAATTGTTTGCGCCTGACAAAGAACAACACCATGTTATTAATCACCTTACAAAAAAAGAAATGCCCGAAAAACGAAATATGTTAGTAGAGGCTGCTCGAATTGCTCGTGGTAATATAAAAGATATTTCAGCGTTTTCTATCAAAAATTTTGATGCTGTAGTATTTCCGGGCGGATACGGTGTTGCTAAAAACTTTTTTACTTATGCTTTTGATGGTATCAACGCTAAAGTTTTACCTGAAATCGAAAAAATAATTAAAGACACACATGCTGCCGGCAAACCTATAGGTGCTTTGTGTATCTCCCCCGTTTTAATAGCAAAAGTCTTAGGTGATGTTACGGTAACAATAGGACATGACAAAAACACTACGGACGATATTATCAGCATGGGTGCCAATCACATCAATTCCGCACCAACAGATGTTGTTTCCGATAGAAAAAATAAAATATTTACCACTCCTTGTTATATGCTCAATGCACATTTAGTAGAGATTGCCGAAGGTGTTGAAAATTTAATCGAAACTATGTTGCAAGACATGTAATCTGAAAATCAGAAAATTATTTTCTATTTCAATTGCTTTATTTTATCGTACAAATTATCGGCTAATCGGCTAGCACCAATGCGGAAATATTGTTGATTCATCCATTTTTCTCCTAGTATTTCATATAATAAATGAATGTATTGTTTTGCCATCAGTTCATTTGTTACTCCTCCGGATACTTTTACTCCCACTTGTTTCCCTGTTTGCTCATAATGTTTTTTAACAGCCAAAAGCATGGTTGTGAAACTCTCCGGACTTGCATTTACTGCAATCTTTCCCGTTGATGTTTTAATAAAATCGGCTCCTGCATCTATGGCTATTTCAGAAGCTTTATAAATATTACTAACACTTTGTAATTCTCCTACTTCTAAAATAACTTTCAATATTGTATCTTTACAAACTTCTTTTACCGCTGCTATTTCATCGAAAACTTCGGTATAATTTCCTTCCAAAAATTTCCCCCTCGAAATAACCAAATCTATTTCATCAACTCCTTCACTAATAAGATATTCTACCTCAGCTATTTTCAAACCAATTGGTATTTGTCCGGCAGGAAATCCCCCTGCTACACAAGCTACTTTTACTTTTGTTTTCTTTAAATAATTTTTAGCTTTCGCACAAAATATAGGAAACAAACAAACAGATGCTGTTGTAGGGCGGTAATAATGAGCTGCTTTCTCACACAATGATAAAATATCATTCATAGTATTACTCCCTTCTAAAGTCGTTAAGTCAATACAACTTAAAGCAAAATTCAACAACTCTTTATCTGAAAAATAAACAAACTCTTTAGCAGCTACTTGTTGAATTAATCGGGTAACGCAAGCACTTTCTATCATAAGATTATAATTAAAAAGGTGGCTTATTTTGAGCCACCTTTTGTATATTTATGTATAGGATAAATTATTTATTAATTAGAATTTTCTTTGTTTCTACATTGTTACCATTTTGTATTTTAATAAAATACATTCCATTGCTAAAATCAGAAACATTTACTTGTAATAAATCAGATGTGCTATCTATTTTGCTCACCATTTTACCAAGTATATTATAAATGTAAACGGTAGCATTATTGGTGTTTTTTATACTAATAACATCTTTTGCAGGATTAGGATACACCATGGTCTCTACTCTGCTTACTTCTGCTATACCGGTAGATACTGTAAAATTAGCACATGCAGGCTCACTAATTTCTTGCTCAACTCCGGAACGATAAACTTTTATTATATCGAAGCACCATGTATTGCTTGCTTTTAAGTCTCCGGTTGGCACTTGTAGCGTTGACAAATTAATTATAGTAGTGTCTCCCGGTTGCATTGCTTGTTTCATTGTCACTGATAGAACTAATTTTGTTTCTCCTTCTATAATCATTGCCATTTTCATAGAATCTCCTGCATTCAACACATCTCCATTATTGGTAAATTGAATCACAAGAGGAAATTGAATTGCTGGAGGTGGATTAGGGGGTAACTCTAAAGACTGCCCGTCTAAATAGTAAAGTTTACCTTCAGATACTAATAGAATGTTTGTTACTTTTTGTGCATTTATCATTGAAAATGCAGCTACTAATGTGAATAATAAAATAAATCTTTTCATTTTCGTAATATTTTAATTTTATTTTAATTTTTTACAAAAATACAATTTATATTAATACATTGCACACTATTTTTTATATTTTATTTAAAAAATAAAAATAAAGTGATTACTTTTGTAAAATTTTCAATTATGATAGACGACGAATATTATATGCGTGCTGCATTAGTCGAAGCCGAAAGGGCTTTAGAAAAAGATGAAATTCCAATTGGGGCTATCATTGTTTGCAATGATAAAATTATAGCAAAAGCCCATAATCTTACTGAAAGTCTTTGTGATACAACCGCCCATGCCGAAATGCAAGCATTTACATCTGCTTTTGCTTATTTAGGAAGTAAATATCTAAAAGACTGTACTTTATACGTAACATTAGAGCCTTGTGTCATGTGTGCCGGAGCTGCTTACTGGACTCAAATCGATAGAGTGGTATTTGGTGCTTACGACCTAAAACACACCACTATTAAGAATAAAAAACAACTCTATCATCCTCAAACAAAAATAACAGGCGGAATATTAGCTGACGAATGCGCCGCCATCTTGACGCGTTTTTTTAAAATGAAAAGATAAGTACTTATCTAATTGGGATAAAAAACATTGTTTTTTTTTATATCTTTGCGTAAACAAAAATCATTTATAAAAATAACAAAAAAAACAATAATTTATCGTGAGTATTAGTAAGTTAGACCAAATGGTAGAAGTGGTTAAATCCAACCCGAAAAAAAGATTAGTGGCAGCTTATGCCAACGACGCTCATACAATAGAAGCTATTTATCATGCTATTGAAAACAATATAGTTGATGCAACCTTAGTAGGCGATGAAGCAACTATCAACAATGTTTGCAAAGAATTAGGCTTTGATGTTTCAAAATTCAAAATTGTTCAAGAAGCCGACGAAAACAAAGCAGGTCCTAAGGCAGTTGCTCTTATTAATGAAGGCGAAGGCAATATATTAATGAAAGGGCTATTAAGCACCGACAAATATATGCGTGCTATTTTAAACAAAGAAAACGGATTAATGCCCGGTGCAAAAGCTGTTTTATCGCATGCAACAATCATTGAAACACCAGCTTATCATAAACTGATAATTTGTGGCGATGTTGCTGTAATACCTGCTCCCGATCTTAATCAAAAAGTTGCTATTACTAATTATTTAATAAAAATAGCACACAAATTAGAAATTTCACAACCCAAGGTTGCTTTAGTTGCTGCTACGGAACAAATGTTAGTAGGAATGCCGGCTTGCATTGATGCGGCTATTATTTCCAAAATGGCAGACAGAGGTCAAATAAAAGGTGCTTTAATTGACGGACCCCTTGCTTTAGATGTTACCTTAGACAAAGAAAGTGCTCAAATAAAGAAACTTGCAAGCCAAGTGGCAGGCGATGCCGATTGCTTAGTGTTTCCAAATATTGAGGCAGGAAATGTTTTTTATAAAACTTGCACTAAGTTAGCAGGCGGAGAATTAGCAGCTATGGTATGTGGTGCCAAGGTACCTTGTATTCTCACTTCGCGTGGCGACTCGGCAAAATCGAAAAACTATTCCATTGCACTTGCTGCTTTGATGGCAAATTAATTTTAAACACATGGTTATTATTACATATAATGTTAATGGCATTCGCGCTGCTATTAATAAAGGTTTTCTAAATTGGTTAGAAGAAACCAATCCTGATGTGGTTTGCCTACAAGAAACCAAAGCTCAACCTGACCAAATACCTGTTTTGCAATTTCAACAATTAGGATATCATACTTATATGCTTTCGGCAAAAAAGAAAGGATATAGCGGTGTGGCTATTTTAACCAAACAACAACCCGACAATATTGTTTATGGAATGGATATGCCTCTCTATGACAATGAGGGTAGATTATTAAGGGCTGATTATGGCGATATGTCAATCATCAGTGTTTATCATCCGTCGGGAAGTAGCGGCGACGAAAGACAAGCGTTTAAAATGCAATGGTTGGATGATTTTCAACATTATATCCATCAGCTACTGAAAATTAGAAAGAAATTAATAGTTTCAGGCGACTACAACATCTGTCATAAACCCATTGACATTCATGACCCAATACGCAATGCAACCTCATCGGGTTTTCTTCCCGAAGAAAGAGAATGGATTGACGGTTTTATAAAAAGCGGATTTATTGATACTTTTCGTTATTTCAATCAAGAGCCTCATCAATACACGTGGTGGAGTTATCGTGCGAATGCTCGTGCAAAAAATTTAGGCTGGCGCATTGATTATAACATGGCTTCGCTATCAATGGAAAGTTTCTTAAAACGTTCCGTTATTCTGCCAACGGCAATGCATTCGGATCATTGTCCAGTATTGCTTGAAATAAGTAAATAAAAGGAAAAGTCAAAGTATTAGTTATTGATAAAGAATAAAGTACCTGATTCTTTTGTCTTTACTATTTCGATAGACTTAGAATAATTAATAAGACTAACTATGACTTTTTTACAAGGATATTTTTTATCCTTTTCAAGCGATAAATCTTTTTTTAAAAATATAAAATTACTCGACATAGGCATTTCTTGTTAATTGTTTTCTAAAAAAACGACAACTTTTCATATTTATTATAAAAAAACAAATAATTATTCTATACTTATTTCTCCTCTTAAAGAACGCTGCATATAATATTTTATTTCCTCATTATTAAGTCCTTGACCTATCAAATACATCAACTTTACGACAGCAGCTTCGGTGGTAATATCATAACCGCTAATCACTCCAATATTTCCTAACTCCACACTGGTACCGTATTTTCCCATTTCGACCATTCCTCCCCCTTTGCATTGCGTTACATTCACTATAATTAATCCATTATCAATCGATTCCTTTAAAAGAGAAAGAAAGTCTTTATTCGTAGGGGCATTTCCCGAACCAAAAGTCTCCATAATAACGGCTCTTAAATTCGGCGTATTTAATATTGCCGTAATAGCTTGCCGTGTAATTCCGGGATAGAGCTTTAGAATCGTAATATTATCGTCCATTTCGGTATGTAAAACGAGATTGCTCTTATTTATTTTTTTTATATATGCTTCATTGTACTTTATCTTCACTCCTACCTCTGCCAACTTTGGATAATTAGAAGAGGAAAAGGCATTGAATTGCTCTGTATTATCTTTATAGGTACGATTGCCTCTAAAAAGTACATTTTTAAAACAAATACATACTTCAGGCACACGAGGACGGTCATCTTGATAATCGGCTGCTATTTCGATAGCGTTTAAAATATTTTCTCTTCCATCGGTACGCATAACTTCTAATGAAAGCTGTGAACCTGTCAGTATTACCGGTTTTGCTAAATTTTCCAATAAAAAACTCAAAGCCGATGCGGTATAAGACATAGTATCTGTTCCATGCAAAACCACAAAACCGTCGTAAAGTTCATAATTATTGTATATTTCTTTTGCCAAACGTATCCAAAAATCAGGATTGGTATTCGAAGAATCTATCAAAGGTAATAATTTCACAAAATCTATCCTTGCATCTACAAGTTTAAGCATAGGTAAATAATCGTAAATATTATTAAAATCAAATGGTTCTAAGGCTTTTGTTTGATTGTTTTTTATCATACCAATTGTTCCGCCTGTATAAATAACTAAAATTTTACGTTTCATAAAGATGTATTTTTATTGATGTTTTTTTGAAAATATTGACAAACCTCCTTTATCCCACATTGACTACAAAGCGGTTTTCGAGCTACGCAAACATAGCGACCATGAAGAATCAGCCAATGATGTGCTTTTGAGATGAGTTCCTGAGGAATATGTTCTATTAATTGTTTTTCAGTATCCAACGGATTTTTAGCGTTGTGCGTTAGCCCTATACGGGCAGCAACACGAAAAACGTGTGTGTCTACCGCCATCGCCGGTTGATTAAAAGCTACCGATAGAATTACGTTGGCTGTTTTCCGTCCTACTCCCGGTAGTTTTTGTAAATCTTCCATATTGTCAGGAACATTTCCGTTAAAGTCTTTTATCAGCATTGTCGCAATTCCTTTTAGGTATTTCGACTTACTATTGGGATAAGAAATGCTTTTGACAACTTCAAAAATTTCTTCTATGCTCGCCTCGGCTAATTGCACCGGTGACGGGAAATGCCGAAAGAAAACAGGGGTTACCATATTTACTCGTTTATCAGTACATTGAGCCGACAAAACCACAGCAACTAAAAGTTCATAGGTAGTTTTATAGCGTAATTCCGTCGTAACATTCGGTTGATGTTTGCTAAAATAGTCAATAACATAGGCATAGCGTTCTTTTTTAGTCATGTTCCAATCTTTCTTTTAACGCTATCACATGTTGATTGGAAGGATAAGCTATGCTTAACTCTTTTATCATTTTATCTAACAGCTCTTTATCTTCGATATCTGAAAAGAAATTTCTATGCCCGATTTTTTGATAAAATGCAGATATACTTGCTAATTTATTAGGATGTTGTATGATAAAATCCCTTAAATAATTTTTATAGTATTCAAAATTATGATAGTAACAAGAGTCTAATTGTGTTCGGATGGAATCAAAGGCTTCCGTGTCTTTATAAGCCACAAATATTTTAGCCAACGAATCTGTAATTAAATACATTTCGTGTACTTTTCTATTGACTTCGAGAAAAAGTTTCGACTCTTCATTGCCTGTAATATTTTGTGTGTTTTTAATACATAGCAAATCGCCCGTTAACGAAATATTATCTTTATCGCCTGCTATAAATGTTATAAAAGTAGTATCATCGAAGCGAATACGATAAAATCCTTTTTCTATAGTATTTACAAAATATGAAAAACCATTGTTGATTAACAAAATTGTATCCAAAGCAGCTATTTCATAAGGGCGTACCTCATCTAAGACACAATAAGTATAATGATTGTTTTCAAATTTACCTTTTACTGTAAATCCATTTTCCTTACAAGCTGTAAATCCTATCAATAAACTGATAACAACTGTTATAATTATTTTATTTTTCATCATTAGAAGATATATTTGATTGATTTTTACGATAAACATCTAAAGCTACAATTACCGCCATTGCACCAAAAACGGGAACTGCCAATTTATCCGTATCTAAAAAATTATTTAAAAAACCATGTGTATAATAAGTTGTTAAAGCCAACACACACATCAAGCTAATGATGCGTATGTTTTTATCTTTTTCTTTACGATAAATATTAATTCCGCTATAAAAAACCGTGATTACTAAGAAAATCACACTCAAAGTACCTAATATGCCCGATTCGGAAAGAGGTCCTAAATACTCGCTATGTGCATTGCCCCCATCTCCCGAATTGGTAGTGATAATTGTACGGTATTTAGATCGTTGAAAAGGTGCATATTGAAACTGATAAGTACCGGGTCCAAAACCAAAAACGGGACGTTCTTTAAACATACTTACGGCAGATGACCAACGATTAATACGTTCTACATTAGAAGCATCCGACGAAATATTAGTGATGGATTGAATGTGTTCATAAAAGTCGGTAGAAGATTCTTGCTCATTTTTATTGATTTGATGCAGTAAAAGCGACTGAAATGTAAATAGCAAAACAAGCATTGTTGCAAAAGCAATGAGAACGGTTTTTATTTTAACTTTAAAAAACAATAACATCCCAACTCCTACCGCAACAATAAGGCTCAGCCACGCCGCACGACTAAAGGACAGGAATAAACCTATCAACATAATAATCATTAAAATAGACGATAAAAAACGTTGTTTTTTAGTGAGTGCCGGCAAAAACATCATTCCTGCCGTAATGCAAACAAAAAATGCAAGCACAGCACCGTAAGCCGTATGGTCGTTGTAATAAGGACTCATAATCCAATGACTTACTTTTTCCACATCTCCCATTTGCATGTGCTTGTAAGACGTCATAAGCACAATAACAGCTAAACCCAAGGCATAACTTAAAAAGAAAGTAACACTCCTTTTGATGTCTTTGTTAACTAATTGTGCTAAAAGAAAAAAACTTGGAATAATAAACCAAAGTTTGCTCAATAAAAATTTAAAAGACACCCAAGGCAAAACACTGGTTATTGAAGTAATAAAAATCCAAAATAAATAAAAAATAATTGCCGCAACAACCGGATGTTTGACAATAGCCAATGTATAGTGGTTTTCATACAAAACACGAGCAATAAAAATAAATGTAATTGCCACCAATAAAATTTCGCCGGGAAATGACAATCCAAAATCAATTTCTGGGATAAACTCTTTGATATCAATTGAAAAAGGGACAATAAAAGCAGTGAGATACAACAATACATCTATTCGGAAAAACAACAAATAAACGATAAAAACAATCGCTACGCTGTAAGGAAACCACAAGATTTCATGCTTAATAAAAAAAGCACAAAACACTAAAAAAAACAGACTAATTAATCCGATTATTAATTGATGTCGTTCTTTTTTTAAAAATACACGTACTTTATAAAGAAAATGTTGCAATGTCATTCTCAATAAAAATTACTCTTTTTTTCTAATTTGTTTCCCTATATCTTGAAATCCTCTTTTAATGTTTTCTTGAAAAATAAGTAAAAAGACAGTCAAAGACAACACACAAACAGTTGTTACTATGACTATAAGCATTTTATTAGGGTATGATTTTTTATCGGCAGGCACTGCCTTTTCAACAACAAATTTTTGCGGTAAACTATAAGAAGCGTCAACACGAGTGTTCTGATATTTTTCTTGAAACAATTTTTGAGCTTCTTTTAAATAAAACAAGCGGTCTCTCACAGAAACATAAATCGGTCCGTATTTTTCAAGCACAACCAACTCGTCTTTGATTCGCTTTACTGCTACCGTATTTCCTTTTGCCAACTCAATAGCGTATTGTTGCATTAATCTTTCCGATTGCGATTCATAATCATAAACCCCATGACTCATAATTCGCGACAAAGAATCCGTTAGCGACATTACAAGTGCATCCGTGAGTTTCATTTCTTCTTCTAAAATATTAAAGGCTTCGATTGAACGTTGTTGAATAATTTGACGTTTCAATATGTCGTAATAATCTGCAATTTCGTTGGCGATATCTGCCGCTAATTGAGGGTCGGTATCCATTACCGTTATTTCAACTGCAAGATTATCGGTACGTGAAAACTGCACATTGTTTTTAACGTATTTATAAAGCTTTGTTTTCCAATATTTTTTATTTGTATCAATATTGTAATGCTCTACTAAATTATATTTTTCAATAATATGGTCTTTGATTTCTCTTGAGTTTAATATTTGTATCATTTGTTCTATATGTGCATCATCGCCAAATTGGGTAACATCAAGAAATTCATTATAATTTCCCTCTGCAAGAATAAGTTGTGAAACAGCATTGCTTGAAGTCGAAAACATAATGACAGAAGATTTGTATTTTGGCTTAATAAACAAGGGCGTTGAGAAAACAAAAGCCACTACTGCGGATATTAATCCTATAAAAACCAATAATTTCCAATATTTAAACAGAAGTAAAAGAATGTGAAAACCTGAGCGTTCGGTCGTTTTTTGCTTTGCCATGAAGTTATGAATTATTAAATGAGTTATTATAAATTTTTAAAGTAAATAGTAAACGTAATATTTAAGATTTTATGATATAAATTATCCATTACTTATTCAAAAAATAAATATTTTCTATTTGTCGGCAAATAATAAAGTTTTTTTTTATACTTTTACACGTTAAGCAAAAGACACTTAAAAAAATAAATGATAAAATTGAAAAAAAAGCAATTATCACGGTTATTGTTAAAACATATACTATTTATTTGCTTATACTTCTCATTTTATAATGCAGAAGCTCAATTTTATAATGGCTCACAGTTAAGTTTCGGAAAAGGCAGAGTACAAACTCATCAAAACATTTGGTCTTATTATCGAACTGCTTTAGCGGATATCTATTTCTATCCTCAAGGTAAAAGTTTAGCCGAATACGTTGCAAAAGAAACGCAAGTTTTGATACCCGAAATCGAAAAAAAATTAAAATATACCCTAACAAACAAAATTCAAATTATTATTTATTCACGCCATTCCGATTATATGCAATCAAATATCGGATTAGAAGTCGAGAATTTTTATAATACGGGGGGAGTTACACCTATTTACGGTCATAAAATTTTTCTCTATTTCAATGGCAACATCAACGATTTTCGAGAAAGCCTAAAAGCCGGATTAGTAGGCTTGTTTATTAATCGTATTATAAGAGGAAATAATATATTAACCAAATTAACTTCCGCCGATTTAGTAGCTATTCCTTATTGGTTTACCGATGGCATGAGTGCTTATTTCAGCAAGGAATGGACAGCCGAAATCGACAATATGATTAGAGACGGCATTCTCAGCGGCAGGTATCGTAAATTGCATAATTTGCCGATTGCCGAACAAGCTATTGCAGGATATTCATTCTGGCATTATATTGCACGTGAATATGGTGAAAATATGATAATCAACATATTGCATTATATTCGTGCGTTAAAAAATTACGAAAGAGTAGCACAAGTAACTTTGGGAATCAACTTTGAACAATTGACCGATAATTGGATAGATTATTACACTAAACAATATTTGACACATCCCGATTACAATTATCCCGACAACACCTTATTGGAAAAATACAAAAAACACACACGTTATCTACATCCCAAAACATCGCCCGACGGAAAAAACATCGCCTATATTACCAATCAAGAAGGAAAAGTAAAAGTGCTGATTTATAACGAAGAAACTAAGAAAACAAAATGTATTTACCGATTTCATTATCGCATTGAAGAAAATCCCGACTATAGCTTTCCTTTGATAACATGGCATCCCAATTCTTCTACTCTTATGATGATAGTAGAAAAGAAAAGCAAAGTCTATATGATTCCCTATGATATGGAAGAAAAAAAATGGGGAGAAAAACAAATTATTTTCACTCATAAAATCACCGACTTTTCTTATTCATCAGACGGCAAATACATTGCAATGTCGGCTATTAACAATGGACAATCGGATATTTATATATATACCGTTGCCTCACGTTCGTTGGTTCCTGTTACCAATGACAAAGCCGATGATTTTGCCCCACGATTTATTGATAACAACAAGCGTTTGGTTTTCAGCTCAAACAGAAGTAATGACACGATTAACAAAGAAGAACAATCGAAAAGTTATCAATTCGGAAAATACGATTTATTTGTCTATAACCTTGAAACCAAAAGCACAACACTACAGCGTATCACTGCCACACCCAATGCGGAAGAAATATATCCCGCTGAAATCGACAATGACTATATCACTTTTTTAAGCGATAATAACGGGATTTACAATCGTTATCTTGGTAAATTTACTTACGAAATCAGCCATATTGACACAGGCATTCACTACACTAATAAATTCACTAATTATCCTATCAGCAATAGCGACAACGGTATTTTATACCAAGATATCAACATCAATGAACAGAGCATTATTGATGTCGTTTTATACAAAGGAAAATACATTCTAAGAAAAGAAAACTTTCCTTCCATTGCCGCTTTACCTGAAAAAAATTTAACGAAAACTATCAATCAATTATACCAATCGACTAAAGAACAGCTACAAGATTCATTGTCAAAGACAGAAGAACCCATTCGACATCAAAAACGTTTTCAATTTGTTAAATTAATCGAACTCAACGACACTGCCTATGCAAAAAGACAATCGTTAACTACGGATATGAACGAAACCGGAGAAGGAATAGAAAAAATGACGCTTGTTCCTCGCGTATATCAAACGCAATATTCACTCAATTCATTTGCAGTACAAGCCGATTTTAGTTTCTTAAATATTTCCTATCAACAATTTGTACACTCTTCGAATCCTATTTATCTCAATCCGGGCTTGAATCTTTTCACGATGATAGAAGCAAAAGATTTAATGGAAGACCATCGTTTAATAGGCGGCGTACGCCTCTCTGTCGACTTAAACAAAGAATTTATTTTTAGTTACGAAGATTTTTCACAACGTTTGGAAAAACAAGTAGCTATTTATTATCAATCTATTAAAAACATGAACTATAGCGGGTATTACGAAAGTCAGCAAAACACTTCTTTGTTTTACATTTTAAAATATCCTTTTGATAGAGTCAACAGCCTTCATTTTACAACTTCGCTGCGTCATAATCGTTACGCCCTAAAAGCTACCGACGACATAAGTTTGTATCAACCTAATATCAACTCTTTTTGGGTAGGAGTTAAAACCGAATACGTATTGGACTTTTCCGTTCCGCTATCAATGAATATGAAAAAAGGAATGAGAGGAAAAGCCTTTGCCGAATGGATGTGTACGCCTAACAAAACATTTCTCAATATGGCGGTAATAGGGATAGACATGCGACACTACACCCCCTTGCACCGCAATATAGTTTGGGCAAATCGCTTTGCGGCAAGCACTTCGTTTGGAAAAAACAGACTTATTTATTATATGGGCGGTTTGGATAATTGGTGGTTTGCTAAATTCAATTCCGATATTTATGTAGATACCGGCATCAATTATACTTATCAGGCATTGGCTACGAATATGCGCGGTTTTAAGCAAAACATTCGTAACGGCACCAGCTTTTTTGTTTTTAATTCCGAGTTTCGTTTTTCCATCATTCAACTTATTATGAATAAACCGTTGAAAAACAACTTTTTAAACTCATTGCAAATAATTGCTTTCGGCGATATCGGAACCGCTTGGACAGGACCGTCGCCTTATTCGGAAAGCAATTCTTTGTTTAAGCAAATTATTCAATCAGGACCTTCTATCAAGATTACTCTCAACAAACAAACCGAGCCAATAGTAGCCGGATTCGGAACAGGAATACGATTTTTACTATTAGGCTATTTCTTACGCTTTGACTATGCATGGGGTATAGAAAATTATAAAATAAATAAAGGAATGTTTTATATATCTTTAAATTTAGATTTTTAATGATTAAAGACTTTTTACGTATTATTTCTTTTGTAAAACCCTATAGTTTATCTGTAGTTGCTTCCTTTATATGCAATTTACTCTATTCTTTGTTTTCCGTTTTTACTTTAGGAATGATAGTGCCTTTTATATCCATACTTTTTGGAATAGTAGAGCCTGTTGTAAACAAGCCGACATTTCATTTGTCCGTTGACGGTATTTTTCAAACTATGTCTTATTATATTACTTCAATAAGCAATGAAAAAGGAACATTTACTGCCATACTATTCGTTTCTATTTTATTTTTAAGTGCCTCGCTTCTATCTAATTTATTTCGTTTTTTAGGATTGTTTTTTTCCAGCCCTATTCAGGTAAATACGGCAAAAGATATACGAAACGCACTGTTCCACAAGATATTGATTCTTCCTCTATCCTACTATAGCAACCACAAAAGCGGAGATATCATTACCCGAATGAATGCCGACGTACAAGAAATAGAAACCTTATTAAAAAATGCGATGACACTATTGTTCCGAGACCCTTGGATAGTAATCACTTTTTTAATTGCTTTGCTAATGATTAGCCCTCTGCTAACTCTTATATCCCTATTGATTTTCCCTCTACTCACCTTTATTTTAGCTAAAATATCGAACAGTATACGGCGAAAATCAAAACAAGGACAAGAACAATTAAGCGTGATTGGCAGCATGTTCGAAGAAAGTATTTCGGGTTTACGTATCATCAAAGGATTTAATGCCATTCCGTTTTTTGTAAAAAAATTCAAAACCACCAACGAGCAATTTACCCGTTTAACCAATAAGATTTATCGCAAAATCGAACTCTCAAGTCCCGTAGCGGAAGTGTTGAGTACCGTTAGCTTGTGCCTTGTTATAGGAACGGGAGGTTATCTTATCTTTCATAAAAGCGGTCATTTGCAAGCCAATACTTTAATATTATTTATTTTAATATTTGCACGTCTCATTCCCCCAATATACGCAGGAGTACGTTCATTCAATATCATTCAAAAAGCATTGATATCGGCAAGAAGAATTTTTGAAATAATAGACGCAAAAGAAGAAATAATAGAAAAAGAAAATGCACTTCCGATTAAAAAAATCACAAAATCTATTGAGTTAAAAAATGTGAGCTTTGCCTACGAATCGAATAATTGGATATTGAAAAACATTAATCTATCCATAGAAAAAGGGAAAACCATTGCCATTGTCGGTATGTCGGGTTCGGGTAAAACAACTTTAATAAATCTTCTTCCACGTTTTTACGATGTTACAAAAGGTGAAATCTTGATTGACGGTATTAATATTAAAGACTATATTATTTCCGATATTCGCTCATTGACGGGATTAGTAAGTCAAGATGTTTTACTTTTTAATGATACCGTTTACAATAATATTTGTTTCGGATTAGAAAACGTAAGTGAAGAAAAAGTAATAGAAGCAGCCAAAATTGCCAATGCCGATTCATTTATTTCCGAAATGCCCGATGCTTACCAAAGCATTATCGGAGACCGAGGCGTAAAACTATCCGGAGGACAGCGACAACGCATTAGCATTGCTCGTGCCGTTTTACGCAATCCTGAACTGTTGCTATTGGACGAAGCCACTTCGTCGCTTGATAACCAATCGGAAATACTTGTACAGCAAGCCATCGAAAACATTATGAAAAACAGAACCTCGATTGTTATCGCACATCGTCTAAGTACCGTGCAACATGCCGACCGAATAATTGTTATTCATAAAGGAAGTATAACAGAACAAGGAACTCATACCGAGTTGTTAAACAACAATCAAGTGTATGCTAAATGGGTAGATATGCAACGTCTTAATAATTAAAAAAAATGAAAAAGATACTTAGTTTTATCATTTGTTTACAAATCAGCTTACTAATGTATGCTCAAGAGCCGATTTACACCAAGTTTTACTATTCCGACAGCAGCGTTTCGAGCGAAGGCTGGATGCTTAACGGCAAACCCGACGGCTATTGGAAAACCTATTATGAAAACGGTGTGCTTCGCTCACAAGGAAATCGCCTGAATTATCAATTGGACAGCACATGGTTTTTTTACAGTACCGAAGGCGAAATCCAAATGGAAATTCGTTACAAAGAAGGACGTAAAAACGGAATCAGAAAAATATATACCGACGAAAAAATCATCGAAACTTTTTTTCGTGACGACACCATACAAAATATTGAAAAATACTATGATAAAGAAGGAAACTTACTGTTAACCATTCCTTACGAAAACGGACTGATGCAAGGCTACGCCAAAGAATACGACAAAGCAAAAAACATTATCGCCGTTACCGAATACAACAAGGGCTATATTATTAAAAAAGAAAATATTAATAAAATAGACCGCTATCAAATGAAACAAGGCAGCTGGAAAACTTTTTGGGACAACGGCAATTTACAAATGGAAGGTTATTATATTAATAACAAAAAAAACGGATTCTTTAAATACTATAACGAAGAAGGTGTGTTTTTGCAAATAGAAAAATGGAAAAACGACGAACTAATCACTGACGCTATCGAAACCAAACAATTAGAAAAAAGAACGGCGTATCATCCTAACGGTAGGATAAAAACAGAAGCCTTTTACTTTAACGACAAAGCCGAAGGCATTCGCAGAGAATACGATATGAACGGGAACGTTGTCCAATCGTATATTTTCAAAAGCGATGCACTTATCGGCGAGGGAATTGTAGACGAAAACGGATGGAAACAAGGCGAATGGAAAGAATTTTACGAAGAAAGCGGCGAGCTAAAAGCAAAAGGAAAATACAAAGATAACAAAGCGGTAGGATATTGGGAATATTATTTCCCCGAAGGCAATATAGAATTAAAAGGCGAATATACTCAACAAGGAAATAAAGACGGCGAATGGATATGGTATTATCCCGACAACAAAATATTGATGATAGAAAATTATTACAATGGAAATTATGACGGCAAGGTTTTTTCCTTAAACGAAAAAGGCGATACGCTCTTTTCGGGAAATTATGACGACGGACTTGAAAACGGTAAATTTATGTACAAAAACGACAGTGTAATAGAAGAACATTATTATATGAACGGCTTGAAACACGGAAATTGGAAAATCTATTATCCTAACGGAAAATTAAAAGAAACAGCACACTTCGACAACGACTTACAAGAAGGAAAAACAATTTCTTATTGGGAAAACGGAAGGAAAAAATCCGAATACAATTACACCGGCGGACTATTAAACGGCAAATCGTATATTTACGACGAAGAAGGAAATCATCTGTTTTCCACTACCTATAATATGGGCATAGAAACCGAATATGGAAACGTAAAAGTAAAACCTGTTTTGGAAAAATAATTTTTTTAGCATAAATTGTTTTTATTTTACTTTTTTTTGATTTTACGACGTTATTTGCAATTTCGTTATCTTCATATTTTTTTACCGCAGAGTTCCCAAAGAATGCGCCAAGGTCGCAGAGTTTCTTTGCGTTCTTTGCGGTTGAAAAGAATAAGGTGAAACACTACCCATTTATATTTTAATCATAAAATTCATTACTCATCAATAATCAATTTAATTTTCCCTGTTAAATAATCATATTGAATAATAACCTTTTCATTATTAAACAACCGCAGTCTAAATTGTTTTAATATTTCTAATTTCTTATTCCCATTCCAGCCAACTATATCTATTCCTTCGGTACATCCAGTTTTATCTTCAATCTCATATATCTCATAACATATATTATCATTTAGCTTAGCAATATAAATGCTAATCATATTATCAATTTCTGAAGATCTACAAGGTTCTACCCAACCATAATCTTTATTTATCGTTATCATTTGTCCTGTTATAGATATGGGACTATAAATACATATCAGCGTATCAGATACAGGTTTATTAAAAATTTCAAATTTTAAATATCCAAATTCCAATAATGTAGCATAAAGCAAAAGAGCTTCATCATATTCTTTCTTAGAATATAATGAATCCATTAATTTTTCTTTTTCTTTATCCTTTTTTAAAATATCAAAACCTTCATCACAACAACCAATCGTTATTATCAATTCTTGATTATTGGGTATTCTGCTAAAAATAGTATCAAATTTGGTCTTAAAAGCTCTCGTTTCCTGAAAAAAAATTGTATCCAACCCTTTTTCATGCGGATAAACAGTTACTTCGCTGATAGTAGGAGTAAAAGTAACACCGTTAATAGTCCATTGAAAAGTTGTTGAAGTTCTTTCTGTATGCAATGCAAAAGATTCATCAAAAATAATCTTTGTTTGTCCTATAACGGCAATGTAGGTAAATAATAAATTCAAAATAGTTATAAGCCTTTTCATTTTATTTAAAATTTGTCGCCCGTTTTATACTTTTACACTATTAATATAAAAACTTAAGTGTCCCCCTCTATTAGGACAGTTTTTTTTTTGTTAATATTTTTATTTTTTCATGTTGCAAAAATATACATTTATTGGTTTTCTTGCTTTACTTTTTTTCCTCCAGCTGAAAAATTAAATATTTACCCTACCCTTACCCTTCAAATCTTGACCCCACCCTTGCCCTCCCCAAATGGGGAGGGTTTATGATAGTATGTATTGTATTGAATTTATTCTTAGCGTTTTATGTATTACAACCTATTGCTTTTTCTATTTGATAAAGCACTTTATCTATTTCATTAAAAATTTCTTCGTTACTAAAACGTATCACTTTTATTCCAAATTCTTTTATGATTTTCTCTCTTTCTATATCCCTTTCTTTTACTGTTATTTCTTCATGTACTCTACCATCTAGTTCTATGACTAATTTCGCTTTATAACAAAAGAAATCAGCTATAAATCTATGTATTGGATGTTGCCTACGAAAATAAAAGCCATTTATTTGTTTATTTTTTAAGTACTTCCATAATTCTTGTTCCACTTTTGTTGAATTTTTTCTTAACTCTTTTGCTAACTTAAATATTTCGGAAGGTGCTCCATAAAAAAAACTTGCTTCAATTGTTTTTCTTCTCATATTTATTTATTATAACTATCTTACCTTCAACACTTTTTTAACTTCTCCCCATTTATTCGTAAAGCTGTTTGAATTTTATATTAATGTACTCATGCTTTTCGCTCCTCCCCATTTGGGGAGGCTGGGAGGGGTTTGGGGAGATTTAGAAGGGTAAACATAAATGCTTTGCCTCTTTCTGTCTTTACTGCCTTTGTTCATAATGTTATTTTTTTGCAAAAATACATAATTATTTAATTATGCCGTATAAAATGATTTTCTTACAAATATTATTCTTTACTGTTTATATGAATATTTGTGATATATAATCATTTATAAATTAGCATTGTATGTCTCTTCTATTGTTTTTAAATCATCTAACTGTTTTATTTTTTTATTATTAATAATAATTTTATTATTTAAAACCTTAAAATTATATTCACCAAAGAATGTTTTCTCAAAATTATCCCCTTTCTTTGGAAGCAGTAAAAATTTATATCTAAAATGGTCATATAAATCTATAGGCCACTTTTCATTCTTTTCGACAAAATCCCTAAATATGGTCCATTTATATCTTTTTTTTAATGAGTAAAAGAAATTTGATTGTTTATGATATTTTTTTTGCATTGAATTCGATGCCCTTTGTATTGTAAATATATAAGATGTGTTCGAATCAAATACAACTTCAAATACAAAGGATTCGCCAAAGCCAATCCATGAACGTTCCGATACATATAGGCAGTCTTTTTGAAAATCATTGATGATTATCTCATTTAATGAAATTAAAAGAGAGTCAACCATATCATTTAGAATATTTCTTGTTTGAGTATATACATTGAAATGCATTAATGTAAAAAAGGCTAAAATGCTTATTACTTTTTTATTTTTCATCTCCATAAACTTAAGTGTCCCCCTCTATTAGGACAGTTTTTTTTATTTGTTGATATTTTTATTTTTTTAACGTTGCAAAAGTATACTTTTATTGGTTTCAATCAATAAAAAATAAATATTTACCTCTCTTTTGTTTTTTTTACCGCAGAGTTCCCAAAGAATGCGCTAAGGTCGCAGAGTTTCTTTGCGTAGAATCTTTGCGTCCTTTGCGGTTGAAAAGAATGAACAATTACGAATAAACAATTAAAAATTACGAATGGACGCTTCGAGTACTTCGACAAGCTCAGTAACCAAGCCTCAGCGTCCACCAACAACCCCTCTTAAGCGAGCTTATTGCGTTGTAGGTTAAGTGCTTTTTTTTATTATTTCGTTTTGTAAAGATAGTGTTTTTATTTGTTTTTTTAGTTAAATAAAAAATCGTTATTCCTTCACAAACTTCTTTATAAGATTGCCTTGTGAGGTGGTAAGTTTGAGAATGTAGATGCCGGCACTGAGGGTGCTACAGTCTATCTTATTGCTGTAAGTGGCGATAAGTTGTCGGCAACCAAGCACATCATAAATTTCTATCCTATTTACCTCGACACTACTTTCTATATAGAGCATACCACTAACAGGATTGGGATAAAGACGGGCAATGATGTTATCCTGTTTTATTTCTTTTATGCCTGTAAAGTACGGGCAAGCATAAGTTGTGTTTTTAATCGGTATACTATTTTCATGACCACCATTAAAATCTAACACATCCCAAAATTTATTGGTAGCTATTGTATCACGGCAAGAAGAAGTGCCGGGATTTGTCCCTGTTCCATCCTTAATGTATATCTCTCCTTTATTATATTTAGGTCTTATTGGCAATTGATGGAAAAGACTATCCAATCCACAAGCAGAAAGCTGATTTTCTTCACAAGCCAAATAACTTAAAGCCGTAAGCCCACTAATATCTAAAGAAGAAATAGAATTTTTATTGCAAGCCAAAAATTGCAGAGTTGCAAGCCCACTAAGGTTTAAAGAAGAAAGTTTATTATCAAAGCAAGACAAAGCAAGTATAGCCGTAAATCCACTAACATCTAAAGTAGAAAGAGAATTTCTATCACAATACAATTCTTTTAAGCTCGTATTATTATTAGAAGCATTAAGTCCTATTATCTTAGTTCCGTTATTGGTACAACTAAAACTTCTTACATCCCCATAAACTATCATAGTGTCGGACTGTGCGTAGTAGCTTATATCATCCGTCCAGTCTCTATTAACATAAAAAGTAGTATCTGTTGTACCGCTAACTACCTTTACGGCAGTATTAGCAGTACCTGTCGCAAAACTAAGACTTATCCACTCCCCTTGCTGCACATTAAGGATAATGTAGTTATTCATATTTTGTGCCTTTACCGCTGTGATACATAACATTATTAATCCTGCGATGGCTGTTAGTAAAACCAAATTTAATTTTCTCATATTACTTTATTTTTTAATTTATAATTATCTTTAATTTTAGATTACAAAAGTACTAATATTTTCTTTTGGTTCATTAGGTATATGTATCATTTTTCATTACTGTCCGATAATGTATGCTTTTACTCATAGGTTATTATTTTTAAAATTGCAAAATTGATTAAAAGGACTGAATCCATTGTTTGGAATCAGCCCTGATTTTATTTGCCTAAAAAAGTTCTATCGGACAGCAATGGTTAAAATACATATTCTCCTCTCTCATTTTGTTTGAGTTTTTTCCATTTAAAATTCGGAAATATCTTTCGTTGAAAAAGTTGAGCAGGATAAATAATAAACATCATAGACAACAAGTTAACCGTAATATACTGCCAACTAAATCCATTGTTTAGTAAAACAACTAAGAGAGCATAAAAAAAGGAAAAAAAAG